>ENA-OQHR01001109-OQHR01001109.1-human-gut-metagenome-genome-assembly--contig:-NODE-1109-length-14577-cov-3.875724_pt1 | contig 14577 bp, 10 predicted proteins | sample MGYA00242566_ERZ504725 | MGnify/ENA primary metagenome ERZ504725 (study PRJEB26092, sample SAMD00036217) | human gut metagenome | host: Homo sapiens | study: EMG produced TPA metagenomics assembly of... | reverse complement strand
CGGAACTGGCAGACGCCCGGGACTTAAAATCCCGTGGGTAGTGATACCCGTACCGGTTCGATTCCGGTCTGCGGCATTATTTTTTTCTCTGAGATTTTTGTGAAGTCAATGTTTGCAAGAATCTCAGAGTTTTTTGTTTTATGCATTCCATTTGGAGGTAAGGATATTATTCAAAAAATAACGGCATTGCATCTCATCTTACGAGATACAATGCCGTTATTTTAAAGTCTTCACACTTTCATTAAAAAGTGGACCTGGCGGGAATCGAACCCGCGTCCAAAAACCTGTCCCATGTACTTCTACTATCATAGTCAGTTATTTGACATTCCCTCTGCCGTACGAAAACTAACATCCTTACGGGTTCAGTAGCTTCATAATACGCCTGACGGCTCAAAGCTTTGCCATCATCGTTTCTCACATAGTCGGTGCCAGATTCCTAAAGTGTGAGTGCTTCAGGGCTGACATGCAGCATTTAGGCTGCAGCTAATTCGAAATTATCGTTAGCGTTTAATTTTAAGTTTGCGATTTAACGCATCAGCCTACGGATAGCTTCTCCATCTTCGAGATCCCTGTCGAAACCAGTACAAGCCCTGATCAGGGTAGAGTAATAAATACTCTCTACTGTAACAGACACATTCTCTTGTGTGCTGTACATACTAATATAGTAAAAAGAAATATAAATGTCAAGTGGTTATTGCGTTAAAAGAAGTAAAAAAGCAGTAAAAGATTAGCATTTTTAATATCATTTCACATATTTTTTATAAAGATAATTACTGTCAGACAGGGAAGAATGTGTTAATATAAGAATATGAGTAATTATAAATCTTAACAAGAAAATTCGGAAAAAGGAGAGGTTTCTTATGCCAACAACATACGCACATTATAAATTCGGAAAAGAGGTGCTCAGCGCACTTCCAAGACCCCTTCAGAATTCTATAGAAGCGCATAGAGAGTTGTTTGATATTGGGTTACATGGACCGGATATCTTATTTTATTATAATGCATTAAAGAAAGATCCGGTGAATGAACAGGGGCATACACTTCATGAACAATTTGCCGATGAGTTTTTCCATCATGCAGTTGAAGTGATTGAGAAAGCAAAAGATCCGTCTGCTGCGCGTGCATATATTTATGGATTTATCTGTCATTTTGCTTTAGACAGTGAATGTCATCCTTATGTTGAAAAAATTATGCAGGTAGGAAGAGTTTCACACAATGAGATTGAGATGGAGCTGGATCGAATGATGCTGACGGAAGATTATCATGATCCTTTGCGCTATCTGACAGCGAAGCATATTCATCCTAAGATGGAGTATGCGGAAGTGATCGCACCATTTTTCAAAGATGTAACAGCCGAGCAGATCTATAAGGCATTAAAAGGGATGGTTTTTTATCATAAGCTGTTTCTGGCACCGACATCTGGAAAGCGAAAAGCGTTGTTTCTTGGGATGAAGGCAGTGGGGAAATACGATTCATTGCATGACATAGTGATGAGTGTAAAGCCAGATCCGTTATGTCAGAAATATTGTAAGGTTTTGAAACGGCAATATTCAGGTGCAGTGCCGTTAGCTGCGAGTCTGATCGTACAGTATCAGAAGAAATTATTCCAGGATACACCGCTTCCGGAACGTTTTCATGAGACATTCGGTGCAGGAGAAGAGTGGGAGAAACTGCGCCTGTAGAGAATCGAAGAAAAGAGTAACAGACTGCTTGCCAGGAGAGATGCAGAAGAAGAGAAAAAGAGTCAGGAGAATGTAGATGAAGGAATTCGTTAAAGTGCAGGATATCACGAAAACTTATAAAATGGGTGAAGTTGAGATTCATGCAGTGGATCACATCAGCTTTTCGATTGAACAGGGAGAGCTTGTTGTAATCGTTGGACCAAGTGGTGCAGGTAAGACAACTGTGCTTAATATTCTCGGCGGAATGGATACAGCAACAAGCGGGAAGCTGTATGTAGATGGAAAAGATATTACAGCTTATAATTCCAAACAGCTGACAGGATACCGCAGAGATGACATCGGATTTGTTTTTCAGTTTTATAATCTTGTGCCGAATCTGACCGCATTGGAAAATGTTGAGCTTGCGTTGCAGATCAGTAAGGATCCGTTGGATGCACAGGCAGTTTTGGAGGAAGTTGGTCTGGGGGAACGGAAGAATAATTTTCCGGCACAGCTTTCCGGCGGTGAGCAGCAGCGAGTTTCAATCGCGAGAGCATTAGCGAAGAACCCAAAGCTTTTGCTTTGTGATGAGCCAACAGGTGCATTGGATTACAATACAGGAAAATCAATTTTGAAATTACTTCAGAATATGTGTAGAGAAAAAGGAATGACAGTTATTATCATTACACATAATCAGGCACTTGCGCCGATGGCAGATCGATTGATTCATATAAAAAATGGACAGGTAGCAAGAATGGAATCTAATGAGAATCCGACTTCGATTGATGAAATTGAATGGTAGGGGATGTGGATGAAGAAAGCATTACGAAAAAACTTTTATATGGAGATCCGTCATAGCCTTGGACGTTTTTTATCCATTTTCTTTATTGTTGCGATAGGATGTGCATTCTTTTCCGGAATTCGTGCATCAGAGCCGGATATGAGATATTCAGGAGATGCATATTTCGATGAGAAGAACCTGATGGATATTCAGGTAATGAGTACAATGGGACTGACAGAAGATGATCTGGATGCAATTCGTGCTGTGGATGGTGTATTGGATGCAGAAGGAAGCTATGCAACAGATGTACTTTGTACGATTCGGGGAAACCAGGTAGCAGTTCATGTTATGGCGCTCCAGGATAAGATGAATCAAGTTCAGTTAGAAGATGGCAGGCTTCCAGAAAAGGAAAATGAATGTGTAATAGATGCAGATTATCTGGATGGAAAGAATCTGAAGATTGGGGATAAGATCACATTATCGAGTGGGACTTCGGATTCTTTGGAAGATACACTCAAGACAGATACATTTACCATTGTTGGTACGGTCAGCAGTCCGGAGTATATTGCATTTCACAGAGGCAGTACAACAATCGGAAATGGAAGTGTCAGTGCCTTTCTTTGCGTTCCGGAGAAAGCATTTTCATTAGATGTGTATACAGAGATTACAGTGCAGGTTGAAAATGCAAAGGAAGCGACTGCATTTACGAAAGAATATGAAGAACATGTGGATTCTGTGCTGAAAAAGGTGCAGGCAATTAAAGAGGAAAGAGAACAGGCCAGATATGATGAGATTGTTTCGACAGCGCAGGAAAAAGTGGATGAAGCACAAGAAGAGTTAGCTCAGGCAGAGCAGGATCTGGCGGATGGAAAAGAAGAGGCGGAAGAAGAACTTGCAAGTGCAAGAGAGAAACTTGATGCAGTGCAGAAAGAACTTGAACGAGGAAGAAATCAGTTGGCAGCTTCGAAGCTTGAACTGGAGCAGTCGAGAAATCTTCTGATATCAAAGCAAAAGGAGCTGGATCAGTCCAAAGCACAAGTTGAGCAGGGAGCACAGGAACTTAGCGAAAAACAGATTGCACTTACAACATTAAGAAATCAGCTGGCGCAACTGAAAGAGCAGGAAGAAAGTCTGGAAGATCAGAGACAAGAACTTTTAGCGCAACAGACACAGATGCAGCAAAAGAAAGACGAGCTTCTGAAAGCAAAGGAGGAATTGCAGCAACAGGCAGAAGATTATCAGTCCGCGTATCAGCAAATTTATCAGCCGCTGAAACAGTCTTATGAAGAATTAAATACACAGTATGAACTTCTTTTACAGAACTATGAGGCACTGAAAGAAGAATATGACCGGAAACAGGAAGCAGGAGAAGAAGATCCGGAATTAAAAGCTCAGTTAGAACAGTTGGAAGCTGAAAAAACAGCAATGGAAGAGAAGTTGACTGAATTGAAAGCAAATCTGGATAAAATGGAACTGGAGTCGAAGGCTGCCGAAGCAGAGATTCAGAAAAACCAGACAAAGATCGAAGCCGGATTAACGCAGATCAACGAAGGGCTTCCAGTAGTTGAAGCCGGGATAGCTCAGATTGAAGCGGGTATTCCGGTATTGCAGGATAATATACAGAAACTGACGGATGTGCTGACACAGGGGGATGCTGCAATCCTTACCGCAAGTCGGCAGATAGATCAGGCGAAGGCGCAGATTACATCCGGTCAGCAGCAGATTGACAGCGGATGGCAGCAGATCAGTGAGGGACAGAAGAAGATTGAGGAGGCACAGCAGCAGTTAAGCAGCGGAACAAAGGAGCTGGAAGACGGTTGGGCAGAGTATGAGGAAGGTCGTATAGAAGCTCAGAAGAAGATTGAAGATGGAGAACGGCAGATTACAGAAGCAAGAGAAGAGCTTGCGAAAGCACAGCAGAAGATTGATGATCTTGAAAAGCCAAAGTGGTATGTCTATGATAGGAACAATCTGACAGAATACAGTGGATATGGAGATAATGCAGATCGTATGCGGGCAATCGGTAAAGTGTTCCCACTCATTTTCTTCCTTGTTGCAGCATTGATCAGTCTGACAACAATGACACGAATGGTAGAGGAAGAGAGAACGCAGATCGGTACTTTGAAGGCTCTCGGATATGGAAATGCTTCAATTGTTGGAAAATATCTCTGGTATGCGATCCTTGCGACATTAACCGGTGGAGTTTTTGGAATTCTGATTGGAGAAAAGATACTTCCTTATATTATCATCACGGCATATAAGATTCTGTATCGCCATATGAATGATGTTGTGATTCCGTATAATTTGTATTATGCCGTAGCAGCATGTGCAGCAGCACTTGCATGTACAGTGATCGCAACACTGTTCTCCTGTATGAAAGAATTACGAGAGCAGGCAGCAGAATTGATGCGTCCGCCGACACCAAAACAGGGAAAACGAGTATTTCTGGAACGAGTTCCGTTTATCTGGAAAAATCTGAATTTCACATGGAAATCAACCGTGCGTAATCTGGTGAGATATAAAAAACGCTTCTTCATGACCGTATTTGGAATTGGTGGTTGTATGGGCATGATGTTGTTTGGTTTTGGATTAAAAGATTCTATTTCAGCAATCGTTCCGCTTCAATACGAACAGATTCAGCTTTATGATGGAGACGTTATTTTAAAGGAAGATGTGACAGAAGAAGAGAGAATTGAGGTTCAGAAAGAACTGGATACGGATAAGAAGGTATCAGTGACTGCAGAAAATCTTTTGAAAAATATTGAGATCAGTTCAGGAGAGTCTTCTCAGGAAGTTTATTTAGATGTACCAAAAGATGTGGAAGCATTCAAAAAGTTTGTCGTGATCCGGGATCGGAAGACAAAAGAAATTTATTCATTGGATGATAAAGGAGCAATCCTGACTGAAAAAGCAGCGAAACTGCTGGAAGTCAATGTCGGTGATAAATTAACGATTGATACAGATGATGGAGAGAAAACAGTCTTGATCAGCGCGATCTGTGAGAACTATATGGGACATTATCTCTATATGACATCTGAAGTCTATGAAAAAACATTCGGTGAGGCTCCGGCCTATAATTCAATTTATTATAGAACTCAGGATCGTACAACAGAGGAGGCAAAGGATGTCGGCGAAAATGTAATGAAGTGTGATGGAACACTTAGCATCAGCTATACGACAAGCCTGAAAAAGCAGGTGGATCATATGCTGGAGAGTCTGGACATCGTGATTGTTGTATTGATTATTTCAGCAGGAATGCTGGCATTTGTAGTGCTGTATAATCTGAATAATATTAACATTACAGAGCGCAAGAGAGAACTGGCAACATTAAAGGTACTTGGATTTTATGACAAGGAAGTTTCTTCTTATGTTTACAGAGAGAATATCCTGCTGACCTTGATTGGGGCACTGGCGGGATTGTTGATCGGAAAAATTCTGCACCGCTTTATTGTTGAGACAGTGGAGATTGATTCGGTTATGTTTGGACGAAATATCGATCCACCAAGTTTCCTGTATGCCTTTCTTCTGACAGTGGCCTTTTCTTTGTTTGTCAATGGAGTGATGTATTTTAAGTTAAAGAAGATTAACATGGTTGAATCACTCAAGAGTGTAGAATAAGACAGATTTGTTAGGAAATATAATAACGAACATAAGAATGGATTGCAGAGAAGCTGCATGGAACATAGATACAATTGTGAAATGTTCCATGACAGCTTCTTTGTTGTTGCCGGCCGCATATAGCGTAAGCAGCAACCGCACGTAGCATGAACAGTAACTTTTTGTTAAAAAGCACTTGAAATATACCTGTAGGGGGTATATATTAATAATTAGAAAATATACCCCATGGGGGTTATACGACAGGAGAAATACAATGGAAGAAAAGAAAGTCTGTCCGGGATGTTGTCACAAGACAAAGGACCGCCCGGAAAAAGAATATAAAGATCTGATGAATCGTCTGAGTAGAATTGAAGGACAAGTCAGGGGAGTTCGAAGGATGGTTGAAGAAGGCGCGTATTGTCCGGATATTCTGATTCAGGTATCTGCGGTGAATGCGGCTCTGAATAGTTTCAATAAAGTGCTTTTGGCAAACCATATCCGGACCTGTGTGGCAGATGATATCCGGGACGGAAAAGATGAAACGATTGACGAGCTCGTGACGACACTTCAGAAATTGATGCGATAAAAGATCTGAAGAGAGATCTGGCACAAAAAGTCCGGATCACAACTTGAAGGAGGAGTAAGATGGAACAATATAATGTGACGGGAATGAGCTGTGCAGCCTGCAGTGCCCGTGTTGAGAAGGCAGTTGGGAAAGTCCCCGGAGTTGAGAACTGTTCAGTCAGTCTTCTGACGAATTCCATGGGAGTGGAAGGCACAGCAACAGTAGATGCGGTTATTGCGGCTGTTGAGGAAGCTGGATATGGGGCAACGTTGAAATCTGCAAAGAATGAAGGGCATGGGATGAATCAAAGTGAGCAGAACTGTGCGGAAGATGCGTTGAAAGACAGGGAGACACCGAAGATGAAAAGGCGTCTGATCGCTTCTTTGTGTTTTTTGATTCCGCTCATGTATCTGTCAATGGGGCATATGATGTGGGGCTGGCCACTTCCGGTATTTCTGGAAGGAAATCATGTGGCGATGGGGCTGGCGCAGCTCCTGTTAACGACAATCGTTATGGTGATCAATCAGAAGTTTTTTATCAGTGGATGGAAAGGCATGATCCATAGAGCACCAAATATGGATACGCTGGTTGCACTTGGTGCAGGTGCATCTTATGGATATAGCGTGTATGCATTATTCGCTATGACAGCAGCGCAGACGGCAGGTGATATGGATCATGTGATGGAGCTGATGCATGAATTTTATTTTGAATCAGCAGCAATGATTTTAACGTTGATCACAGTCGGAAAGATGCTTGAAGCGCATTCAAAGGGAAAGACAACAGATGCATTAAAAAGCCTCATGAAGCTGGCACCAAAGACAGCAACGCTCCTACGTGATGGAAAAGAACAGGAAGTTTCGATTGACCAGGTGAGAAGAGGAGATCAGTTTGTTGTAAGACCGGGGGAGAATATTCCGGTGGATGGAATTGTTCTGGAAGGAAACAGTGCAGTAGATGAAGCTGCCCTGACCGGAGAGAGTATACCGGTAGATAAAGCAGAAGGGGATAAAGTGTCTGCGGCTACAATGAATCAGTCAGGTTTTCTGCGTTGCGAGGCGACGAGAGTTGGCGAGGATACGACATTATCACAGATCATTCAGATGGTAAGTGATGCGGCAGCAACAAAAGCGCCAATTGCCAAAGTGGCAGATAAAGTTTCAGGAGTATTTGTTCCGGCAGTTATTTCTATTGCAGTTGTCACAATGATTGTATGGCTGCTTGTCGGAGAGCCTGTTGGATTTGCACTTGCAAGGGGAATTTCTGTTCTGGTGATCAGCTGCCCGTGTGCATTAGGTCTGGCCACTCCGGTTGCAATTATGGTTGGAAATGGAATGGGAGCGAAGAATGGAATCATGTTTAAGACAGCTGTTTCGCTGGAAGAGACAGGAAAGACGGAGATTGTCGCACTGGATAAGACAGGAACGATCACAAGCGGAGAACCGAAGGTGACGGATCTGCTCCCTGCGGACGGAATGACAGAACATGAATTATTATTTTTTGCAAATGCATTGGAGAAGAAAAGTGAGCATCCGCTTGCCCGGGCAATTCTTGCAAAGGCAGAAGAAAATGGAAAAGCAGAGCAGAAAATTGAAATCACACAGTTTCAGGCGGTTCCGGGAAATGGTCTGTCAGGAAAACTTGGAGAGGACTGGCTGTACGGAGGCAATTTCAAATTCATTTCTGACAAAATGAAGATCTCTTCCAGCATAAAAGAACAGGCAGAACAGTTGGCACAGCAAGGAAAGACACCGCTGTTCTTTGGAAGGAATGAGCAGTTCCTTGGCATGATCGCAGTTGCGGATGTGATCAAGGAAGATAGTCCACAGGCAGTGAAAGAACTTCAGAATATGGGAATTCATGTTGTTATGCTGACCGGAGATAATGAGCGCACAGCGAAGGCAATTGGTGAGCAGGCAGGTGTGGATGAAGTGATCGCAGGTGTTCTTCCGGAAGGAAAAGAACAGGTGATCCGCAAACTGAAAGAAAAAGGAAAGGTTGCGATGGTAGGTGACGGTATCAATGACGCACCGGCACTGACCAGGGCAGATATGGGAATTGCCATTGGAGCCGGGACAGATATTGCAATCGATGCAGCGGATGTTGTGCTGATGAAGAGCCGGTTAAGTGACGTGCCGGCGGCAATCCGTATGAGCCGTGCAACATTGCGCAACATTCATGAGAATCTGTTCTGGGCATTTTTCTATAATGCGATAGGAATTCCACTGGCAGCAGGAATCTGGATCCCGGTCTTTGGTTGGAAATTAAATCCGATGTTCGGAGCGGCGGCAATGAGCCTGTCCAGCTTCTGTGTAGTAACAAATGCATTGAGACTGAATCTGTTTAAAATGCACGATGCCAGCAAAGACAGAAAAAGAAAGATGAAAAAGGTAGAAACAGCAGAAAATACTGTTTCAGATATTGTCTTAGCAGACAAAAATGAGTCAGAAAACAAGGAGGAGACAAAGATGACAAAGACAATGAAAATCGAAGGAATGATGTGTGGACACTGTGAGGCGGCTGTGAAGAAAGCTCTCGAGACACTTGAGCAGGTTGATACAGCAGAAGTCAGCCATGAGGCCGGAACAGCAGTTGTAACACTGAATTCCGAAATCAGTAATGAAGTGCTGAAAAAGACAGTCGAAGACAAAGATTATACAGTAACAGCGATCGAGGATTAATGAGCAAAGAAGAGGTTCCCTGCGGAAATGAAAGATTCTGCAGGGAACCTCTTAGATTATAAAAATAATGTAACAGTTACGTATTAGTCCTTGTATACAATCTTTCCATCACAGATTGTATATTTTACTTTTCCATACAATTCCCATCCGGTAAATGGAGAGTTAGAAGACTTAGAGGCATAAGTCTCAGGAATCCATTTCTCATTCGGATCAAACAGTACAAGATCAGCTGATTTTCCTTCTGCGACAGAACCGCACGGGAGGTGATACAGGTTGGCAGGATTGATCGTCATCTTCTCAATCAGCTGGCTTAATGTCAGGTGTCCCGGACGTACAAGGGAAGTGATTCCGAGAGCAAGGGAAGTCTCAAGACCAATAATACCGCTTGGTGTTTGTGTGATAGGACGGGATTTCTCTTCCGTACTGTGTGGCGCATGGTCTGTAGCGATCAGATCGATCGTACCGTCTTTGAGACCTTCAATGATAGCAAGACGATCATTTTCTGTACGAAGCGGCGGGTTCATCTTGGCAAGAGAGCCGTATTTTAACACAGCTTCATCTGTCAAAGTGAAATGATGCGGAGTTGCCTCTGCATGCAGATTTGCTCCCATAGCTTTAAAGGTACGTACCAGTTCAACGGACTGTCCGGAGCTGATATGCTGGATCACGACCTGTGCACCGGAACGAAGCGCCAGCAGACAATCTCTGGCAACAAGAGATTCTTCAGCAATCGAAGGAGATCCGTAGATGCCCAGCGCATCAGATACAGGTCCGTGGTTGATTCCGTTTGTTTCAATAAATGCAGGATCTTCTTCATGAAGACTGATCGGAAGGTCAAGTGCCTTCGCCTCTTCCATGGCCTTATAGAGAAAGGCAGCATTCTTAAGAGGAATTCCGTCATCTGTGAATCCACAGGCACCGGCAGCGGCAAGTTCCTTCATGGAAGTCATCTCCTCACCTTTGAGTCCGCAGGAGACAGCAGCAGCCTGGAAAATATGGATGTCTTCTAAAGCCTCCCGTTCCATCAGTTCTTTAAGAACCGGAACAGAATCAATGACCGGTGAAGTATTTGCCATACAGATCACGGAAGTAAATCCACCGGCAGCAGCTGCAAGAGATCCGGTATGGAGATCTTCTTTATAAGTAAATCCGGGATCACGGAAATGAATGTGTGTGTCAACAAGTCCTGGAGAAATCATAAGTCCTGCAGCATCAAGCTCATCCTCTCCATTTTCAGGTGTCAGAGTTCCGGCATCTGCGAGTGTCTGGATCAGACCGTCTGTGATGCGAAGGTCGACAAGACGTTCCGTATCAGATGCAGGATCAATTAGAAAACCATTTTTTATAAGCATAATTCATCCTCCTTTTGCTGTTAAGTATACCGTATTTTTGATAGAGATTCAAATTTATTAGAAAATGTGTTATCATAAACGCACCGTAACATGAAAAAAAAGAGGGCAGAAAGGTTATCTCTGAATTTTACCGGATCCAGACAATCGTTCTGCGGAAAGAAGGAGTAAATGAAAGAATACGATTATCTGATTGTCGGAGCAGGTCTTTATGGAGCTGTCATGGCACATGAATTAAAGAAAAAAGGGAAGAAATGTCTTGTGATTGACCGAAGAGATCATATTGCAGGAAATATTTACTGTGAGGACATAGAAGGAATCCATGTACATAAATATGGTGCACATATTTTCCATACGTCTGATAAAAAGATATGGGATTACATGAATCAGTTCGCGGAATTTAATAATTACATCAATTCACCGGTAGCAGTTTATAAAGATGAACTTTATAACCTGCCATTTAATATGAATACATTCAGTAAGATGTGGAATATCCGTACACCGCAGGAAGCAAAAGAGATTATTGAAAAACAGCGCAAAGAGACAGGAATCACAGATCCACAGAATCTGGAGGAACAGGCACTTTTTCTTGGCGGAAGAGATATCTATGAGAAGCTGATCAAGGGTTATACAGAGAAACAGTGGGGAAGAAAGTGTACAGAACTTCCGGCATTTATTATTAAACGTCTGCCATTCCGCTTTGTTTACGATAATAACTATTTCAATGACAGATATCAGGGAATTCCGGTTGGCGGTTATACAGCAATCGTTGAGAAGATGCTGGAAGGGACAGAAGTTCGTACAGGGATTGATTTCTTTGAATTCAGAAAAGAGAATCCGGAGATTGCAGAGAAGATTATTTTTACAGGAATGATCGATGAATATTTTGGATATCAGCTGGGAGCATTGGAGTATCGTTCTGTCAGATTTGAGACAGAAGTTCTTGATTGTGAGAACTATCAGGGAAATGCTGTTGTCAATTACACAGAGCGTGAAGTTCCGTATACAAGAATTATCGAGCATAAGCATTTTGAGTTTGGCAAACAGGAGAAGACAGTTATTTCCAGAGAGTATTCATCAGAATGGAGTGTTGGCATGGAGCCATATTATCCGGTAAATGATGAGAAGAATAATACATTGTTTGAAGAATACAAGAAGCTTGCAGAAAAGGAAGAAAATGTAATCTTTGGCGGACGACTGGGAGATTATAAATATTATGACATGGATAAAGTTGTTGCCGCAGCTCTTGACAGACTGGAAGAATTCAATTAATATGAGAGTCACACTTCAGTCGTTCTGACTGAAGAATCAGGAAAGATTCTGAAGAGTAGTTCGTATCAGATTCTGATAATTTTCAATTGGACAGGTATTGTATCGTGTGCGGTGTGGGGCCGCACACGTTTAGATGACAGATTGCAGTAGAATTAAATATGGAAAAAATGTATGAAGTACTTCGCTTCGTGGAAAAAGGAACCGAATGCCAGCCAAGTATCGATTGCCTGCAGGGAGAACTTTTGATTTATTATCTGCGGGATAATACACAGTTGGATAAAGCGGTGTTGTTTGAATGGTTCCGACAGATTGCCGGAGAAATAAGAAAGTATCAGCAGTCGAGACGCGGGCAGAATTATCGTTGTCTGACCCCATATAGTATTGTTGTGACAGAAGAAGGAGAATTGCTGCTTTTAAATCCGGATGCACAGGAAAATGAATTTGTTATGAAGAAGATGCAGCAGAAAGCGGTGAGAAGTCATTTTATCCGCCCGACAGCGTCAGGAAGCAAGAAGAATTGTTCGGTAGATTTGTTCGGATATGGTAAAATTTTGCAGTTTTTACTGGCATATACAGAGCAAATCCCGGAACTTAGCAGAAGCGAAGAACGCAGATTGGAGAGGATCATTGAACGTTGTACCGGTGGCGGAAGGCGGCATTATGATAAGATCAGCCAGGTGATACGTGATCTTCCGGAGGAACGCGAGGAATGGAATCTGGAACAGAAGCTAAAATTTCGGAATGTCAAACTGGCGGTTCTTTTATTTGCTGCCGGGGCAGTAATTGCGGCAGCAGGAATCGGGATGAGCCGAGGAAGGGAAGGTAACAATACAGTTTTGAAAAGTGAAACAGCAGTGCAAGATCAGAAACCAGACGATGCAAAAACAATACCAGGGGAACTCAGCGAAACTGAACAGGAGAGAAAAAAAGCATTGGAAGATCTGAAATGGAAGAAAGAAATGGAAGAACAGGTTCAGGAGATTCTGGAATCGGTCAAAGCATGTGAAAAAAAGATAGAAGAAACGACGAAAGAAGAGAATAACGGGGAAAACAAGGAAGAAACAGAGCAAACGGCAGAACAGCAAACAGAGGAAACTGCGGAAAAATCTGTAGAAGAGGAAATACAACAGGAAACGAAACAAGAAGTGATAAATGATCCGGTTGTTCCGGAATAAGAAAAAAGTCTCCATAAAAGGGAGGATGCCGGGTAACCATTTACTGGTTCCCGGCATGTATTATGAAAAAGTTTATTCAAAGTTTTTTGTTTTTTCCTTTGATGCTTATAGTATATGTGAGAGAAATGAAGAAAAAGTGATAAGAAGATGAAAGATTTTTAAATGATAAATGAACAAATTATGAACGACAGATGTAGTGGAAAATAACGGTTTAAAAAAGAATGGCAGTGTGGTATTCTACATCTAAAGAGAACTTAGGAACAGGAGGTAACGGTTGAATATGACAAGACAGGAATTTATCCGAAAATTACAGGAAGCTTTGAATGGAAAGCTTGATGCAGCAACAATTCAGGATCATCTTAAGTTTTATGATGATTATATTATAGAAGAAATGAGAAAAGGAAAGAGCGAGCAGGAGGTTTTGGAACTGCTCGGAGATCCGTGGGCAATTGCGAAAACCATTGTAGATGCAAGTGATGGAACAGACGAAGAAGTGGTTTATGAGAACAGGAGTCCATTCAATAATTCGTACAATCAGACAACGAAGGCACAGGACAGCTATACTGGTTATGGACAGAAGGATGAATATGGAACAGAGCATTCTTATGGTTCCTATCATGAGTTCAGATTAGATACCTGGTGGAAGAAGGCTTTGCTGATCCTTGCAGTTGTATTTGTAGTCGTAGTAGTTGTGTCTGTTATAACAGGAATCATCAGTTTTCTGGCACCGGTTCTTGTTCCTCTTCTGATCATTATGATCGTGATCAGACTGATCGGTGGGAACCGACGATATTAGAAGAAAGAAAAGTAAAAGACCGATGGGGGAGCCATCGGTCTTTTGAGGGGAGTATAAATAATTAATAAGGGGTTGTAGAAAATAATCTTTCTACATGAATCAGTATAATATATGCATTTGGAAAAAGCAAGCAAAATATTCAAAATATGGTTGAAACAAAATGCATAAAATGACCTCCGTTTGGGATAATAAAGATTGTACTAAATAGTTACTGTCAGTTAATAAGAACAGTAACACCAAATAAGGAGGAAGTATCATGGCAAAAAATTATAGCAACACAAGTAAAAATTCCCAGAATGGATTCTATTCATCGAAGGAAGAAAATCAGAGTAAGAACAGAAATTCAACATCTAATTCAGGTTCGAATAAGAATTCCAGTAAAAATTCTTATTCAAATCAGAGTAAGAACAGCACAAACTGCAATTCCAAAAATGCAGATGACTGCTATGGCGGAAAAGATGATTATGATGAGTCAGACAGATATTAACAGATACTGTATGCAGTAACGAATAAGATTCTTATAAACAGTAACAAGGCAGAGAAGAAAGGCAATCGCACTTTACTCTGCCTTTCATTTATAGTAAAATTATAATACTGTAAAAAGAATCAGTTAACAGTAATTAATAGTTACTGTTCACTCCCGTGTCAATCACTCCGCTGATTGACACGGAGGATGCATGTTTTGGCTTGAATGCATCTCGCC
>ENA-OQHR01001104-OQHR01001104.1-human-gut-metagenome-genome-assembly--contig:-NODE-1104-length-14699-cov-3.535221_pt1 | contig 14699 bp, 22 predicted proteins | sample MGYA00242566_ERZ504725 | MGnify/ENA primary metagenome ERZ504725 (study PRJEB26092, sample SAMD00036217) | human gut metagenome | host: Homo sapiens | study: EMG produced TPA metagenomics assembly of... | reverse complement strand
CTGCGCATTCCGTAATCAAGCCACTCTGTCACGGCTCCCGCCAATCCATCAGTTAAGCACTGCACCGTAAATTCGATCCACGCCCCCGCCGGGATGCTCTCGCTGTTTGCTAACGCCACGCGCTCGCCCTGCGGTGTCTGTCCTCTCAGCGGCCGCTCGCAGTTTCCGATCTCTCCGTCAAAATGAATCGGGATCTGACGCTCTTTCACGAAAATCAGCCCGTCAATCTCTTTCTTATACGCATTAATTTTCGAGCTTTTCGTGTTCGGAACCTTACGCAGCATTCCGGCCGCATCTTTGAAAAATCCCTTAATCTGGTAGTCCCAATAGATCGGCACGCCCTCTTTGTTTCTCGGGAAAACGGTCATTGCTTTCTCAATCGTCTCTTCCACGCCTACTGCTTCGACCTCTTCCTTCTTGCTCGGCGCGTTCGGCGCAAGAGACGCAATATAGGTCTTGTGAATCTCCTTATCTGCCGCCGCTGTTCCAAGAATTTCCTCGGTGAATGTTAATCTTACTTTGATTTCCTGCATGTTGCTTTCTCCTTTTCGTTTTTATTTTTTGATTTCGGCGCTCTGCCCTCTTCGCTGCGCACCTGCGTATCAATCCGCCGCACTTCATTTCCTTTGCTTGTCTGCTCGCATCTATGAATTGCCTTGTTATGCCGTTTCTCATCCTGGCTTCCAGTGCTATTCCTTTGCTCCGACCTGCGATTCCTTTCCGTAGCATTCCGGTTCGTTGGCTCGCTGTACCATGCCCTCGCTCAGCTCTACTGTTCGGCGCCATTCCATGGCTTTTCGTTGCCCAGTCTTTCATGGCTATTCCTTTGCTTTTCAGCTCATGACGGTGCATCACTATTCCATAGCCCTTCTACTCAACGTTTTTCCTTGCCATCGTTGATCATGCCCACGCGTTGCTACTCCTTTGCATCTCTATGCTAGTCTATTCTTTTCCTTGCCCTCGCATTTCAATTCTCCGCTGCGCTTTTCCTTAGCATCGCCATCATAGCTATGCCATTGCGGATAGAATTTTGTTGACGAAATATCTCTGCCCTTTCCCCGTTACTTTCGGGGCGCGGCTGTTCCGAACATTTCCGTTCGGCTGGGTGATCGTGGACTCTTTGATCTCCATAACCTCGAGATCCATGCTCTTCTGTGTCGGCATGTTGTAACTGGCTCCGTCCTTCCGGATCAGATAGCCGTTTTCCCGCATCCACTGGAAGAGCCGCTTCTCGCCGATGTCAACCCCGTTCTGCTTAATCAGCTTTGCAAGGTCGCCGATCAAGATTGACGTTTTGCTTGCGCTCACTGCGTCCGCGAAAATCTCTTTCGGACGCATCCGCTCAATGGCTCGGTTCTGCTCCTCAATGGTTTTCTGCGCTTCGAGGACTGCCAGAGCCAGAAGTTCCTTTCCCTGCGGTGTTGTCTGCTGATACCCACCGGTTTTCCGGATCGCCGGGAGAACCTCCGACGTTATCCAGTGCTTGAATCTCTTTGCTTCTTCCATCTTGCTCGAGAGAATCAAGCTATACAGCCCGGATTCGTTAATCAGCGTCACTTCCCGTCGCTGACCTGCCAGAACGATTTGTTCGGTCAGCTTGTCCTCGGCGTCTACGTGGTCCCGAATGGCTTTCTGCTGGTTCTGGTACTTCAAGACCTTTGCGATACTGGAGCCAACGAACCACGGTTCTCCATTTCGCATCTCGATTCGAATACTCCCGAATTCTGCATTCGTGATAATCATTTCGTTCATGCTTCCACCTTCTTTCTGTGGTCAAGAAAAAGCTATTTTGCCTACCGAGCAGCGCTTGCGATGCTCAATATGTTTTATATCTTCTTCTTATTCTCTTTCTTATTCTTATTCTAGGGGCGTTACTGTGACGCTACGTCCATGTTAGCGTAACGTTATGATAACGTTACTAAGCAAATTGCAATGACCCTGTTTGCGTTTTGCTTAATAATATTTCTCGTTCCAGTGCCGGACGCGTCGGTAAAATTCATCTGCCGCAGCGACTTTTTCAAGTTCTTCCTTGGTGATCGGCCGCGGCTCTCCGGCTTCCAGTTTTTCGATTTTCTTTTCCAGATCTGCGATTTTTCCGAACAGCTTTGCACTTGCATACTCTTCACTTTCCAGATCGTCCGCCAGATGTGGTAACGAAAGTAATGTTTTCAAGATTCCCATAGTCTTTACACCTTTCGTGTGTTATCCTCTTTACGAGGAGGTGAAATAATTGAATATTTCGAATGTTATCAATCTTGTATCAGTTGCTGTCAGTGTCACAAGCGCCATATTCGCGGCGCGTCAAGCCAACGTTGCAAACCGAATTGCTCAAGAGCAACTTGACGAAACCAAAAAACCTAAACTCGGTATAGTCACTCAGCTCGAAAGCATTTCCCGTTCCATTCGTCACCTTGATGACACTGTAGAGAAGCTAAAAAAGATTGATGATCTGAACAACCAGTGATACGAGTGATGCCGCAAGCATAACCAGTGAGCCAATGTGCGCTCTTCTCGTACACTTAACGATTTTCTCCCATGCTTCGATACGCCGCAGGTCGTCTTCGTCAAATTCGTACTCGCCGGATTCATCGAAGCATGTATCTTCTACATCTCTATTCACTTCTTTTCCACTCCTTACGTTTTCTGTAACCGGGCTTTGTCCGCTTCGGCTTTGTCTCGGAACGCTGTAGCGTAAACCAAAACCAGTTTTAGATCATCATGGCTAAGCTCCGTAAGCGCCCTTATTCCATGTTCAAAAAAAGTTGCTTCCTCATCTTCCTCGGGAATTGTTGTGAAATCAGCAAGTCCAGCAAGATAGCCAAGGTCAAAATCGTTCATGTAATACAGTTTGGAAATTACATTTAGCATGATTTTCTCTTTGTGCAAATCTTTTTCTTTTCGATGGAGTCTCGGGTCTTTATTTTTTAAAACCTCTACGGCTTTTTCAAACGGAACCGAAAAATACTCTCGTCCATCTGTGTCATCACATCTGTTCTCTGCAAAGAAATCATGCATCTCTTTTTCAAGAGAAAAAGCATTTTCTAAAGGCTCCGTTGAAAAAGTTCTTTTTACTTCGTATGGAATTTCCTGCGATCTTCGTTTTACATTGGATGAAACACCAATTTTCACAAAGTCTCCGCAATCCATCACATAGACCACCTTGTTCAAATTTGCTCCTCCAATTCAATTTAATTGGATTTATCTGGTACAAAAATAAAATCCATCGGAATACCAGATAATTCACTCATTTTTCTAAGCTGAGAAAGAGTAGGTTCTGTTTTTCCTTTCTCCCAATTAAGAACTGTAGAATTGGAAACACCAAACTCTTTTGCCCAAGCTTTCTGGGTATAGCGTGCATTAACGCGAACCGCCTCAAGTGAAATCTTCGGCATATATTTTCCTCCTTCCTGTCTTGTTGGTTATATCATAATCCAATTTAGTTGAATTGTCAACACCAAAATCCAAAATAATTGGATTTAGTATTGAATTTTTTACGAAAGTGATGTATTCTATAGAGGAAGGAGGTGAGAACCCGTTGACAGATGAAGAGCAGAAACAAATTTTTGCGAAAAATCTTAATCGTTACATTGCCTTGTCTCAAAAAATGCAGAAAGATGTTGCTAAAGACCTTGGAGTAAACGTAACAACATTTAATATGTGGTGTACAGGAAAAGCAATGCCTGGTACTGGAAAAATACGAGCGTTGGCTGATTATTTCAGAATAGGAATGACTGATCTTACAGACCTTAAGGAAGAAAAAGAAATTGATGCTGAATACGCCGATGTGGCAATGAAAATAGGACTTAACGATAGCAGATTTAAAAGAATCGTTCTTTATTACGACAAGCTAAGCCCAGAGAAAAAAGATTTGCTTTGTGATTTTTTTGAAAAATTCGTTATGTGACACAAAAAGAGCGGGGATCACTCCCCCGCTCTTTCTTCTTTGTATCCTCTTCTGACGAACCAATAGATAAGTTCAATCATCTTTTCACTTTCTATTTGCTCAATCATCTGTTTTATTTCTTTCTTTTTGTCTTCCGGTTGTTCATCTCTCATGATTATGTACCTCCCTGACAGTCTCAATCAAAATAGTGATACCACGATTATAGAACATTCGTTCGAAAATATCAACCGTGCGCCACGTATCTGCCTATTTCGATATACAGAATCGCTAATTTTTCAACTTTTTTCTCCCCTCCTTATTGACAGTTTTTAAAAATATGATAAAATTTTCCGTATAACATCTTTATATTTATATTACACCGAATACCGCACAAGATGTTGACGTAATTTCATGTGTGCTTGCTCTTTTGCTTAATAATTTTCGTCAGAATCTTGATACAAAGGGGGAATTTAAGGTGACTACAAAGAAAGAGATGTTAGACACATTTGCGGAAAAGCTGGAAAAAGAGCGCATAAAACTCGGGTATACTCAATGTGACTTCGCGCAAAAGCTGGGAATTTCGGCATCTTCTTACCGGAACATCATTTCCCGCCGCGTGGACACGTTCAGCATCATGCTTGCGCCGAAACTCTATGAGCTGACAGGAAGATTCTTATACGAGATGTTCGGGCAACGCAGTATCGAGATTGAAGTGCTGAATAAATTCCGCAAATTAACAGATCGGCAGAAAGCCTACATAAACGCCAAAATAGAATTCGAGCTTGAGATGAAAGCCAAAGAAGAAGATCCAGCAAACATGTTGGATGTCCTGCTTCTGACAGGAAACATGGAAGATGGGATGATTCTGGATTCAGCGCATGAAGAGCATGTGTATTGCCCGGAATATATCGAGAAATACGGAGAGCGGCTACACTGTGGCATCCGGATAACATCGAACCACTTACATCCCGTATATATCAAGGGTGATATCATCGGAATCTCGAAGCGGCCGCCCAGGGACGGTGATACATGCGTCCTGGTCAATAAAAAGAACGGGCGGGCGTACATCCGTAAATTTATCCAGTCGGAACCGTGCAGAATGGAGCCGATAAACGGGTATGGGGATATCATAACCATAGATCCCAACAACCCGGACGAGATGAGGGAATGGGTTAAATTTGGCGTGGTTATAACGGTTCTGCGCAGATAGGGGGAGTCAATATGGCAGAGACAAAATATTGCAAACATTGCGGACAGGTTATTGATGCGGATTGTGTCGTGTGTCCTAAGTGCGGAAAGCAGGTTGAGGATCTTAAAACAGATCAGAAGAACGTTATTATTAATAACAACAACAGTAGCAGCGCATCCTCTTCTGCTTCTTCATCAGCAGCTGCGGCGGCGAGTGCAAGCCAAGGAGTATACGTCACAGGAAAGCCAAAAAATAAATGGGTTGCTTTCTTTCTGTGTCTTTTTACTTTATGCGGACACAAATTTTACGAAGGAAAGTTCGGAATGGGTATCCTGTACCTCTGTACTATGGGTCTTTTCGGAATAGGCTGGATTATCGACCTGTTTGCGATTCTCGGAAAACCGAATCCGTATTATGTATAGATAATAAAAAATGGCCTAACAGACTGTGGCGCAATCTGTTAGGCCTTTCATAAGAGGTTACTCCCCGGAAGGAATAATCTAATGAACATGATTATGTTATCACACTTCCGGCGGCTTCGCAAGTGGAACGGGAAAATTTTCGATTTTTTTCGACTATTTTTTCCCGTCTGTTTGCGGCCGCTTTTTTGCACCCATTTTGCGCCGTCTCTGTGGCTTTTCCAGCCACTAAACGAAAGGAGCCTATAGATGGCAAAGGCGAAATATACAAAGCAAAAGAACGGGTATTTTCAAGCCCGTGTGTGGGATGGAAGTTATGTTGATGGAAAAAAGCACTACATCACGATCCGATCGAAGAAAAGCAGTAAGGATCTGGAAACAAAGGTGGCAGCCTACAACGACAAGATTAAGAACCTCAAAACCGTCCGAGACAAGAACATCCTGTTCCTGGACTACGCCGGGCGGTGGCTGACAGTCTACAAAGCCGAAGCGACGAACAACACGAAGCGGATGTACCGGAACATCATCGAAAAGCATCTGCGGCAGATGGACGGCGTGCGGCTCTGCGATGTCCTGCCGATCCACTACCAGACAGTCCTTAACGACGCGGCCGGAAAGAAACGCATCCAGCAGCAATTACAGATCACGTTCTCTCAGATCATGAAGGCCGCGGTACATGACCGTTTATATCCTGCCAACCTGTTCGAGGATCTAAAGGACGTGATGAAGCCGATTGACTACAAAGCAGATGAAAAGCGGCCGCTGACCGCAAACGAGAAAAAGGCGATGCAAGATGCTGAGTTATCCCCATCTGATCGAATTTTTGTGGATATCCTGTACTGTACCGGATTAAGATGTGGAGAAGTTCTCGCCCTTACTCGGTTCGATATTGATTTTTCCGAAAAGATCATCAACGTGAACAAGGCCGTTGAATTTGATGATGCAGGAAAGCCGAGCATCAAAGAACCGAAATCGAAGAACGGATTCCGGCAGGTTCCAATTCCGCCGCAGCTCTATACGTCGCTGGAAAGCTACGTGCGGTTCTGCATCAAGGGAACACTTCTGTTTTCCATGCAGGGCGGCAAAATGGTGTCTAAATCCTCTTACCGCCGGAAGTGGGAAAGAATCATAAAGGAAATGAATAGAGTCGCTGAAAAGCCCGTCTGCGGACTCACAGCCCATATTTTCCGCCACAACTATTGTACATCGCTTTGCTACCAGATCCCGCGTATCTCGATCAAGAATATTGCGTCTCTCCTGGGGGATGACGAAGCAATGGTTTTGAGGATTTACAATCACATTATGCTGGAAAAAGAGGATACCGCCGGAGCGGTGGAAGCTGCTCTTTCCATGTGACACAAAAATGACACATTTACATTCCTCTACATTCCTTTACAATACCTTACTTTGATTTTCCGATAATTTCATTCCGGCAACGTAAAAAGGCTGAAAGCCCTAGTAAAATCAATGGTTTCCAGCCTTTTCAATTAGTGAAGCATCGGGGATTCGAACCCCGGACAACTTGATTAAAAGTCAAGTTCCCTTACCGCCTAAAATGCCCGCAAATACGCCATTTTTGCGAAAGCCCATGACACAAAAATGACACATTCAGATCTTAGCACATTGTGTCTATCCTGTCAAATAAAAAACCGCGTCAATTTTTGACACGGTCTTTTGTACGTATATTATTTGTTTTGTCTATATTTCTTTATCCGTTTTGCGTTTTCAGAAATGTTTTCATTATATGCAGGTCTTACCCTCGGTAAATAGGCATGAACTGTCGTTTCTGCATAACCAGTTATTTCAGAAATTTCTTTTGCATTTTTTCCTCGATCATATAAATTCAAAATAATTTCATGAGTATCATTTGCAACAATTCCATACGTAGATTTGCTATTTGTTGCCAATTATACCCAGTAATTTTATGCACACCTGTTATTGATTGTTTTTCTTCGAACGCCGATAAAATTTTTTCATCTTTTAAATTCATATAGTTTCTCCTCTCAAATATTTTAGTTCTCCCCTCTTATTTTATCTTGTTCAACAACTCTTTCCAACAAATTCAGCACATACGACGGCGGCTTTCTTTCTCCACTCTCCCAGTGACACAAGGTCCCTTTCGGGATCCCATACCGTTTGCAGAAAGCTCCTTGTGAAAGTCCGGAGCGTTCTCTTATCTCTTTAATCGTCATAACTTTCTTCCCCGTCTTTCTTCGCCATCCACTCTTTATTTTGTTTTATCCTGTTAAAACTTTTTACTATTTTTTTCTCGAATTTCTTCTTTTCTTCCTCTGTCATTTCACGATCGTTTTCAATTTTGTTTATGACTTCTTTTGTTATTCCTTTGTTTTCCCGGACCACTTGATATGCCCATTGTGCTCCTTCGTAGTTCATGCACTGTAGTGTGTGAATGATTTTCTGTGTGATCACATATCCCGGATTGATCACCGGCATTGAGTTTAATTTTTCTTTTTGCTTTTGGGGCGCTCCGCCGACGAACAATTTTGCTGAGTCTCTCGGGTTTCGTATTGCTTTCGGATAAGTTGGTGGTATGAAATCAGCTTTTCCTGTTATACTGCATATTCCGTTTGGATCCAGCTTTTTCAGATAGTAGTCACGCCATTGGAGGTCTTGCCCGTCTCCTGTTTGTAGCGCGTACAGGCAAAATCTTTCGTATTCGTCCGATATGGAGGCCCTTGTCAGGGTTTCCCTCGTTACCATCACGAAACAAATCATTACCTTTTCTTCCGGAAGATTTACTTTCCTTAAAAGATCTTTGATACACTCTCTGAGAAGTCCTTTTTCGAGAAATTTGTACACTGATTTCGCCAGCTCGTCGTCTACTTCCTCGATATATTCTCCTAACTGCTTCATGTAACTTTCGTTCTTTTCTTTGCATTTCGGGTCATTGTACTCGTTGCATAAATATTGCATATTATCATGAATCGGGTGCGGTGCACATCCACTCGTTCTTGACTCTGATTCAATCGTGCACGGAATCGTAAAACGATCTTGCTCATTCAGTGTTGCCCCAACGAAATTTCCACTCTCGTCGAGCAATACTTTTATATTCGGTTTAATTCTCGTGTGCGCAATCGGAATGATGTTCTCCACTCCCATTCTTTCGTAAATATCTAGGATCTCTTTCCAGTACATCTTTTCCTCCCCTTTCTTTACAGCTCGATTGAGAACTCGCTGTTCAGCAGCTCTTCAAAATCTGGATCTTTTTCTACGTAAGCTCTCAGAAACTCTTCCGGTTCACATGGAGCCATCTCGAAGTGAAGGTCTTCTCTGATCTCATCGTTCATATAGGTTGCGATGTTCTCCATTTCTTCCGTGTTCAGTTTGTATTCTTCTCCGTATCTTGTCATTGTTGTTTCCGCCTTTCTCTTTTTTGTTTTGTGTTCCTTTGTTAATTATATTGTACTCCATTGGAGTACAAAAGTCAATAGTTTTTTCAAGTTTCCCAATAGTTTTTTATAGAAAAGACGCAGGGGTTGGTATCCCTGCGTCTCCTCATTATTTCTGCTCGTTGCACCACTTCTGCAGCTCCGTTACCATCAAGGTCCTCGTAATAATCTGTCATACCATATTTTACGTCATTAAAATATGCAGTGAAATATTCATTTTCATTTAAATTCTTTGCTTCCGAACTATTCGTTATTACCACTTTTTCTTCTATTTTTACTACCACCTTTCTGATTTGTTTATTTCCTTTCTGTGATTATATATTAGCACATTATACGTATAATGTGCATTTTTTTGCAAATAAAAAAAGCCGTGCCATTTTGACACGACTCTTTTATTTTTTTCTCATGCTTCTTTTTCCGCGAGATCGAGGTCTGATCCATCGAGAAATTCCCCGTCCTCGTCCGTATTACAGTATTCGAGCGCGTATTCGTCTGCAAATACGTACCCACCAGACTTGCGGTACGAGCAGCTATATTTAGCAAGCTCGGCTTTTGCAAAGTCGTACTGGTCGCCCGTCCAGCGTTTCAGTTCTTCCGGGCTTGCGTTTTCGCCGCAAATGCAATCGCCTTCGGTAAAGTTGTTAAATTGTTTCTTGGAGTAGCTGCCTACTCCATGCTTTAAAATTATAGTGTTATAAAACTCATTCATATCTGTTTTCTCCTTTTCTGTTTTTTTGGTATCCTCTCTAACTACTCTATCGAGTAGTAAAAGGACATACTCCGGCGGGTTTCTTTTTCCCGCCTCCCATCCCTCAATAGTCCTCTTGGGGATGTTATATTTTCTTGCGAACGCCTCCTGTGTTAAGCCGGAGGCGTTCCGGATTTCTTTTATTTTCATTATTTTTCTCCTTTATATTCAATAAATTCGTCGTCTGTCTCAACGAATTTATTGATTTCTTCGATCAGTTCCTCTTCGCTGACCGTCTGGAACTCACCGCACTCGTAAGTTCCGTCTTCGAGGCGGTGATCATCGAAGCTTCCGCACACCGGGCAGAAGTCAAATTCTGCCGTAGTGCCGTAGGAAGCTTCCCAACGGCCATTTTCTAAACGGGTGTAATCAGTCCAGAAACCGTATGAACCCCCGTTTGCTGATTTTTCGGATTCGTACTCCGAAAAATCATTAAATCTTACTCTCTGGATTCCTTCCAGACTTTTAATTTTGTTTGCTTTTTCCATTTTAATTTCCTCCTTGATTTTTGTTATGCCTTAACTTTGATTATATAATACCACTCATTGACGTATACGTCAATAGGTTATTTTAGTTTTTTTTATTTTTTGCAATAAAAAAAGGCGTAGGGAAATCCCCACGCCTCTTGATATCTTTTATATTTTTTACTGGCGGTTACACCATTCCTGCAAAGCCTTGACCATCGCTGACGGGTAGCTGATCACGCCGTCTACCGGTGTACCGAGTTTTTTCTGGAGCGCACTGATGGTCTGCGGTCCGATATAGCCGTCTTCGGTCACTCCCGCCCATCTCTGCATGGCCTTGATCAGATCGGAGCCGCCGGACAGCTTACCAGACCATTCGGCCGCCGCAATACCAGCGCAGTATTTTTTGTTAGCTGTTGGCTGGTCACTGATCACGCCGTCTACTCCGGTTTTAAAAATCTCCTGCAAGCGTTTGGTCAGCTCATGACCCCATACGCCATCGACTGCGATCGCTTTTGAGGTGGATTCTTTGGCCGCTCCGCCATACGTGCAGAATTTTGAATGGCAGTTGATCCAGCCAGCGCCGGATAACAGCCGTCCCCAGCTTCCATTCTGAATTTCTGTCACCGTGTAGCTGCCGCGGTCTTTGATCGTTCCAACGCGTCGGCTGTCTGCATCCGGTTTCTCCCGGATATTCAGATCGGTGTTGACTCGATAGATTCCCGGTTTGTAGGTTTTCTCTCCGGATGCATTGCCGCTTCCGGAAGAATCGAAGTTTCCGTTACTGATCAACTTTTTGAATCTCGTCCAATCGCCTCTTGCATTAATCTGCGATGGGCAGTTTTTGCTGCAGATATCAAGATGCCGATAGACTCTTGATGCTGGAATACCTGTTTCTTTCATAAGATATTTCACCAGCTCCACGGTATGCTGAAACGCCTTTTCGTAATTGTATCCGCCCTGCACACACATTTCTACGCCGATACTGTTTCGATTCCCGTAAGTTCCGAACAGATTTCCGTTTCCGTAGTTAATGCCTACATGCCAGCATCCGCGACTGTGTGGCGCTGCCTGGTACGCCGTTTCTCCGTCATCCACGTAATAGTGTGCAGACATATTTGACAGCTCACCATTATGCTGCGCTTCCGCATGTGTGCGTGCATCGGCACCCGCTCTGAAATTATCTGTGTTGTGGACTACAATACACCGCGGATCGTTCTCTTCGTAGGTGTTCTGGTTGCTGATAAAAGATCTGTCAATTCTCATGATACTTCCCTTTCTCCGGCAGATTTGCGCCGGCGCAAAAGAGGACGGTTGTTGGCCGCCCTCACTCTGATTTCTTTTCCTGCTCCTGGTTGATTGCTTTGTCCGCGACTTCCAAGCCCTTCGTCAGAACAACCGGTACATCAAATCCAGCTTCCACAAAATTCTCAATAATCTTTTCATTTAGTTTCATAAAATCAAATTTTTTAGTTGTAATTGTAAATCTATCAGGTTTCATAGCTTTACTCACCTCGTTCCTGTTTTTACAAAAAATAAACGAATGATACCAAATAATGCAAAACTTGATCAGTTACATATGATATTTTTTGATATCTCGCCTTTAGCGGATCAATAATACAGTGTGTCAAAAAAACAACTCCAAGCTGCCAAGTTAATCCAAAGGCAAGATAAAATGGTAAACAATACAACGCACAATGTACGAACAAATGATACCAATTACTTCCTTTGGTCTTTGCAATAAAATCATTTTGTAAAACATAATCACCAACCAAGTGACAAAATACTAATAAAATTACCTTATTCATATATTCCATCCTTTACTTCAACAGGGCAGTTATGTGCGTTATAATAATCAACAATCTTATTCTTTTTCATGTCAATTTTTACATAAGCACTTGCATGTGGAAATCCATTGTCGATCCCTTTTACATACGTATAATTATCAACAAGTTTAGTTCCTACAAGCCATCTGTAGTTAATTACCATATTGTGAAATAATAGCTCCTACTATACACTCTCCTAAACGAGCATATCCCATGGAACTACAATGTAACTGGTCAGCATTATACGGAAATGGTGCTGAACCTGTATACTTCTCTAAAACAACGGCTCCATCACGTACTTGATAATACGATTGTCCCTTAACGTACCGAATACGTGTTGTACTAGTTGGATTTCCAGAAGAATCTAATTTATATGGACTATATTGTGTATTTACTGGATTTGGACTGTTACCATAGACATTCCATGTAAATTTGTTGATTCCAGAGTTGTGCCACAAATCACATACCGGGATATTGTTGTGATTTCCAATCGCAACAATGGTATTGGCAAGCGTTTCCATTGTTCTTCCCAATCCAGCCGGATATTCAGTATATCCATCCGCATCAATATATGGATATTTTCCAGCGCAATGCGGTGTTGCATATAACACTTTGCAATTCAGATTATCTGCTTCTTTTAGTGTCTCATAGATTCTATTGATAGTGTACTGAACAATTCCAGCAATTGTATTTTGCCCGCTTCCATCAGGATTGTAGCAATCACCAACCGCACCGTCATCTTTACCTCTGTCGTTATACGCTGGCAATACAACGATTAAATCTTTATCTTTCACATCATCTACAGACAATGGCTTTAACACTCCCCCTGCCGATGTTTCGTTATCATAATCACCGCCTAACCCTTTATCGCCATCCACCATTGCAACAGTACCGACTCCTCCTTTTGCATGTGTATAAACATTCATCTCTAGCATTTCGTTTAGTTTTTTCTGCCATTTTTGAGCTGCTGTTATACTATCTCCAATCACCAACACTTTTTTACTCTTCCAAGTGTTGATCACGCTATTTGTGGTTTTTTCAGTAATCTTGACAAGTTCATCTACGCTATTGTATAAATCCAATAACGTCTCATTATTAACAATCAACCGAATCATTCTATCTGTAACGGAATCTGATATAGCATATCCGATTTTTTTTATCGTGACTGTATGAGGCGTTCCAACATACAATTTTGAACCATGATATATATCTATCGAGTTGGCTCCATTTGTAGTGATTGGTAACATGCAATAATATATATATTTATCTTCTATTTTTCATTTTAGTTATTAAACGATTCCATTTACAAAAGCAGAAATACAATCCCCCAAGTGAGGATATCCTACCGAATCATTGAGGTGCAACTGGTCTGCATTTGTAGGATACGGTGCAGTATCACTTCCCGCTTCTTTCGTTGCGGTAGGAGATGCGGAATAAATTGTCCATGTGTGACGACCGATTCCACTGTTTTCCCATGCGTTATAACTAGAACAGTTGTTTAACGCAGCAATTTCAATAATTCTGTCGCACATTTCACGCAAAGTATAACCAGCCCAGTTATCACCACTATAACCATCATAGTTTGCATAATTGTATTTTCCACAACAATAAGGTGTCACAACTACAATTTTGCACTTTAGGTTTTGAGCATAAGACTCATTTCCTTTAAGCAAATCGTATATCCAATTAAGTACGAATTGGAGTTGCCCAGTTACGGTATTTTGTCCTGTTCCATCAGTTTTGTATAAGTCAGTAATTTCACCAAGCTTCATACCCCTGTTGTTAAAACCGCCAAAAATAATGATTAAGTTTTTGTCGTACACATCACTTATTTTTAGCGGTTGTAAAACGCCAGTGTTTCCCGTTTCATTATCATAATCACCCTCATACCCAAGACTACCGACAACCATTTGTAAAAATTGAATACCGCCTTTGGCGTGAGTTGTTACACTCATACCGAGGTTTTCGGAAAGCTTTTTCTGCCACTGTTCGGTGGCGGATGTGCTATCTCCAATAACCAAGCATTTCTTTCCGTACCAATATCCATTTGGATTTGGATACATTCTCTTTATTGTTTCAACTGTAATATCTTCCTTTGCTTGATTAGACAAAGCATCTGCAACATTTTTACCGGGGTTATAATACACACCATCTTGCATTCCTGTTTGTACAATTTCTATTATTTGTGCATCTGTTAAACCTGTTACATCCGTAATAACGAAGTCTTTTGCAGAAATAGCCACTTCTCTGCTAGTTTTAGCAAGGTTAAACGAAATTGAGAAATCGACATCCGCATCCGAATTATGTGAGAAAAGCGCGCAGAAAGTAGTGTACTCAGAGTAGTTTTTATACTCAAAAAGCTGTACGGGATATTCTCCTACTGCGGTTCGTGTAATAGGCTTCGTTCCAATTCTTGTTATAAGAGAACATGATTGATAGCTAATTTCATTCTCTTTCATCTTTGCAGTAAATAAATATACATGGTTTGTTAATATAGATTTTTTGATGATGAGATTCGGATAATCAATTGTAGATGTACCATTAATCTCGCACACACCATTCAAAATATTTTTTTCAATTCCAGATGGCATAATTACTTCATCGGGCAAATTTAAAATCATATTTACTCGTTTGAACGCGCCTTGTTTCTTTGGATAATAGTCAGCTAAATCTTCCTTGAGTGAACCAATGCTGTCCCCTACAACTTTCGCATCTGCTGCTTTTCCAGATTCCTGCAGGGTATCATCTACTGGGATTATT
>ENA-OQHR01001098-OQHR01001098.1-human-gut-metagenome-genome-assembly--contig:-NODE-1098-length-14719-cov-9.775782_pt1 | contig 14719 bp, 18 predicted proteins | sample MGYA00242566_ERZ504725 | MGnify/ENA primary metagenome ERZ504725 (study PRJEB26092, sample SAMD00036217) | human gut metagenome | host: Homo sapiens | study: EMG produced TPA metagenomics assembly of... | reverse complement strand
AGATAGAGAAATTCACCCTAAAAGTGTTTAAAGGATATCTCTTTCTCAGAGCTAAAATCCCTATGGCTTTTAAAGGTTGATTTATCCCTATCTAGTTTTATATATTCTGTATTATTATTGATTGGATGTGGATGCATGTTTCTATATGGAAAGATGTCAGCCCATTCCTTATTTATTGTAGGTATTGTTTTGATTGCTGTTTTACTAATATATTTGTATGTAACAAACTACAAAGATCATCATTATGGAGGTAAATTCCATCAAGACTTCTAGGCGGTAGAAATGCCGCTTTTAATGTGCTATATTTAGATTAAAGAGGGCGATTATATGGGCGGATTGTGTGTATTGTTACTGATGATGTTTTGTGTAGGATGGATCTTATGTGTGTTCTTTCTATCTATGCTGATTCCTCTATTGATCATATATAATGGAATTGTCGGCATTGTATGTATAATTCTTTATTTTGTATTACGCAAGAAATCTGTCTTTACCAAATATACAGAAGGATATAAGCATATATTATCGTCAATATTAAAATATGGCTTGATTGTATATGGAAGCATTTCATTATTATTTAGTATCATTTTAGCTGTTCTAAGCTATTGTTAGGAGTAAGTATGGCAATATTAGGTGTAGATTTAGGAACAACAAACAGTTTAGCAGTTGTCTATAAAGAAGGAAAACCAGTGCTCATTCCCAATGCGTTTGGTGAGTATGTAACTCCAAGTGCTGTCAGTATTTTGGATGGTAAGATTGTTGTTGGCAAATTGGCTAAGGAAAGATTGATTACACATCCAGAGTGCAGTGCATCTTTGTTTAAGCGAAATATGGGTACGGATGTTACTTATACATTAGATAAGAAAGAGTTTGATGCAGCTACACTTTCTTCTTTTATTGTGAAACAAATGATTGAAGATGCACAAAATTATCTTCATGAAGAAATATCTGAGGTTGTGATCAGTGTTCCAGCTTATTTTAATGCGCGTCAAAGACAAGATACAAAACAAATTGGAGAATTATTAGGTGTTAAAGTGGAGCGTTTGATCAACGAACCAAGTGCTGCTGCAATCGCATGTCATATGGACGATGAATATGAAACATTCGTTGTTTTTGACTTTGGCGGAGGAACATTGGATGTCTCCGTTGTCGATTGTTTTGAAAATGTGATTAGTATCAATGCGATCAGTGGAAACAATCACTTGGGTGGTACAGATTTTGATCGGGCCATGTCCGAACATTTTTGTTTGAAAAATGGATTAAACTACAACGCTTTGGATTTATCATTTCAACAAAGCATTCTTCGTGCTTGTGAACAAGCCAAAATTAAGCTGAGTACGCAAAATGTAGTTGAAGTATGTATTGTACATCATAATCAAAGCTTTACATGTGTATTTGATCAGAATCTATTGTTTACCATAACTCAACCTTTGCTTGAATCTTGTAAGAATGTGATTGGTAAAGCTGTTAAAGATAGTGGTTTTTCGGCGAGTGAACTCGATAGTCTGATTCTTGTAGGTGGCTCAAGCAAAATGCCGGTACTTCAACATTACTTATCAGATGCTTTAAATATTCCTGTATTAAAAGAAGAAAACATGGATTCTTTAGTTGCACTTGGACTTGGAAAATATATTGGTATTAAACAAAGGGATGAAAGTATTAAGGACTTGGTAGTAACCGATATTTGTCCTTTCTCACTAAGTACTTCTACATATAATGAACAAAATCCAGATTTAGAATTATCAACGGTGCTTATCCCTAAAAACTCAGTTTTACCAACAAGTAAGAAGACGACTTTGCGTACAGTGCATAAAGGGCAAACCAAAGTCAATATTCGTGTTTTTCAAGGGCAGGCGATGTATGCGAAAGAAAACTTATTTTTAGGCCAAGCTTTTATTCATGTATCAAGAAATATGCATGATTATGAATCTTTTGATTTGATCTATTCGTATGACATCAATTCTATGTTGTATGTGGAGGCAATTGTGCATTCCACTAAGGAACATTATATTTTTAGAGTGACAAAAGGTAATGAATTAGAAAAAGTGGATGCATCTATACGTCTTGATTCCATCAAAGAAGTATCTTTGGCGTTATATCAAAATAATGAAGTGGATGCCGTACTTGCTCGTATTGAAAGAATCTATCAAGAAGTGGATGAGCAAACACAAGATTATTTAATGCGACTTCATGCAGACTTTACGAAAGATATGCAAACTTTGATCAACAATATTCAAAAGCGAAAACGTCTTATTAATCAAGTATCTTTAATCTTAGATCAAATTGAAGCATGCCAAGATGTAGATTCTTTAGATATCTTTAGTCAAGAAGAGGATGAAGAAGGAGACTATTTGGCATGAATTGTTGGGAAGTATTAGGGATTGAGCCTACGCAAAATAAAAAAGAAATCAAGAAAGCTTATGCCAAGCTTTTAAAACAGTATCATCCGGAAGAAAATCCAGAAGAGTTCAAACAGATCCAAGAAGCTTATCAACAGTGTCTACATCCAGAACAAGACCTAGAATCTGTTTCATATAAACAAGAAGAAAGAACTGAAAATATGGAAATAGAACCAATTTCCATAAGGGAAGAGAATGAAATTGTTCCTCCGCCTGTTCCTAAAGTAGAGACATTGTTTGTGAAGAATGAAAAGGATGTAGTTGTTTATCAAGATATATTAAATTCGATTGAAAAAAGTTTGCCTAAAAAGATTGGTTCTAAAGAGATCGTACAAGTTTTTACAAATCCCAAAATCATGCCGTATTTAGAGGATGAATCGTTTTGTAGAAAATTAGAAGATATCTTCTTGTCTCGTAAATTAAAATATATTAAGAATTCAAGAGATCCAATTTATATGTATCTAGGAAAGTATGACATGTCAAAATTATCAAATGCGATGGATTATTCAAATGTCCCATTTTATAAAAGGCCAGCCTTTGTAGCTTTTATTGTAATTAGTGTCATTCTCTTAGAGGTGATATTGGGTATTGTTTAATAATCGCAAGAAAAAAACAAGAATCTTCAATTGTATATAATGAGGCTAGAAATAGCCTTTTTATAATGTTAATGTTTACTTATGAAGAACTATTTTACTTTAGAAAAATCCATCACTCTTGAACCTCATCACTGAAGTGACGAGATTCTTGGGAACAGGCTTCTATCAAAGCCTTTCTTACGTAAGCGCCAAGTAATATGATGGATTGAAAATCATTTCAAAAAAATCGACAATTATATAGAAAATTAGAGTTTTTAGAGTACAGTCTAAAAACTCTATAAAATGATTGGAGATGATTAGATGAAATTAGAGGATTTAACGCCCAAGCAGAGACTGAAGGCGGAAAAGTGGCTGGCAATCATTCGTGAATGTATAAATAGTGATTTATCAAATGAAGTATGGTGTGAACAGAATAACGTTAGTATTAAAAGTTATTACTATTACCTGGCAAAACTAAGAAAGATAGCGATTGAACAGATTCCATACAAAAAAAGAAATAATGTACTGCCTCTGGTTCCTGAATCAAATGATATTGTAGAAATACAGGCTCCTTAATCTACTCCTGTATGCATATCTTCTTCAGTAATGACGATTTGTCAAGGAAACACAAAAATAGAGATCAATTCTAATTGTCCTGAATGGATGATCCGGGAGCTGTTGAATAAATATGTTAGGTGATATTTCTAAAGCAGAACATATCTATATTGCCTGTGGATATACAGATATGAGAAAGTCAATTGATGGACTTGCAGCTATTGTACAACAGAATTTCAAACTGGATCCATTTTCGAACTCATTGTTTCTCTTCTGCGGAAGGAGCAGTACAAAAATGAAAGTCTTGTACTGGGAAGGCGACGGATTCGTGCTTTTGTATAAGCGTCTTGAAAATGGAAAATTCGTATGGCCAAGAAATAAAGATGAAGTAATGAAAATAACAGATCAGCAGTTCAGATGGCTTTTAGAAGGACTTAAAATAGAACAGCCACGAACAATAAAAAAGAGTAATAAAAGATGTGCTATTTAGCTTTATATTAAGGATATTTTGTATTAAATATGGTATAATATAGACAGTTAAGGAGTGCTTCGAATGATTGAAAATGCAGGTATCGACTACAAAGAATTATATCTACAGATGCAGTCAGCAGTTGTAGCACTATCAAAGACATTGGAAGAAATCCAAAAAGAAAACAAGAATCTAAAGGAAGAAAATGAATATTTAAAGCGCAAGCTGTTTGGAACAAAAAGTGAAACATCAAAGTCACTTGGTTTTGAGCAGCTTTCTCTTTTTGATGAGGCAGAAGCAGAAGCAAATCCAGACGAAGAACAATTTATTCTTGAAGAAGTTAAATTCAATAAAAAGAAAAAGTATAAAGGGCAGTTGGATGATAAATTATCTAAACTGCCACATATCGAAGTTATTATGACACTTCCAGAATCTGAACTTGTATGCCCAGTCTGTAACAGTAAACTTGTTCCTGTCGGAAAGAAATTTGTTCGACACGAAATCGAATTTGTACCAGCCAAATTAAAAGTAAGAGATATATATACAACGACATATGAATGCAGAAAATGTCGTGCAAATGGAAAGAGTGTTATGAAAAGTCCTGGAATTCCAGAACCTGTCATTCCACATTCTTATGCCTCTGCTGAAAGTGTGGCTTTCGTTATGAAACAAAAGTTCGTAAATGGCGTTCCACTCTATAGACAGGAATCCGAATGGAAACAAATGGGTCTGGATCTTTCAAGAACGACAATGGCTAACTGGATCATATATTCAAGTGAACACTGGTTAAAACCACTGACAGGCAGAATGCATGAAATCCTGCTTGAATCAAAACATGCCCATGCCGATGAAACACTTGTTCAAGTTCTAAATGAACCTGGTAAAAAGGCAACAACGAAATCCTATATGTGGGTATATTCAAGCATCAAAGAGAGTTCATATCCAATCCGACTGTTTGTATATGCACCAAACAGATGCGGATATAATCCGCAGATATTTTTCAACGGTTTTCATGGAACTGTTATATCAGATGCATATTCCGGATATAACAATATCGAAGGCTGTGTCAATGCATATATGGATCTAGTCCATTTGCTTTTGCTGTTTCAATTATGCTGTATGCATTCGCACTTGATTCTGCTCCTGATACGCTTGTCGAGAACAACCAGTTCTTTCTTCCTGTCGTAAATGGTCGAATTACTCTTTCATCTAATGAGTTTGTCATTGGAATATATCCATCATATAAGTATTGTCTCAATCCTTCTTCATGATTTAAAACATATTTAAATGCTCTGCTCAGTTTTGCACTGGCTGTGGCATTTTGATTGGATTTGCACCATGAAAAGAAGTCATCTATTAATGGCTTTGACTTTAGCTGACGTATTTTGACCTTTTTATCAGGAGACAACGCCTCTATTTCTTTTTCTATTGCGAAGAGTTTCTTGATCTTATTCATCGCAATAATCGGAAGCGTATTTTCTGCATTTTCGAGATCATTTGGAAGACTGTCTCTGAACTTTCTTCTTGCATGTGCCCAGCAGTATGTATTTGACAACAATATTTACATATCTTCCAAGCCAAGATCTAATCAAAAATCCAGAAATAATAGACGAGTTTCTGCCATGGAGCGAGTTCGTACAAAAAAACTGTAAATAAAAGAATCAGCTAACATTTTTTAGCAATGTTCAACTGATTCTTTTTCATTTATTTAACACATTATTTTATTTGGCGCTTACTTTCTTACCAAGCTATCCCCGCAGTTTCTGCGGTTCTTTTTTTTTGATTAATTTGCTAATATGCCTTGCATCAATATATTAATAGATGCATTTACGTCTCTGTCATGATTTGAATGGCATTTTGGACACGTCCATTGTCTTACTTTTAAATCTTCAAAGAACCAGAATGGTTTCATGATTTAGAAATGAAGAAATTGTACAACTGGATTGTATTTTTAAACGATATGGTGGTGTTTTGGGCCACTCATTGAAAGAATTAGTATATCAATACGTATAAATGGAACAGTGCAAATAAATGATAAAATTTATCATTTGTCTAAACCAAAGATTTCTGACTTCTTTGATGAAATTAGAATAAATTTAGGTAGTGAAAAAACATATAGACCATTACTATGTGGTGAGTGTAGTTGCCATTATACTTTGCATCTAAAAAGTGGAAAAGTTATTGAATATTCAGGTAATTATGCATTATGTGATGGAACTCCATATGGATGTGAAAGATATACAAAAAAGATTGTGGATGATTTACTTAAACAAGTGGTAGATTCTTCTTGAGAATTTATATAAGCTATTAAAGGAGAAATTTAAATATGAAATATGGATTTGGAGTCGATATTGGTGGTACTACAATAAAGATTGGATTGTTTTCAGTGGATGGAGATTTGATGGAAAAATGGGAAATTCCAACAAACAAAACAGATAATGGAAAATATATTCTTACTGAAATTGCTGATTTTATTAATCGTACTATTGAATCGAAAGGCATCGAAAAAAGTGATGTGATTGGTGTAGGTTTAGGTGTACCAGGACCAGTAAATAAGAATGGCTTTGTGAGTGTATGTGTGAATTTAGGATGGAATTCATTGAATGTTGAAAAAGAATTCCATGAAATTTCAGGCCTTCCTGTTAAAGTAGGCAATGATGCCAATGTTGCAGCACTTGGTGAAATGTGGCAAGGTGCTGGGAAAGGATATCAAGATGTATTGATGGTTACACTTGGCACTGGTGTTGGTGGCGGTTGTGTTTTAAATGGACAGATTGTTTCCGGAATTCATGGTGCTGGTGGAGAAATCGGACATATGCCTGTTAAGGATGATGAGAAAACTCCATGTAACTGTGGAAATCATGGATGTTTAGAACAATATGTTTCAGCCACTGGAATTGTTACTCAGGCTAAGAAGTTGCTAGATATGGATGATTGTTCTTCTGGTTTACGTGATTATGATTGTTTAGAAGCTAAACACATTTATGACGAGGCTAAAAAAGGGGATGTTGTTGCTAACGAATTAGTGGATTCCACTTGTAAAATTCTCGCAAAGGCATTGGCACAAGTTTGTAGTGTGATTGATCCAGAAATCATTGTGATTGGTGGTGGCGTTTCTAAAGCTGGAGATATCCTAACTTCAAGAATCAGCACATTCTTTAAAGAATATGCATTCCATGCATGTAAAAATACACCAATTGTTTTGGCTAAACTTGAAAATGATGCTGGAATGTATGGTTGTGTAAAATCATTATTTTAATTCTACTAAAAATGCAAGGCTAACCATTAGGTTAAAACCTTGCATTTTTATTTTGTAAGCGTCAAATTTAAAGGTGGTACAAATAAACTGCTGACGAATATATAATAAAGCCATCCTTACTGGATCACACTTGTGATTTGGCTTCATTAAGGATGGCTTTTATTTCGCTCGTTGATAATGTTCCGATATAGCTTGGTAGCTCTCGACTGTATGGCAGATACTTTCTTAGTTCTTCTTTATTTGTTAAATCTAATTTTGGTAGATTTTCAAACAAATAAGTAAAGTACATGTATAGATTCTGTTTATTTTCTATACAGCTGATTACTACTGAATAGATCATGGCACTCGCTTGTGCTCCATGTACGCTTACGCTGAATTTGCATCAATTTCGTATTACTACAAATGGGCGTATACTTCGTAAGCGCCAAATAAAATGATGTAGTTAAATAAATAAAGCTCCTCTTTTGCAAATGATTACCACCTATTTGCAAAAGAGGAGCTTTTTATAATAAACAGTGACTGTGTCTTTTGTTAGTTTTACTTCCACTCGTTTTCCAACATATTCATAAGGAATTGAATAATTCATTTTTTCTACTTGAATATGATAATTTAGCTGGACTGTTGCCATTTTCCATTCACTCAATTCAAATGGATGTTCTGGCAATGGATTCATAAAATCTTTTTCTTTATCCATGTAGACAGATTTTCTAGAACCATCACGCTTTTGGAATTCTTTATTTTTTAATTTGTTTAATTCAATATGGATATGCGTACTTTTACATTGATCCACATATTATTTCCAAAGCATTTTTAAACTGACTCAAACCTTCAAAAGCTCCTTATGCACATATGCATAGTCAGGTTGTTCATAATAAACATCTATTCCATTTAATGGAAAAAGAAGTTCATTGGCTTAAGGATGAATTCGCTTAAATTGTAAGCAGTGTTCCAATAGGCACCTGCGCATCTGCTGCATCAAATACATCACGAACAGTATTTCGTGACACTTTCAGCATTCTATCGATTTCACGCTGAGAATGATTATCAAACCTAAATTCAAGAATTCGTTTTAAATCCTGCATAAAAAAACACCTCCAATTCGCAAGATCTGTAGAATTTAACATCCTATAAATACATCTTACAACTGAAGGTGTATAAATGGCTCTGATTAATGGATTGATTGGCTCTCAGTGCTGGACGGTGTGGCTCTGAATGCGTGGAATACTCTAGAGAGCAAAATATATGTTTAAATATCCAATGGTTAGTTACTGAGAGATTACAAGAAGACCATTGTATTTTAAACACTAACGGCATCTGATATGGTATAATCAATAAAGAGGCTGTTGTAGCTAGAAAGAATGTCTTCATAAAAATGTTTGGAAATGGCGTGTACAAGGCTTATTTCTTTTCAGAACTGTGATATGCTCGAAGCGGCGATTTTCCATAGTGCACTGATAATCACTTTTTTCTCAGTGAATAGATTAAGAGTACAAGAATGGGAAAGTTATATTTTGAAGGGGGATCATAATTGAAAAAAATATGGGTGAATAAAAAATATATAGCAATGTTGGCACTCAAATGGACAACTTATCTTTTTTCGTTTTTGGGATTTATTGGAACTTTTGTCTCGTTTAGTGAAATTGTTCCAAAATCATGGCCGTTTTTGTGTAGACTATTGCTGAGTTTTTCGATTCTAATTGTGTCTTGGATGATTTTTTTTATCATATTTGCCGTATGGTTTAAAAAACAGAAGAGATTACCGATTTTTAAAGTTAATAACAATTGCCATGTGTATGTACAATATGGAGATGTTTTTTCAGAAGATGAAGTAAATAATCCAAACGAGAGAAGAAATATTGTAATACCAGTCAATAGATGTTTTGATACAATCGTAGATAATGATTTAGTCAGCGAAAAATCATTACATGGCATTACATTAAACAAAATGTATGCAGATGGTATCTATAATGAAAACACTTTGAATAAAGCATTGCTGGATGATTTGAAGAATCGCCAAAAATTAAAAGCAGAGAAATTAACACGGTCTGAAAAAAGGAAAGGAAATCTAAATAGATTTCAACTTGGCACAATAGCTGAGATATATGATTCAGATACTTGTACATTTTTCTTTCTAGCTTTGAGTACATTTAACTCCAATTTAATTGCGTGTACAAAACAGGAAGATTACGTGATTGCAATACAGAGATTGATTGAATATTGTAGTGAGAGATCACAAGGTTATCCTATTGTTATGCCATTAATTGGAGCAGGATTATCTAAAACGAAGAACGATGAGCGCTCAATGCTTGAGTTCATTGTGAAGCTACTTAAAATGAATAAAAATATCATTAATAGCGATGTACATATTGTTGTTAGAAATAATGGTGAAGAAACAGTTTCAATTACAGAACTTTAAGGAGGTATGGAAAATGACTACATATAGAACAAAGACTTATATTGCAGGTGATTGGGATCATGATGAGGATGCTGTTAATAAATTGCATCAGTGGAACAATAGTAATTATTGGAGCTTGTCATTTACAGATGCACATGAATTAACACAATCTAGTGATTCAAGCTCAAATTGTAGCATAAAGGCATCACTCAAAAAACGAATGGATGCATCAAAACGTTTTGTATTAATTGTTGGGGACAGTACAAATACAGTGACAGCAGGAAGCTGTAGCTGGTGTGGAAGTTACAACAGTCATACATATGCTTGTGCAAAGAGTCATTCAGTAGATTACAGAAGTTACATTAAATATGAATGTGATAAAGCAGTAGAGGCTGGAATAAAAATTATTGTTTTGTACAAAGCTGCTACTGTTAATAAATCAAAATGTCCAGAGGCAGTTAAAAATATAGGTATTCATGCACCTATGTGTTATCGTGATACAGATGGAAAATTGTATTGGGATTATACTTCTGTAAAGCAGGCTTTTGATGATAGTGATAATTCATAAGTACGAGAAATAAAACAGTATAGCAGTAGAAGATAATAAAATCATTTTCTAATTTAAAGGTAGTACAAATAAACTGCTGACGAATATATAATAAAGCCATCCTTGCTGGATCACACTTGTGATTTGGCTTCATTAAGGATGGCTTTTATTTCGCTCTTTGATAATGTTCGGATATAGCTTGGTAGTTCTCGACTGTATGGCAGATACGTTCTTAGTTCTTCTTTATTTGTTAAATCTAATTTTGGTAGATTTTCAAACAAATGAGTAAAGTACATGTATGGATTCTGTTTATTTTCTATACAGCTGATTGCTAATGAATAGATCATGGCACTTGCTTGTGCTCCATGTACGCTTACGCTGAATTTGCATCGATTTCGTATGACTACAAATGGGCGTATACTTCTTTCACAGCTTGTATTGTCATGTGGGATGATCGCATCATTTGTAAATTCCATAAGTCCTTCTTTGTTGTTCAATACATACTGGATCGCTTTGCTCATGGAATATTTGCCTTTGTTTCTTGGTTCGTTTTCTTCAAGCCACGATAAAAACTTCTCAAACTTTGGTTTGAGTTCTTCTTTTCGTCTCTTTGTGATATATTCCATTCGCTTTTCAGGATTCGAATATTTTTCAGCTGCTTTTTCATCAATAAGATTTGAATGGTGGATGATTTCGTCATATTTCTGTATGGCTTTTGCCTCATCGCTCGTTTTTCGTTCCTTATTGTTTGGAAGCAGTTTATATGAATCCTTGAATTTCCTTAAGGCATGGACATTACACAGACATCGAACCACGTTTTCGACTTTATTGTATCCGTCGTATGCGTCTGATTCTAGATATCCGCTATATCCTTTTAGGAATTCTTTTGGACAGTCTCCTGATCTTGTAGAATGGTAATCATACAGTACAATCGGCACTTCATGCTTATTGGAACGATATACCCACATATAGGATGTGGATGTGCTCGGTTTTCCTTCTTCATTCAATACCTGAGTTGTAGTTTCATCTGCATGTATAAGCTTCATCCTTAAAAGATCCTCTTTCATCAGATTGTAGAGTGGTTCCAGATATTTCATGCTTCCAATCACCCAGTTTGACATGTTTTGTCTTGGTATGATTGCGTGATCTCTTTGAAATATCTTTTCTATTGTATACAATGGAAGACCATTATTGTATTTCATGTCGATTATGTATGCCAAAAGTTCTGGTGAACATATACTTCTGTCAAATAAAAAATGATGTGTTACTGTATGATATGTTGATTTTCCTTCTTCACTATAGATTTGGCAGTTTTCACATTCTAATACAGGTATATGTGTAACACGTACAAAAAGACGAGCTGGTTCATATACCAATTCTTCTTTTGTCTGATATTTCTTTATATGCATTTTTGAACCACATTTTTCACAGATATCTTCACCTTCCGGTACAGACAGATATTCATCTACTTTTGGCAGGTGATCATAAGACAAATGTTGTTCCTTTGGACGGCGAACTCTTGTGTGTTCACCAACCGTTATTACTTCTTCAATTTCTGAATCTTCTACTTTTAATGCCTCTTCTTCTATATCATCAAATAAAGTTGGCATATCCAGTGCAATCTGATTCTTCTGTGACTGGTATTTAGCAGCTACCACCTGTTTGTATTTTTCTTTTTCAATAGCCAGTTCCAACTGTAATTCTTTAATGTTTACAGTCAGTTCTTCATTTTTCTTCTTATAGTCCTGGATTTGTTTTTCCTGTTCTGAAATATGATCCATCATCATTTTTCTAAACTGGATAAATTCATTTTTAAGTTCGTCAAACGACATGGAATCAATATTTTTTACAGTCATACAGGCCTCATTTCCACCTGCTTATTATACCATAAAATGCAGTCATTTGCACTTTAAATAAAGCGTTTTTTAAATGACTGCATCTATTTTGTGATGAGCATGTTTCTGTTCAATTTCAAGGCCATCCAGCAACCATGACAACTGCCTTTTGTCAATCAGCATACTCGCTTCTTCTTTTGATTTGGGCCATCGAAAGCGATCTTTACCAATCAGTTTTTTTGTATGAAGCCAGAATCCGTTTCCATCCCATTCTAAAACCTTGATTGTTGTCTTTGTTCGGTTGCAGAAGATAAATATAGAAGGGCTGAAAGGATCAAGAAACATTTGATACTGAACAATATTACTACATCCATCGATTGATTTTCTTAGATCTGTGGCTCCAGGAGCCAAATAAATATTATCGATTTTAGAAAGATCAAGCATGATTCATCCTCTGAATAAACTCAAAAACCAAGTCCATGTTTTCTTTTGTCAGACAGAAAGAAACACCCTTGTAACGAACAGTACAATTATTACCGTTTCTAGTTTTATCATCCAATACATTCACTTTAACAAAATCGAAAGTATCTGGCTCATCCTTGTGTATATTGTTGATCTTAGCCATGTAGTTTAATCACCATCTCCTTACACAAAGATTATGTCATGTCTCAACTATATTTTGTACCACCTTCAAATTTGACGCTTACTTTATTTTCTATAATAATGGTGAAAAAATACGAATAATGCTTAAGAATAAGCCTTTTACAATATTGACGTGCGTATCTTCGATTTGAATTTCTTTACAATGTGAAAGTGTATCAAAAAAGTTTTGTTTCATATCCATGATCTTCTTAGATTTATATAACAGAGTACCATTTTCAAAATGTAAGTAGAGAGATCTATAATCCAAGTTAATAGTTCCTACCGTCGCATAGGTGTCATCAGAAATAAAGACTTTTGAATGCACAAAGCCTGGTTCATATTCATAGATTTTCACTCCACCATGAATTAATTGAGCATAGTAGGTAGTTCCTATATCGTGAACAATTTGTTTGTCGGCAATCCCAGGCATAATAATACGTACATCCACACCTTTTTTTGCGGTATGAATCAGTGTGTTAATCATTTCAGAATCAATAATCAAATAGGGTGTCATTATATATACATATTCATTAGCACTGTTTAATAAATCTTCATATACCGATTGACCGGTTAGTTCTTCATCTAATGGTGTTTCTGCGTAAGGGACAATATATCCATCATATTGCGATTCATCTATTGGATCTGTGCATTTAAATACAGAATAGTCAAAGTCTTCGTGGCGCAAGGCATTCCAATTTGTCAAAAACATGACTAGATAAGACCAAACAGCATTTCCTTTCACACAGAAAATGTTGTCCATCCAATGTCCATATTTAACTTTCTTATTAATATATTCATCGGCTAGATTAGCACCACCACTAAAGGCAACCTTACCATCAATCACTAATATTTTTCGATGATCACGATGATTCATGATCGTATTAATAATAGGAGAGACGCGATTAAAGGATACGGCCTTAATTCCTTTCTTTTCTAATTGTTTTGCATAGGATGCAGGAAGCGTTCCTAATGAGCCCATATCATCATACATAACTCGAACTTCTACACCTTGTTTTACTTTATCTTCTAGAATGGAAAGGATGGAATTAAACATCATTCCTTCTTCAATAATAAAGTATTCCATAAAAATGTATTTTTCAGCTTTACGTAGTTCTTCCAGCATGGTTTCAAACCCAGCTTCGCATGGTGCATAATAAGCAAAATCTATATTTCGATAGAAGGGAAATCCTTCCTTTTGAAGAAATGCTAAATGCGAAGTATAATCCGGATTTTCCAATTTAATTTCTGAAATAATAGCTTCCTCTTGCTCATAATAGTTTGCAGCCTTTTTTTGTTCGATAATGATATTTCGAAAGGTTTTACCAAATAACAGGCTTAAAAGCATTAATACATACACAAAGGTACCAAAAACAGGGAATAACATAATCAATATGATCCACATCAAATCACTCGATAGATGTCTACTGGTACGTACAATGTTTAATACAATTAAAATTGACAATATGTGTAGAATAACTTCTACTAATACAAAGGATGTGGTTAACCATTCAAATAGAAAGTAATACAATCCGAGTTCACCTAAAACAATTATAATTAAGGGGATAATTCGTCCTAACCATATTTTACTTTTCATGAATAAACCTAAAAACGACCTTTCATCCGTATTCGCATAGAGTACTATATCACTAAGCCAATAGAATTTCCAATTTTAAATAAAAGAAAAGCTGAACTATAGGATGAGGTTAAATAGTTCAGCTCTAGAAATAGGAAAACTGGATAAGTAATTAGTTGAGTATAAATTTCATCCAGCAAACGCATTATACCATTATAAGCCCAGCTTTCTCAATAACAGATGATGATTTTTTGTATAGAATTTATCATTTGTTCATAAAATAATATTATAATGTTTTGATTATTTTGGAATAAACGTTCAAAATTACAGATGTTTTATGCTGTATCGAATAGAAAATGATTGGATCTGAAAAGAAAAAGGATGAAATAGGAAAAGCCCGTCTTTAGAGGTTTGCACCATGAATGTTTAGAGGCTATTCTGAGAAAAAGTTGAGATTCTCCAGTATTTATCGT
>ENA-OQHR01001087-OQHR01001087.1-human-gut-metagenome-genome-assembly--contig:-NODE-1087-length-14914-cov-11.244254_pt1 | contig 14914 bp, 10 predicted proteins | sample MGYA00242566_ERZ504725 | MGnify/ENA primary metagenome ERZ504725 (study PRJEB26092, sample SAMD00036217) | human gut metagenome | host: Homo sapiens | study: EMG produced TPA metagenomics assembly of... | reverse complement strand
CCTTCATCTACTTTTGGATGTCCATAATCAGCCAATTCAATTCCATATGCATTCGTATTGAAATTGGTGCTGTCATACCCAACATAGACACACTCTTTTGTGTTATTCATCTGATTCCATGCGCGCAAGAACAGATTAATATCTTGTTCTTTAATGTTGTATTTTAATAATCTACTAATTTGAGTATCATCACGTATATTCTTATCCATTACAGGATGGTTTCTCATAAAATTAGAATAATACTGGAATGTACAGCTCTCATTCGTAATCATATAAGAAACAATATCTTCAATAAACAATCCCAAATCACCAAATATAGATGACAGCACATCCTCAATCTGTAAATCTCTAAATAGTTTTTGAACAACAAGAAAACAACCAATACGCAGTGTATCCGAAAACTCAGGTGTTTCCTGTTCTACACAGACATCCGGATAATACTGTTCAAAATATTCATTAGGAACCATCCATTCCTCATCAATCATTTTACCAATCAGTTTTCTGTTTTCCACTGTATATTTTTTATCCTTTTTATAAGATTTTCCAATAACCTGATACACATATCCGATACCATTTCTTTTCTGAATTTTAGTCGTTTTAGGACGAAGAACCTTCACATTATTGAGTAACATAATAGCCTCCAAAAGCAGTTATACTATATAACTCTATTATATCATAGATTCTGCCAATAAAAAAGTTGAAATCGCCCATAAATATAGGAAATTTCAACTATTCATTTAAAAATTCAATTGTAGTTATACATTTTTTACAAAGTTAAGGAAGTCCATGAAAAAATTATTAATGTCACTCTTATTGATTTTTTGTATAGGATGCACCTTTACTTTACTCAATGAAACAAATATAAACGTTTCTGCCAAAAGTACGAAAGAAACTATTATGATTGATGCTGGTCATGGAGGATATGATGTAGGGGCTGTAAGTAACTATGGCGATTATGAAAAAGACATCAATTTAGATATCGCTTTACTTATTGGAAAACAACTCAAGTCCTATGGCTACAAAGTTGTATATACACGTACAAGTGACTCTGTATCATGGTCATATGATAATATAGAAAATTTACAAACGCGTTGTGATTTAGCCAAAAAAAGGAATGCCGATCTCTTTGTATCGATACATTTAAATTCAAGTGAATATGAAGCTGAGGGATGAAATTTATTCTGATTTCAACAATAAGAATACAGTCAAATTATCCAATTTAATTCTTAAGCAACTCGATAAACTCGATTATTCAACCAATCGAGGTTTATTAGATACTAATGAAACACCATTGTATGTCATTGCCAATAATAAGGTCGATGCGATATTAATTGAAGCTGGCTTTATATCGGATGACTCCGATTTATATTATCTTAAAAATTATACAAACAATGTTGCCACGGCCATTGCCAAAGGCAAAAAAAAGTCTGAATTAAATCAGACTTTTACTTTGCAAATTGAGCATTATACAATCTTGCGTATACTCCATTCATATTCAACAATTCTTCATGCGTACCTTGTTCAACGATATCTCCATGTTCAAGCACTAATATCTTGTCTGCATTGATAATTGTAGATAAACGGTGTGCAATCACAAAACAAGTACGATTTTCCATGACACGATCCATTGCACTTTGAAGACGTCTTTCAAGTCTTGTATCTACACTACTTGTAGCCTCATCCAAAATTAAGACTTCCGGATTCTTTAATAGAGCACGTGCAATCGTCAATAATTGTTTTTCACCTTGACTCACATTACTTCCCTCTTCATTGATCAAAGTATCATAGCCGTCGGTTAAAGTACGAATAAAATGGTGAACATTGGCTTGTTTTGCGGCTTCTACAATTTCATTCTTTAACGCCTTCTCATTTCCATACGCAATATTTTGTTCAATACTACCTTCAAACAACCATGTATCTTGTAGTACTAACGCAAATAGTTTTCTTAAATCATGATACGACAATTCACGAATATCGATACCATTGATTTTAATACTTCCACCCTTTACATCATAGAAGCGTAACAATAAGTTTGTCAATGTTGTCTTACCTGCTCCTGTAGGACCTACGATTGCGATGGTTTGACCTTGATGTACATCGATATTTACATCTTTCATAAGTAGATTGTCATCATATCCAAATTGTACATGTTCAAATTCAATGGTACGTACTTCATCAATTTGACATTTGGATTCGACATCTTCTTCAATGGGTTGATTTAAGAAAGTAAATAAACGTGACATCGCACTAAAGGCAGATTGCACGGCACTTGATAACTGGGATATTTGAGAAATCGGATCATTGATTTGCCAGATATAACGAATAAATGCTTGTAACTGACCTAGAGCAATCGTTCCATTTAATACTTGAAGACATCCAACAAGGCTTGCACAGCCAATGCTTAAATAGGTAATTAAAGAACACAATGGATTGATTAAACTTGATACAAATTGTGCTTTAAAACTAGCTCCACGCATTCTTTCATTGTCCTTTTGAAATCTCTCTAAAGCATGTTTTTGTTGATTATATGAAAGAATCTCACTATATCCATCATATAGCTCATTGATTGTACCATTTAAATCAGCCAATGTATTTTGTTGATCATCAAATAGTGGCTGTGATTTCTTCACAACATACTTTGATAAAAACGCAATGAGAGGTAAAGCCACTAAAATAATGCATGTCATAAGTACATTGATTCTAAACATCATAAATAATACAAAAGTAAATGTACATACAGCTGAAATCACACGTGATAAAGTTTGCTGCAAAGCATTCGATAATGTATCCACATCATTTGTGATACGCGATAACAATTCACCCGTCTTTTCCTTGTCAAAATAAGATACAGGTAAATGATGAATTTTATCTTCAATCGCATTACGCACATCAAACATCGTTTTTTGAATCGCATCCGTCATAAAGATGGCCATTAAAAATTGAGATATTGTCTTCACAATATAGATGGAAAATAAGATACATAAGATATGTATAACTTTATCTACCTGGACTGGTTGATGTGCCGCAATATCCGATGCTAGCTGTGTTGTGATCATACCTTCTACAGTCGGATTTAATGCAAAGGTTACTTGGGCTGTAATAACCATTAAAATACCAAACAACAGCTTAAAACGATAGGGCTTAATAAACACAAAAAGATGAGATAGACATTCAGTAAACTTCATTTTCTTAGTTTCTTTCATAATCATCTAACTCCTTTTGTGTTAATTGTGAATGAGCAATCTCTTGATACACACTGCAATCCTTTAACAACTGTGCATGCGTTCCCATTCCAATTATCTGACCTTCATCCAAAACAATAATCATATCTGAATCCATGATTGTAGATATCCTTTGGGCAACAACAAAAAAGATTGCATCCTTTACCTCTGGTTTCAATGCCTTTCTTAATGTTGCATCTGTTTTAAAATCTAACGCACTAAAGCTATCATCATAAATATAGAGTGACGGCTTTTTTAAGATGACACGCGCAATTGATAACCTTTGTTTCTGTCCACCCGAAATATTCGTTCCATCTTCCGCAATTTCATCTTCATACCCATGTTCTCTTTTCAAAATAAAGTCACTTGCTTGCGCAATCGTTGCGGCATGAACCATTTCTTCTTCACTTGCATCAGGTTTTCCAAAACAAATATTCGATTGAATACTTCCCTTAAACATATGTGCTTTTTGTGCAACATATCCAATTTGTGCATGTAAGCTCTCTAAATCATATTTACGAATATCAACACCATTGATTTCAATTGAACCTCGACTTACGTCATAAAAACGATTCATTAATTTTACTAATGTACTCTTACCCGATCCTGTACTTCCAATCACGGCAATCTTTTGTCCTTTATGACAAGTAAAATCAATATCCTTTAATACGGCTTCTTCTCCATTTGGATAAGAGAAGCTTACATCCTTAAAGCTTAGTGTTTGAATTGAATCTAATGAAACACAATCATTTTCATTAACAATACTCGGCTTTGTATCTAACACTTCCATGATACGTTTAGCCGATACATTGGCTCTAGGATACATCATAAATACCATACAGAAAATCAGTACAGACATCATAACGTGGAATAAGTATTCGACAAAAGCCACTACATTTCCTAATGTAATCGCATCCGTATTTAGTAAAGTACAACTTAAATAATATACGATCACCGTTGCGATATTCATCAAAAAGAAAAAAGATGGTTCCGTACAAGACATCAATTTAAATAGTTTTGCACTCTGGTCACGATAGAAATCATTTTCATTAGAAAAACGCTTCTTTTCATAATCTTGTTTATTAAAAGAGCGAATAACACGAATTCCAGTAATATTTTCACGCAATATTTGATTAATGTGGTCAATCGACTTTTGTTGATTTTCACTCAATGGTTCGCTTACCTTAGCAACAATGATTACACCTATAATAACAACTGGAATCGTAGCTAAAACTACATAAGAGAGTTGTAAAGATATTTTTAATATCAATATGACCGAAACACACATCATAACCGGTGTTAATAATGCGGATTTTAATATGACATTTAAAAATAACATAATTTGATATGCATCATTGTTTGTACGAGTAATCATACTGGACACACCAAATTTCTCCATTTCAGCTGCCGAAAAAGATTGTGAATGCTTAAATACATCATTACGAATATCACGTGTAATATTAGATGAAATCTTGGAGCAGCAATAGCCAAGTAATACAACACCGCTTACCCCAATTATACTAATGATAGCCATTAGCCCCCAACGACTATATAAATAAGTTGTGTCTTGTGTTTCAATACCATGATCAATCATATCTGAAATGATGGTTGGAATACCTAGTTCTACAAGGGCAAAACCAAATACACTTATAAAATCCAACAAGAACCATTTCTTATATTTCATTAAATATTTCCATATAAGCTTCATATATTCCCCCTACAAAATAAAAGGGGTTCATTTGAACCCCGAATCAATTATTCACCTAATTTAGTTTTAACTGTTTCTAAAACTTCATCAGCAGTGTCTTTGTTTAAGCATTCTTGAGCTAATCCTTGCATTTCTTCATAGCTTAAAGACTTAACAACCTTACGAGCCTTTAAGATTTGAGTAGCACTCATTGAGAATTCGTCAAGACCTAGACCTAACAAGATAGGAACTGCATGTGGTTCACCAGCCATGGCTCCACACATACCAACCCATTTACCGTGTTCGTGAGCACCTTTAATTGTGTTAGCAACTAAACGTAATACACTTGGATTGTATGGTTGATACAAGTAAGAAACGTGTTCAGACATACGGTCAGCAGCCATTGAGTATTGGATCAAATCGTTTGTTCCAATTGAGAAGAAGTCTGCATATTTAGCAAATTGATCAGCAAGAACTGCAGCAGCTGGAATTTCAACCATCATACCAACTTCAATACTGTCACTAACTGCAACACCTTCAGCAACTAATTCAGCCTTAACTTCTTCAAAGATTGCCTTTGCATCACGGAATTCTTTAACTGTAGCAATCATTGGGAACATAATGCAAAGTCTTCCGTAAACTGATGCACGGCATAATGCACGTAATTGAGTTTTGAAGATATCTGTTTCTTTTAAGCAAAGACGAATTGCACGATATCCTAAGAATGGGTTCATTTCTTGAGGGAACTCATAGTAAGATAAGTGTTTATCTCCACCAATATCTAATGTACGAACAACAACTTTTTTACCTTGCATACCTTCTAATACTTGTTTGTATGCTTCAAATTGTTCATCTTCTGTTGGGAAGTGATCTGAATCCATGTATAAGAATTCTGTACGGAATAATCCGACACCTTCACCACCGTTAGTTAATACACCTTCAACATCTTTGAATCCACCGATGTTACCAGCAAGTTCTACTTCGTGTCCATCAGTAGTAACTGATTTTTCATTTTTCAATACTTTTAATTCTTCTTTTTCTTTTAAGAACGCTTCAGCCTTAGCTTCATATTTAGCAACTGTTTCTGCATCCGGATTGATTTCAACAACACCATCTAATGCATCTAATGCCAAAGTATCACCAGTCTTACATGCATCACATACACCTGGGCATCCTACAACTGCAGGGATTTCCAATGAGTTAGCCATGATAGCTGAGTGAGATGTTTTACCACCGATTTCAGTAGCGAAACCCTTAACAAATTCATTTAATTGAGCTGTATCACTTGGAGTCAAATCGTGCGCAACGATAATTGAATCTTCAACAATACTTGTTAAATCAGGAATTGTTAATCCTAATAAATTACATTTTAAACGGAAAGTAACGTCTTTGATGTCAGCTGCTCTTTCACGGAAATAATCATTGTCCATGCTTTCGAACATTTCAACCATTTGGTTAGCGACTTGTTCAGTTGCATATTCAGCATTCACACCATCGTTTTCAATCATAGCTTTAATTTGACCAGCTAATTCAGGGTCACCAGCCATCATCAAGTGAGCATCAAATACAGCTAATTCTTCGTCACTTAAACGTTTAGCTGCTCTTTCTTTTACTCCTTCGATATCTTTTTTAGTTTGTTCTAGAGCATCTTCGAATTTTTTAACTTCTTCTTCAGCTACTCCTGCTTTTTTTTCAATAACAACTTTTGGTGTTTCTAATTTGTAGACTTTTGCTACTGATACACCAGCACTTGCTGCTATCCCTTTTAACATGATAAATTCCTCCTAAAACAAGCGAAAAACGCTTTCATTTACAAATAAAATTTTAACACTTTTTTTTCAAAGATACAAGAAAAGTAGGCATTTGCTGCATGCTAGTTTAAACCTTCAAACTGAAGCTTATAATATTTTGCATAAGTACCATTTAATTTCATCAATTCATCGTGTGTTCCACGCTCATGCATACCAGTCGCATCGATTACGACAATCTCGTCCGCATTACGAATCGTTGATAAACGGTGAGCAATTGTGATACAAGTACGATTCTTACTTAAATCTTCTAAGCTTTTTTGAATAATACGCTCACTCTCATTGTCCAAAGCACTTGTTGCCTCATCTAAAATCAATATCTTAGGATTTTTCAAGAATACGCGAGCAATCGAAATACGCTGTTTCTGTCCACCTGATAATCGTGTACCTCTTTCACCACAATATGTATCATAGCCTTCCGGTAAAGACATAATAAAATCATGGATATTGGCCTTTTTAGCTGCCTCTACAATTTCTTCATGAGTTGCGTTTGGTCTACCATACGCAATATTTTGTTCAATTGTTCCTGTAAACAAATATACATCCTGCTGAACTAAACCAATATTAGAACGAAGTGACTTCAAAGTCACATCTTTAATATTTTGACCATCAATACAAATTGAACCAGTTGTAACATCATAAAAACGAGATAGTAATGAACAAAGCGTAGTCTTACCAGAACCACTAGGTCCTACCAACGCAATCTTTTCACCAGCCTTGATATGTAAATCTACATCATCTATAACCTTCTCATTATCATTATACTGGAATGACACATGATCAAAATCAATGTTACCAGATACGTTATCTAGATCCTTCGCATCTTTAGAATCTTGAATTTCGGGAATTTCATTCATAACTTCCTCAAAACGTCTAAAGCCAGAGAATCCTTTTTGGAACATTTCTGTAAATTCAACCAATACTTCGATTGGTGAAACAAAAACGTTAATATATAAGGCAAAAGTAGCTAATACAATTGGATTCAAATCACCATTGGCGATAAATAAACCTCCAAACACAATAATTGTGACATATAATAATCCTTGAAAGAAATTATTGCCTCCTTGGAACGTTCCCATAACACGATAGTTATCTTTTTTCGATTCCAAGAATTCCATATTTGAATGATTAAATTTATCAATTTCAATATCCTCATTCGCAAAAGACTGTACAACACGAATACCACCTAAGGAATCTTGAAGACTTGCATTGACTGTACCTATCTTCTTTCTGTTTTCCATAAAGGTCCTTCGCATTTTTTTATTTTGTGAATAGCTAAATACCATCATTACAACGGTTACAGCTAATAAAATCAACGCCAACGGCCAATAGATCGTTGCCAAAATAATAAAAGATCCAATAATTTTAAATAGAGAAATAAATAAATTTTCCGGTCCATGATGTGCAAATTCACAAATATCAAACAAGTCTGAAACAACTCTAGACATCATGACACCTGTATTGTGTCTGTCATAATAAGAAAAAGATAATCTTTGATATTGATTGAATAAATCCTGACGCATGTCACTTTCCATGTTGGCTCCCATCACATGGCCTTGACAACTCACGTAATAACGACACAATGCTCGTATTACATACATCACAAACAGACCTATTCCTAAGACAATTATTCCTTTTAAAATTTCATTTGAAGATTTTAAAAAGAAATGTCCTGTACAATAACTTAAAATCAAAGGAAAAGAAAGATCGACAATACACATAATAAACGCGCAAAATAGATCCATAAAGAAAATTCCTTTATATGGTTTATAATATTGTAAAAATCGTTTAAATGTACTCATATATACCCTCCTAATTTCTGTATTATACAAGAAATTCAAAATTATTTCCAAAGCAATGCTAAAATATAAGAAGAATGGAGAATGGATTATGATTAAAATATTGTTTTTTGATATTGATGGCACACTTTTAGAACTTGGCAAAAAGGAAATGCACCAAGAACTAGTTGATGCGTTAAACTTAGTTAAGGAAAAAGGCATCAAAATCTTTTTAGCTACAGGAAGACCACCATTTGTCATCCCTAAATTCCATGAAATTGAATTTGATGGGATTCTAGCTTTCAATGGTTCATATTGTTACACGAATAACGAATTAATCTACAAAAATCCAATGGATAAAAAGGATATTAAAATGTTTGTAGATAATGCAAAAAAATTAAACAAAGCAGTCACTTTAGCTGGAATCAATAAGATGGGATGTAATTTTGATGACGAAATATTAGAAGAATATTTCATGATTGCCAACCAGCATGTTCATGTAATTGATGAGTTTAATGAATTTATGAAAGAAGAAATTTATCAAATGATGGTTGCGACTACACAAGATCGAGATGAATTGATTTTAAAAAACACAACCACATTAAAAGTGGCTCGTTGGTGGGATAAAGCATGTGACATTATTCCTTGTAACGGCGGAAAAGATGTTGCCATTCAAAAAGTATTGGATTTCTACAATTTCAATAAAGATGAAGCCATGGCCTTTGGTGATGGTGGAAATGATATTTCTATGCTTAAATATGTTGGTACTGGTGTTGCGATGGGTAATGCCAAAGACAGTGTAAAAGCTATAGCCGACTACATTACCGATTCTGTACAAGAAGATGGAATAGTCAGTGCATTAAAACATTTTGAAATCATATAGAAAAAGACAGCAATTTTCTTGCTGTCTTTTTACGTATGTCCTATTCTTTATCTTTCTTGCTATCTTCGATAACTCTTGAAGCATAAGGTTCTGGCACTGGATCATAACGGTCCATTTTCATAGTATAAGTACCTAAACCAGTCGTCATACTTCTTAATTCAACGCAATATCTAGACATGTTTGCCATTGGAACTTGTGCATCAATTTCTTGGTCTGAATCCACTGGAGTCATACCCATAATTGAACCTCTACGTTTATTCAAATCACCAATAACAGCTCCTGTAAATTCATCTGGCACACGAATTTTAACATTCATGATTGGTTCTAATAAGATTGGATGAACCTTAGTCATCGCATCCTTATAAGCTAAGTGAGCAGCCATTTTAAATGCCATTTCACTTGAGTCAACATCATGATATTTACCATCTAATAATGTTGTCTTCACATTGACCATCTTATATCCAGCTAAAGGACCTTTTTGGCAGCATTCACGAAGTCCAGTTTCTACAGCTGGGAAGTATTGTTTAGGAACAGCCCCACCAAATACCTTTTCTGCGAATACCATTTCTTCTTCATCTGGATTTGGACTGAATTCAACAAATACATGCCCAAATTGTCCGTGTCCACCAGATTGTTTTTTATGACGACCTTCACCTACGGCTGTCTTTGTGATTGTTTCACGATATGTAATCTTTGGATCACTTAATACAACTTCCGCTTTAAATTTAGAATTTAATTTATTTACAATCACCTCTAAGTGTTGGTCACCAATACCATAAATCACTGTTTCTTTTGTTTCAGGATTGTTTACCACTTTAAATGTTGGATCTTCTTCCTGTAAACGAGCCAATCCATTTGATAAACGATCCTCATCATTTTTAGTCTTAGGTACAACAGCCTGTCCATACATTGGTGTATCGAATGTGATTGGATCTGCCATCAACAATTTACCTTTATCACACAATGTATCGTTTGTCGTTGTATTCTGTAATTTTACTAAAGCCCCAATATCACCTGTAAATAATTTACCAGCTGCCGTCTGGTGTTTACCTTTAACGATATAAATTTGACTGATCTTTTCTGGTTTACCATTATTGGCATTAACCACTGTACTATCCGCTGCAAGTACACCACTCAACACTTTTACATAGCTGATTCTTCCAACAAATGGATCGACAATTGTCTTAAAGACTTGTGCTGTCAATACTTCAGTTTCACTTGTCAACAATTCAACCTTCACACCATTTGGAGTTGTAGCTGTATACATACCTCTTTCTGAGTATGTTGGGAAATAATCAATAATTAAATCCATCAAACGTTGGATACCAATTGAATTAACGGCACTTCCTGAATAAACTGGACAAATTTCACCATTACGTACACCAATTCGTACACCACGTTTTAATTCTGCATCACTAAATTCTTCACCAGAGAAGAATTTTTCCATTAATTCATCATCACCCATCGCAACCGCTTCGGCAATCTGATCTTTATAAAGAGCTACCTCTTCCTGCATTGATTCAGGTACTGGGCATGCTTTATCAGCTAATTCTGGACTATAATACCAAGCTTTATTTTTAATGATATTTACAGATCCAACAATCTTTCCATCTTCAACAATTGGAACTTCAAATGGAATGACACTCTTACCAAATTCTTCACGCAATGCTTGATAACTTGCATCAAAACTTGTGTGTTCTTCATCTAACTTATTAATGAAAAAGATTGTTGGTTTCTTTTCTGTAATTGCTTGTTTATAAGCCAATTTTGTTCCTGATTGTAAAGGTTCTTTGGCATTGACTACAATCAAACTAGAATCACCTACCGCAAAACCACCTTGTTTTTCACCAACAAAATCCAAATAACCTGGTGTATCAATAAAATTAATTTTACTATCTTCCCATTCAATTGGGACGATAGTTGTATAAACCGAAAGTCCACGACGAATTTCTTCAGCATCGAAGTCAATCATTGAGCTTCCTTCTGTTGTTTTTCCAAAACGATCTGTTGCTTTTGTATAATACAACATAGCTTCTAGAACACTTGTCTTACCTGCACCACTATGTCCGATCACACTTACGTTACGTACTTCAAAACTCTGATAATCTCTCATATGCTTAACCTCATCTTAAAATCGGCTCTAATTGAGCTCTGCAGTGTTCACGAACATAATCTAATGCAACACGACCTTGTTTATCTGTCATATCTTTATCAGCACCATAAGCTAATAGTTTTTCTACTAAGCTTGGGTATCCTCCATATGCTGCACGCATCAAAGCAGTAACACCATTATTATCAAATAAATTTACATCGGCATTTCTTTCTAGTAATAAGTGGATTGTGTCACGTTTAAACGCGATACAAGCTTCCATTAAAGCACTACGACCTACTTCGTCTTGATCATTGATCTTTGCCCCAGCATCCAATAATACTTCTACACAACGATCTTGGCCTAATAAGCAAGCACGCATTAAAGCTGTACGTCCTCTGTCATCTTTGGCATTTACATCAGCACCTGCATCAATCAAAGCTTTTAAGATTGTTTTATTGCCTTTTTTTGCAGCTGTCATCAAAGCTGTTTTCCCTTTATTATCTGTAATATTCACATCAGCCCCATTATCAAGTAAAACCTGTACAACATCTTTACGATCACGCTTACTTGCACGCATCAATGCTGTACGTCCATCACCATTCTGATAGTTTACATCCGCTCCTGCTTTGATTTGTGAACACACCATTGGAAAATCACCGTTTGCACATGCATCCCAAAATACCTTATTAAAATTCTGATCCATTTCAATCATCCTCCTCATCACTATTGTTCTTGAAATCACAGAAAAACTGGAATGACAGTTCACCCCAGTTTACATATGTACAAAGAAAGATTGAAATTTTTATTTGATTCGACAACTTGAACTTGATTCATCTCAATCACTCCTTTGCTTTAACTGATTCCATTCTAACAAAGAAAATATTAAGTGCAAATCAAGTACCAAATTGGACAGAATAACTACCAATTATGCCTTTTCACAAAACAATTCAATTGATTCATGCAGTGGACCTTCTATAAAGGCAATACGAATTGGAAATACTGGATCTGTTTTCATATCCACATCTTTTGGTTCAACAATCACCTTATATCCCGCATCACGTACTTTTTCAACAATTTCATCCACATGATCTGTACCGAACGCAAAATGACGGATGCACCCTTCTCCAGCTAGCTTTGTGCCATCCAAAAAGATTTCAATACAACTATTAAAAAAATCCAAATGAATACCTGTATCCCACTTTCTTAAAATTGGAAGTTCTAGTAATTCATGATAGAAATAAATCATTTCATTATATTGTTCTTGAGTCTCACATTTAAATGCAACATGATGAATTCCTTTAATCATGGTTTCTTCTTTCTAACAAGCTAAATGTTACTTGTCCCTTTTCACGCTGTACATCTGTACAAACAACTCGTACACGCATTCCCATCTGGAATACTTTTCCATGTGTCTGGCCCTTTAAAGTCATTGTATCCTCATCATAATCATAGAAGTCATTTGCCAAAGTATGTACTGGAACAAGTCCTTCCACTGTATTATCCATTTCCACAAAGAAACCAAAGCTCATCACACCAACAATTGTACCTTCAAAAACTTGGCCAATTCTTTTTTCCATGAACTGTGCCTTCTTATAGTCATTAACCATTCTTTCCATCATGATCGCATCTCTTTCTTTTTCAGAAATATGGAAAGCCTGTTTTTCGATTTTCTTTTCATCATTTGTTGGGGTACGCTTTTGTTCATTGAAGCAATACGCATGCAACATACGGTGTACAACCAGATCAGAATAACGACGAATCGGACTCGTAAAATGACAATATTCTTCTAAGGCCAAACCAAAGTGTCCTAAACAATGTGCATCGTAACGAGCTTTTTGCATAGCACGCAAAGAAATCATAGACAATACTTCGTATGCATTTTCATCTTTGATGGATTCTAGAAACTGTTGAATTTGACTTGCACTTACTTCATCTGGATAAAAATCAAACGGAATACGCAAAGAGTTGGCAACTGTACAAATAGTAGCTACCTTTTTAGGATCCGGATTTTCATGCACACGATACATGCTTGGAATTTTATTGACATGCATATGGTGAGCTACACAAACATTGGCTAGAATCATGCATTCTTCAATCATTTGTTCGGCAAATCCACGTTCTAATACTTGTACATCAATTGGATATCCATTTTTATCCACGCAAATCTTTGCTTCCTTCGTATTAAAATCAATACATCCTCGATGATGAGATTGTTTTTTTAATAGTTTAGCTAAAGTCTCTAATGTAAACAATAAGTCTTTGACTTCTGTATATTCTTCCAATGCTTTTTCATCTCCATCAAGACAAGCATTTACCTTTTTATATGTACATCTTTTATCAGAATGAATCACACTTGGAAATACGTTATACGTCAATAAATTCCCTTTTTCATCCACTTGCATAGCACAGCTGATTGTTAAGCGGTCTACATTTGGATTTAATGAACAAATTCCATTACTTAAATCAAATGGAAGCATAGGTACAACTCGATCACAAACATAAATAGAATTTCCTCTTAGATAAGCCTCTTGATCAAGCGCACTGTTTTCTTTTACATAATGGGATACATCCGCAATATGTACATACAACAAATATCCTTTTTCGTTTTTGACAATAGAAATCGCATCATCAAAGTCTTTCGCATCATCCCCATCAATTGTGACAGTTAATAGATTCCTTAAATCCTTACGATTTTGTAGTTCATCCTTTTGCACTTTAGCCGGGATTCTTTTACACTCTTTTATTACCTTGGCATTAAATACCTGACGCACTTGATTGCTTGTAAGCATCGCACTAATATCAACGCCTGCATCATCTGGATGTCCTAAGACTTGAATGATTTTCACTTGTAAAGGATCTGTATATTTTACAATTTGACAAACCACTTTAGTACGTTTCTTAAAGCTAAATTCTTTCTCATTTAATACGCGAATTTCACAATGTAAATCTAAGTCACTATAAAAGAATGTTTTTTTCTTTTTAACAATCATAACCCCTGTAATATTTGTCAAACCATGATTGAACACCTTGATTAGACTTGGCTCTGGTCGTAAGCGAACTAAGACTTCATCTTTATCAAAAATCTTCATCTTTTTATTTTTAGGAACATACACCTTATTATTTTCATTAAAAACAGCAATTTCATATCTTGAAATATCCTTTGCCTGTCCGGCCATAAAATGTATATCATCAATCAAATACAAGCTTGTATGATCGTTATAGATTAACTTTTCTTCTTCTAGCTCATTTAAAGATTTAACCATTTCTGTAAATTCTTTACTAGATTTAGGCTTAACAATTTTTTCTAAGTCACGTATTTTACATTCTTTTTTTTCTTCCAAATATTGAATAATTTTATCTTTCATTTTTTCCTCCTTTAAAACAGAAAAAAGACCTTAACGGTCTTTTAATTACACAATCTGCAATGCGATCACAATCGCAAAGA
>ENA-OQHR01001086-OQHR01001086.1-human-gut-metagenome-genome-assembly--contig:-NODE-1086-length-14918-cov-4.608786_pt1 | contig 14918 bp, 7 predicted proteins | sample MGYA00242566_ERZ504725 | MGnify/ENA primary metagenome ERZ504725 (study PRJEB26092, sample SAMD00036217) | human gut metagenome | host: Homo sapiens | study: EMG produced TPA metagenomics assembly of... | reverse complement strand
TGCTGGCGGCGGCGGTGGTGCTGGCGAATATGGCGGTGCTTCCAACGGTGGCGGTGAGGAAGGTCAGGGTGTTTACGCAGCGAGATTCTATGCGGGCGGATTACCACCAATCAGCAATGCGTTCACCTTCGATGCAACCATAGGCGGTACGACAGCTACCAATGGTCGTAAACAGACGATGGCTGAACGTATGGAGGCTCGTGTGTATCCGGCAACACAGACACGCGCTGGCTATGGCAATCATTATACAATTCTTGGTGAATTGTATGACGCAAATCCTCGCCATAAAGACCCGATAGACAATTTGTTCGATGACGGTCCGGCACGCGCCTGTGGCTCGTTCTTCTACGGCTCAAATGGTTTTACTTGTTCCGGCGCTGGTGGCGGCGGCTGGTTTGGCGGCGGTAGTGAATACGCCTTTAACGGTGGCGGCGGTTCTTCCTTCGTCAATACATCTATCAACTATAATGGTGAAGATGTTCCAATTGAGGATGCAAACTACCTGACGGGTGGTAATGCAAAGTACGATTCTACCGAAGCAGCACCTTACCTTGTAAATGGACGTGTTCTTATCCGCTTGGATGGCGCGACCCCAAAAATGGCCGTCGTGATGCAGGAAGCAGCTAACGAAGAGGGAAGTAAAGACCATCTCGATGACAACGATGTTTATGGTCAGGCAGTAACTCTTAATAAGGGTGAAGATGTATCCAGCACAACAGTAAAATATACTGCCATCGTGTATTATAACCTTGGTGACATTATGACTGTTACTCCAAGCTGGAATTATAATACAATCTTAAGCCCTTCCGACAAAGTTTGGAACGACAATGTTGCAAAAGGAATTGATAGCCGCTTATCCGTACAAATTCAAAATACACCTCTTGGACAACTTAAACCGGGCAATAAATACTATAACGCTAATTACCCAGATTGGTATGCTATCAAAAGCGTTATGACCCTGAAAAATCCTGTGTCGTCTATGTACAATACAGAGACAATGAAAAAGTACAATTTCGATTGCAGCGCTACAGCAACTTATCAAACATCCGGAGGACAGAGAAGTTTAAGTGATAAGAGTCTGCAAGGCGGACTTATCATCAACTACAACATATATCTTGAACATCAAGGCGTTCATGTATATGAAAATCAAAACATCATTAACGGAACAAAAGCAACAACAGTCAAAGATACTGTAAATGCAACAAGCAATCATGCTTGTTCTGTATGGCAGTATCCAGAGCTAGAATTGGTAAATCCAAAGAACATTAACACTGTATTGGTTCAGTTTTCTAGCAAAGATTTCAATTCAAATGACGCAATTTCCTATGATACGAATTTGGCAAATCAACTGGGAATACAAGCGTCAGGAAATAAATACGCATACACATTCAAAGCTGCAACACATAATGGTGTAAGCACTGATTCTTGGAAAAGCTTCCTAAGAAGCATGACTTTCACAACATATGATTCTGCAACGTTTTCTGAATCAGGTGTTACAGGTGGAGTAACCGTTTCTTGGTACGCAGACGAAGAACTTTGGACAAATAATATGTTCCGAGATTCTTCAACAGGACACTGGTATTCATTCGTAAAAACAAACGGAGATATAACATGGTTCCAAGCACGTCAAACAGCGAAAACTTTGTATAACAATGCAACGGGAACTTATGGATATCTGGCTCATATTACATCGGCAGAAGAACAGGCGTTTATTGAAACACTAACGGATGGTCAATCAGAAGGATGGATTGGTGCATCTCGTAAAATAGACCCTAACAACCCATATGCTTGGTATTGGGTAGATGGTCCTGAAAACGAAACTCAGAAGCCTTTTATGCAACAATATGAAGAAGTTGGTAAGGGAGACTTGTTATGGGGTTATGAAAACTTTAACAGGAGCAGCTTTGACCATGCAGATATTGGTTATGGCGAGGAGTATGTTGCACACTTAACAACAACAGCGGGCGTAGGTGTATCCAACAAATGGAATGACTATAGTCCAAGTACTCCCATGCACGCATTGATGGTTGAATGGGACCCCGGCACACCAAAATCTGGAGTTTCTGATACAGATGTAATTGGAACACAGATGAAATCAACAGCTCCTCCGGTTGTGGCAAACACAACAACTATTGCGGGTACAGTTTGGGCAGAGAATGACCGAGACGGTGTTTATCAAACGGGTGATGAAGCAACGATTGAAGGTGTCTCTGTAATCCTACACAACGAAGATGGTTCAGTATCTGCAACAACAAAAACAAATAAGTATGGAAATTACTCCTTTGGAAGTATTGTACCGAATCTGAAATTCTATGTGGAATTTTCGAATGGTACGTCCAATATCAAATCTTATACGCCAACACTAAAAGGTGCTGCAAGCGAAAACAATAGTCGAGTCAATGGCAATTGGTGTTCTGATGTATTTACAGCAGTATACCAGAAGAACTCTGTGAATACAGTGAATTGTGGTGTGTTTGTTCCATCAACTATGGGTGGTTTCGTTTGGGATGACTCAAATCGTGATGGCATCTATAACAACAATGAAGCAAAACTAAAGAATGCGAACATCACAGTGCTTACCGATGATGGTTCGGCAGCTTATGATGTATATGGCAATCAAGTTACCGGTATCAAGACAGATGCGAGCGGAAACTATAGCATCAGCAATTTGAAACCGCGTCAGACATATACGATTAAGGTTCTGTCTGCCACAGGCAGCAATCTTGCGAATGCAAGAGTATCGCAGCTTCCGGGTTCAACTGATGATAAGGCAACTTCAAATAAGGCAACGAAAATCACTTCGATGCTTGGTACTAACGGACGACCTTCAGGTGCATCCGAAGGAGTAGGGGAAACATTCTCAGGTGCGGAAATCCGTAGCATCTATATGCCGTCCATGAGTGGAAACTCTATCACGCCTGTCAGTGTTCAGTACCAGAATGTGGCATTGTATGTCAATCATGGCATCAGTGGCTATGTCTGGGCAGAAAGTGACTACAACGGTGTGTTTGATGGATTCAACTTTACAAGCACCAATGCAAAGCGTGAGCCTGCAGTTGGAAGCATCACTGTAAATCTGAAAAACGAAAATGGCGATGTTGTAAAGACAACCGTTACCGATACAGCAGGTTACTATCAATTCGTGGATGTCCTTGAGGGCAACTACACATTGGAGTTTGTCAACTCAGACGGTGTTGTTGTCGAAGGTCGTGAAACTGGCAGGTCTGCAGGACTGTACGACTTTGAAGTTTCACCGAAGGCAAAGTCTTATTATAGAGCTCCCGGCAACGATACTACAGGCGTAACCGAAAATGGTGTTCTGATGGCTGCTGTCAGCGATAAGTTCACTGTTCCGATGGTAGCGCTTGCACAAGCAAGCGGTGATACGGATGCTTACGTTGTAAATGAGAACTGCGGTCTGTATGTACCGTCCTATATCCACGGTCAAGTTTGGGCTGACGGAAACAAAGACGGTCAAAAAGATAACACCGAATCCCGCATTAAGGGAGTAAAGGTATCTCTGGTCACCTCTGACGGTAAAGAAGTCAAAGATGTCTATGGCAACAAGGTACAGCCCATCATCACTGGTGACGATGGTAAGTACACATTCCGTAGTATTCCTGTCGGCACATACCGTGTAGACATTGATAATGGAGATACAGAGATTTCCGAGTTTACGGTTACAAAGTTCCGTGCTGACGGAGTGGATGAATCTGTAAACAACGATGCTCGTAACGGTGAGGGCGGTATTAAAGCGTCTATCGACTGGGTAGAAATCAAAAACCTGAACGATAACACCTTCAAAACGGATGCTGCAAACAAGAACTTCACAGGCAAAATCAATCACGACCAGTCTACCGTCTTTGACATGGATACCGGATTGATTCGCGCACAGAGCATTTCCGGTCTGGTGTGGGCTGAGCGCGACTACAATATGCGCCGTGATGACGGTGAAGAGCGTATTGCAGGCATTACCGTTAAGCTGCTCGACCAGAACAACAACGTAGCTACCGATTCGAATGGTAAGCCTCTTACCACAAAAACAGATGCGAACGGTGAGTATTCTTTCATTGACCTGCCGAACGGTATTTATCGCGTAGCTGTTTTCAAATCCACGCTGCAGCCTGTGTCCAACTACAAGGCGGTACAGAAGTGGATGGGCAAATCCGCACCGAGCACAGACCCGAAGGTAAGCAACTTCGATGCAGACTTTGATGCTGCACCGGATGGCGCAGCCTATGCGGACTATATCTCCGCACAGACATTCGATTTCACGGGTAACATTACCGACAAGTCAGCACTGAAATTTGAGCACATCGACTTCGGCTTCTACATCCAGCATGGTGTAAACGGTAAAGTTTGGCTCGATGAAAACGGCGATGGAACTATCGACAAGGACGAAACTCCGATTCCGAATGTCACGGTATCTATCACCAACAAAGACGGCTCTCCTGTCGATGACCTGTACGGCAACAAAATCAAGGATGTAACTACCGATGAAAACGGCGATTACAGCTTTAGCCTCGTACCGAACGGAGATTTTGTTATCACTGTAAAGAACGGTGATACGATTATCGACCACTTCGAAGTGTCGCCGAAACAGAACGACAACAAGGCTACCGGCACACCGAATGATGACGGCATCCTCGAAAAAGCAGATGCCGATGTCACGATGACTGAGGCATCTACTGATGAAGAAGTCAATGTTGGTCTGGTAACAAACCGCACGGTATACGGCATCGTGTTTGTTGATACAAATGAAGATGGAAAGAGAGAAGACACCGATTCTATCATCAGCGATATCAATGTTGCACTGAGAACGAAAGGTCTTGTTGGATTCACTCCAAAAGACGTTTATGGAAACGATGTTTCTTCTGTTATGACATCCGAAATCACAATGCCGGATGGAACAACCGCTATTGGCTATAAATTTGAACATTTGCAAGCTGGAGAATATGATGTAGTATTTAACGGCAAAAACAATGGAACCATCAAGTGGAGCGAACTCCAATCCACGATTTATCAAGCCAAGGGTGTTGATTTCAACCGCAACAGCGACACAAAGGATTCCAAAACACTTCTTACACAGAAGTTGGATACTGCAACTGCTACTGTTTCTATTCCTCAAATTGAAACAACGACTGATGTTCGCACTTTCGAAAATGGAAATGTTGATAACGGTCTTGTTGCTCCGCTTACAGTCGTAAAAACAACAGACAAACCAAACGGAACAATTATTCAACCGGGACAGTCTTTAACGTACACGGTAGTTGTAACAACAGCAATAGACCGTTCAGATTTCGTTGTTTCAGACAATCTTCCTCGTAATATGACGATTGCATCGGACATAGTCGTAAAGCACGAAGACGAAACGCCAACAACGATTTCAAAAAATCTTGCAGTTGATGGCATGGGAGCTCTTACAATCGCCGAACCGTTCCGAGCTGGTACAACAACAATCGTCTATACGATGATTGCCAATGATTTCAACGGCTCTGGCATGCGCGTTGTAAACAATACCGCCGAAGTCCTTCCTGCTACAGAAAATGCGTTGAAGCACGTTTCCATTACGAAAGCAGCAGACAAGGCAACAGCTAAAGTTGGAGACACAATCACCTATACGTTGAATGTAACGAACACGAGTAATGTAGACCTTCACGACGTTGCTGTCAAAGAAAAAACAGATGCTGCTCCATTCACCGGAAAGGGCGAAATTCAAAACGCAACAACCGATGGAAATGTATCTTTTGTAGACAACTCTTGGGTAATTAAATCTCTTGCTGTTAGTCAAACCCAGTCTATCGTGTTCACGTATGTAGTAACTGCTGATGACGATAATACCGTTCTTCACAATGTTGCTACCGCCACGATTCCGAGCAATGACCCAACAAATCCAGATGACCCAGAGAAGACTGTCCCATCGAATCCTGTGGATGTCCCTGTTGGAGCGATTGATAAATCCATCTCCATTGTAAAGTCCGCTGACCATAGCAGTGCCTATATTGGAGACAGTATCGTCTACACGTTAAGCGTTAAAAATACTGGCAATGTGAATCTGTCCAATGTCAAGGTGACAGATACCTCTAACGGAAAAGGCAAATTCGTCCCAATAAATGGTGTTGGTTATACAAACAACGGAAACTACAGTTGGACTATTCCTTCGCTTGCTGTTGGAGAGACTGTAAACATCGACTATAGTTATATCGTTTCTGCCAACGACAAACTTATCAAGAACATTGCCAAGGCTACAATCCCCGGTAATCCGGAAGACCCGAACAATCCGGGACATGGTATTGACCCAGACGAGCCAATTACACCCGATGTAGATGTTCCTTCCAATGAAGTTGATATTCCAGTTATTCCTGAGACACCAGACCTGCCGAAGACTCCTCCGACAGAGCATTATGTTTCAAAGAATAACCTCGGAGACTTTGTAAAGACTGTCGCTCTGGTAGATACTGACAACAATGTTGGCGTTGCACAGACAGGCAGTGAAGATGAACCCATTGTCACGAACATCCATCAGACGGTGGAGTACACACTGAGCTTTAAGAATAGTGCCTCGGATGCGTATGGTTCTTCCGGTGAAGTTGTCGTAACTGACCCGTTGCCGAATGGTACGACTTACATCAAAAAGAGCACAAGCATCCATTTCAGCGACGGCTCTACCGCGAAGCTGAAATCCTTTAAGCGTGATGCTACCAACTCTCTGATTTGGACGTTCGATAAGCTCGCTCCGAACGAAGTAGTTACCATCAAGTTCCGTGTCTACGCTCCCGTAACGTCGGATGACCCGACTACCACAGAGTATGAAACCTCTAAGGTGTTCGAGAACAAGGCAACGCTGCTTGACTTGGAAAAAGAGTACAAACTCTACGACGAAGATGTCACAGAAACCATGCCCGATGGAACGACCATCGAGCACAAGAAAGGTGACCGCGTATATCCGAACGGAGAAGCTCTGATTGAGTCAAACAGCACCTACAATATCGTAAAAGAGCCTCACATTGTTGGTGTAAAAGCAATCGAAGGAAAGAAGTCCGGCGATAAAGTATCTGCTGGTGAAGAACTGACCTACACGATTACACTTACCAACAACGGCGAAATCGGAGCTACGAATGTCGTGCTGAAAGACCCGATTCCGGGACACAGCAAGTTTGTAAGCGCATCCGATAATGGTGTGTTTGACTTCGATTCCGATATGGTGACTTGGGACATTGGCAACCTCGCGGTAGGAGAGAGTAAAGAGGTTCAGCTCGTTGTAAAGATTGGCAGCACTACGCAAGTAGACAAGCTGATTATCAATGCAGCAAGCTACACCTATCAGCCGGAAGACCAGACAGGGGAGAACAATCCTCCTGAAAAGACACCTACGATTCCGGGTAAAACCAATGAGGTCGTAAGTAAGCTGGACGGTAATCCTCTGTTCCCGACTCCGGACCACAATCCAGACCAGACACCTTCTACAACGCCGGAACCGAACCATGTGCCGAAGGATAACCCCAACAAGCCGAATGTCCCCGGACGCCCCGGCGTATATGTGGAGACAGTGATTTCCAAGGCAGCTTCTGCCATCAGCGGAATCACTTCTATCCCGCGCACGGGTACTACAACGAACGGTGTTGGCACAGAAGAAACCGCAACCGCTGAAACCGCTCAGGCTTCGGGAGTTACGGTCTATCCTGAAGACACTGCGCCTATCGGCGTGATTGCAGGAATCGCAATCATCGTAATTGGTGCTATCGGATTTGTCGTCTCTAAGAAAAAGCGCAATGACAACAAAGAGGATAACAATACCGAAAACGCCGAAAACGAAGATTCTGAAACCTAAAGCATAACCGTAACCCTAAAGTAATAAGCCCCCACTCGACAATCATTGTTGGGTGGGGGCTTTGTTTTTTTGTCCGATGTGCATAATGGTATAATACCGTTGTGCAATTTTTGAAATCTCATTTGTATTTAAGATAACCGTTTAGCATGTAATAAAAGCAGCTTCTTAATGTTGTGTGTATTTGCAACTTACAGAGGCTGTTTTTTGCATGATAGCATGATGACGAAAGGATGTGATTCTATGGAAGACAAAAATGCGGAAATAAAGTATGAAGACGCATGTGCCATTACAAATCCAAAATATCAAGCAGTAAACAAAAGAACAAATTGCTATGATTTAATCAATAAAACAGATAGGTTTATTCAGCTATCAACTATCACAAAGATAACAACAGATAACGAATCAATAGCAAGTGATTTTCCACTAAAAACTGACGAATATGGGTTAGAGCCTTACGACGATTATGGAATCAAAGTTGATGATACATATGGAACGTCACTTTATGTTTTTGTACACAAGAAGAATGACCATACTTGTTTACTGCCCATTTTATCTGGATTTAGTGGAGAAGATAAATGCGATGTGATTTTGTTTACAAGCAATTGGAGAATGAGAGAGGCGGAATCGTCCTTTGTTTCTTATATGTCTGCGCAAAAAGAGTTTGGCATTGCAGGCCAAATGATGGTTGTTGATACAAAAAATGGTATCTATAATTTTGCCAAAATAGTCGTAGACAAAAAGAATGCAATTCAAGGTTGGAAAAAAAGTGAATCTGAATCAATGAAAAAGAATCATGTGACAGCCACAAGTTCCGCTGCACTAATTTTGCAAATATGGTTACACACCATTTGCTTGTGGAATCAACGATGCAACAATCGGAAAGTTGAACACAAGGTTGTGTTTTCAAGCGGAAGAAAAGAAGATGCTAGGGATATTAAACCATATCTAACAGCACCGCAACAAACTATAATAGACTTAAAAAAAGATATCGTTGTTTACGTTAACGATGGCAAAGTAGAAAAAAGAAAATTTGCGGGTTACTGTATGTTGGAATCCAAAAGATGTGGACATTTCAGACATTTGCCCAATGGACAAATTTTGTACATTAAGCCGACAACTGTGCATTACAAGAAATTGAATCCCGACAAGAGTCTTTATAAAAATAGGAAACCAATTGTTTACAGGAATACCGAGGATTTTCTACGTGAGAAATCATATCTCGAAGATGACGTTCTGCAAGCCCTAAAATGTAATGGTATCAAGTTTGAAAGAGAAAAAATGTTCGCTTGGATGGGAAAAAAGAGATTGGACTTTTATTTGCCAGAAAAGAACGTTGCCATTGAATGTCAGGGAGTACAACACTTTTACCCGTATGGTAAAGATGATACAGAATTTCATTCCAGAAGAAAAAGGGACGAGGATAAGTATTTGGAATGTAAAACCCATGACATTCCAATAGTTTATTACAAAAATGAAAGGATACCTTTACCAAAGGATATGAATCCGGAATATTATTTTGTTGATACGATTGATGATTTACTTTCATGTTTGAATGCTTGAAGAACTTATAAGTGCTGTAGGTGGGTTGGTATAATAGCACTGCATAAACATTGAAACCTAGATTATTTAGCAAATCCACTTTTCAGTAAGCGGTCTCTATTTATTGCATTTGCAAGAGATGAGGACCGCTTTTTTGTTTGTGCGTAGGGTTATCAACAGAAAATGAAAATATTGTGTATTCACAAAACGTTTTTAACCCAGAAATAATAAATACTCAAAATATTGAACGCTACATACAGTGGCAGAAAGGAAAAACAATGGGACATACAGTTAATTATTACAGTTACTCAGAGGCAGCAGACAAAAAGAAAGTAGAAGCGGACCTTAGTACCTACGTAGAAAAGGAGTGTTGGCAGGAAGGAGGACATATGAGCAAAATCCGTTGGATTAACGATGCTCCCTGCGCCAATGAAGATGAAGCACGCGAGAAGATTAAGCGACTTGACAAAGGATGGTACGATTGCCTCGCAGTGAAATTCTATGATGCCTATAGAGTTCCAGAAACAGAAAAATTGAAAACGCTACGAGCCGCCCAAACCGCCGCATACAAAAAGTATAATGACTTGGCGTTCGCGTTCCATTTTGCAAACGCAAAGTCGGAGCTGATTGGATGCAAATGTTGTGGCTCAAAAATTGCCCGTAAATACCTAAAAAACAATTTTTGCCCAGTCTGTCATAGCGACTTAAGACCTGAAACGACACTTAATCGTATAGCTGCACTTAAAGCTAAGTCTGACAAGTTGCATGATGCAGTTTTGAAAGAAGAAACGAAAATTGCAAAAAAGAACGGTCACGTTCGTTGGCTCGTTAAAATTGAATATCATCAGTAACGTACAAAAACAATCGGAGGTAATGCAAAATGGCAAAATGTCAGTGTGGCAGAGAAATGCTGAAAGCAAACGGTTGTCGCTTTAAGCGTATCGTTATTCACTCAAAAGAAGTACAGTCATATTCTCGAATCAAAATGGGAGATTCCGGTGACTGGTACGAACAGTATGTTGGAACCCCAGACGAAAAGAAAATACGGTGTGGTGATTGTGGAGCCAAAATCGGATATTACCACCATATTGGATGTGATATCGAACGTTGTCCGGTGTGTGGTGGACAGATGCTAAGCTGCGAATGCTTCAATGTCCCAGATAAAGTTACACTTGATATTTGACACTTAAGAACAAAGCCACCGTTCTTTGTAACAGAACGATGGCTTTGTTTTTAAGCAATCGTACTATATGAGAAATGGCAATGTTGGTATAATACCTTGGCACAAACCATATAACTAAGATTTTTGAAGAAAACCACAATGCAATATTGAGAGCAGCTTTTATGACCACATAAAGGCTGCTCTTTGGTTTGTGTGAAATCGTCCGTCAAACGACGGAAAATATTTTATCGCTGTAAAAAACAGCAGAAAGGAACTCGAAATGAGTAACGAAATCGAAAAGAAAAACACCTCTGCAATGGAAAACAAGGAAGCCTCTTATGAAAAGATGTATTCCGACTTCATGAAACAGGCTCGTCCTCTTGTTGGGGCCATTACGGAGTTTGAAAAGCTCTACGATTCTTTTGCAACTGCGTTCAAGCAGTATGTTGAAGATACTCGGAAGAGCTGGGACCCGCTGGATGAAAACACTCGTAACGCTTATGAGGGCAGGACGCATACAAACGAGTATGACCGTTCTGTTTTCGTAGAGGCTGTTCAGAACGATGAAACGGGGGACTGCATCCTGTACGTTCCCAGTGCCAAACGAATGCGTTGGTTTAAAACAGACTATCCGTGCGGTGTCGTAATTCCTGACCCGCCCATCTTCACTGGTAAGCGCGTTACTATTGTTGCAAGGGTATACAAAACCCCTGACGATTTGGAGAAAAATCTGCCTTGCGCAGTAAACTCTTGCACGCGGATTCTGGATGATGATAAGTATACCATTGACGCGGCGGTTACTCGTGCTCAGGCTCGCGCCTTGCGTGACATGGGGTATGATTTGCCGTGCGATGCCCATGAGATTCCGGGGTGGACACCGATTCATGTGGTTCACGAGAACAAAAATCTTCCCGAAGATGCCATTGAATCGCAGAAGAATGTTATTGTTAATATTCCGATTATCAATACCCCCGCTGCTCCAGTGACTGTTGTGACGGAAAAGCCTGCCGTAGCTCCGGTCCCAATTATTGCACCTCCAATTATGGTTGAAGACATGGATAACACTGCATCTTCTGAACCCAAAAAGAATGATACGCAGGAAAATGATACTGCAGTTATTCGGCAGGAACATGTAAAACCTTGTCGTTCGCACAAGCCGAGAAAAGATGTAGAAATAAATACTAACACCGATTCGGAAGAAAAATCTTTTACGGATTCTGCTCAGACTGAAAACGCTTCGGCAGTTCAGAATAAGCCTTCTGTTATTCCTACCACATCTGTTGTAGATAAACAGAAAAATGGCTTTGCAAATCTTGACGAACTGTATGCCAAGGCAAAGACTGTGTTCGCCAATTCTGATGAAGCACTTGCTTATACTTGTCGCTTGCTTGGAAAGCGCACGGTAAAGGACCAGAACCTCAAGCGCGTCAACTACTTTGCAAAGAAAGCCGTTGAAGGTGCGCTTCGCGACGAAAATCTGGGCTATGCTTGCGCTATTGTTGCAAAAGAGTGCCCCGAAGAACTTGCGTCTGATACGGTTATCCACTAAAAGAGGAATACAATATGGAAATTATCAGATTTGCACGCAACAACATCTATCGCATCGGCACTAATGATACGGCTTGTGCTGTTTCAGTTCCTGTTGGGGATACGGAAATGTTGGAGTTGTGCCGTGCCATCGTAAAGCTCGAACGAGAAGGTCACACAATTACATCCGTTATGAAACTTTGCTCCAATGGCTTTGACGACTCTGTCAACTTCAGAAACTTGAAAGAGTATGCATTGGCGTTAAAGGAAAAAGTACAGGTGATTGTGGAAGGAGAATTTAAACGATATTGTGCATCGGGGGCTTGCTTGAAATCTCCATGCAAGGTAAACAAAACCACTTACCGTGTTTTTGACATAGTTCCAATTAGAGAAATTGGCGATGATGAAATCATGGAATGCTACGTAAATTTTGAAGATAGTGATTGCCGAAAAGAAATTCGGCTCATCAACCTCGACGAAGAAGACATGGATGTTGCATGCCTTGATAGTACGATATTGGATACTTTCCAGCATATCCTCAATGGCGGTAAAGTTTCCAATTACGGTTATTGGTTTTGTACGGATAAGTCTGTTGTGTCTTTAGAAGATGCAATCCACTTTATTAAGCAACGTGTATTTGAAAATCATTTGAAATATGCGCCAGAGAAGATTGTGTCCGACTTTTTGCAGATGGAACTGCCCAAAAACGTCCTTCAGAGCAAAATCGAAGAACTCATTGCTGATAAGATGAATGCAATGTCTCGCGAAGAGTTTGATATATTGTATTCGAAGTATGAGAAATGCTCCGATTGTTTTGGCTCCTATCACTATGATGTAAATAGCAATTTGGTATAATTGCTATGACCTATTGGAAGGGAGCGTGAATACAAAGAAAACACCTTTATAAATTAAGGAGTGTGATTACCAGTGTCTCAGAAGCATTATTCTTCTCACGACATTACAATTAGTCAGGTCCTTGACCTTGTAAGACCTCGCATTAAAAAAGAGGCAAATGGACGAGGACAGATGCAAATATATTGTCCAATTCACGAAAAGGAAATTATTGATGTGAATTTGGAACAAGGTTTTAAATGTTGGCAAAACTGTCCTGATTGTCCCGCTCATGCAGGTGGTCATGGACCGCAGTTGTACCAACTATTCAATCCGGGACTTTCTTTTTGTGAAGCGTGTGATGCTATCGGAAACCGAATTGGCGTCCTACCAACTAACAAGCGAAGTTTCTCAGAGTTTGCCCCTAAACAGCGTGTTGAGTCAAGCCAAATGGCATCTGTTGATGAACGCGATAAAACATACCGAACTTTGCTTACCCTTCTTCCGCTTGTAGATAAACACAAGAAAGACCTAATTAAGCGAGGTATGAATGAAAATCAAATCGCAACCTTTGGTGCGAAAAGCATGCCTGCCTGTGGAATTAGAACAATCCCACAAAAGCTCATTGCAATGGGATGCCATCTTGAAGGAGTACCGCTTTTCGCAAAGGACGAAAAAGGATGGCGGTTGTGTTCTGTAAAAGGAAAATCTGGATTTTTTATTCCATACTATGATATGAACGGAAAAATCCAACAGTTGCAAATTCGTTATGACGTTCAAGCATCCAAAAAGATGACTGAGAATGAACTCAGTGAAGCAAAAAAAATGCGATATCGATGGGGGAGTTCCGCAGGACAACCTTTTGGATGCGCAGCAACAAACGATGCAGTGTTTTGGGGAGTTCCGAATACAAACGCTAAGAAAACGACGGTATTCGTTACGGAAGGTGGTCTGAAAGCAACTGTTTCAAGCTGTTTGTCAGGCGATTGGTTCGTTGCAATTCCGGGTGTCTCCTGTTTTTCTGCATTTCGTTCCATCATGAAAGTATGTAAGAAAAACAAGCTAAAAGTAGTCGAAGCCTTTGATATGGATGGGAAACTACGTGATAACGAGAAAATCATTCGCGATGATATTCGAGAAAAATACGTCGAAGTCGTTGATTCTAAAGGAAATTCCAGACAGGTGAAAAGAAGCGTAAAATGCGCCTTGGAAAAACTGTATGAAATAGCCAAAGAAGAAGGCGTAACGATGACGCAATGGACGTGGGACCCTAATTTTAAAGGTATAGACGACTATTTGTATGCCGAAGTTAAAAACGGTGGGGTTGCAAAATGGAATGACACTGAAAATGTTGACATCTCCGAGGATGATGACGATGAGGTGCTTTCTGTTTGTATCCCTGATATACGGAAAATTGTTGGGCTACCTACTCTAAAGGTAGACGTAAATAAGCCGTTTATTCCTGTTGGACTTCCAACCCAAAATATGTGAGGTGGTGACAACTGTGAAGAAACAGGAATTATCAAAAATCAATGAGTTTTCACAAATAAACGATGAAATTGCTCATCGTTTTGAAGCGTGGGATTCTATTGTAAGCGGTAAAGATGAAACGGTCAGCTTTGTCTCTGATGGATTCCGACTGAATATTCTGCGAAATGATATCATTCAGTTAAGAAAAAGGCGCGATAAAAAGTATCCTAACGAACCAATTGTTGGACAGTTAACCCTGTTCGGTACAGAGGTTCAAGAGGAACGAAAAATTCCCCCTAAGATGCCGAACGGATACATGAATCCAAAGGCTATCGAAAGAAAAAATCTTGCGCTTGCAAGCGTGTTTGATTAACTCGAAGTTCCCGCTCGTTCGTTTTTGAACGGGCGGGAACTTTTGTGGCCTTTTGTAGGTATAATACACACAAATTTGTAAATACAAATTTCAAAGAATCGCTAAACAAAAGGGGAAAACGCAATGCGAAAGAAAACGTGGCATCGGATAGCAAGTGCTGTAATTGCAGGCGTAATGGCAGCACA
>ENA-OQHR01001078-OQHR01001078.1-human-gut-metagenome-genome-assembly--contig:-NODE-1078-length-14968-cov-3.653213_pt1 | contig 14968 bp, 8 predicted proteins | sample MGYA00242566_ERZ504725 | MGnify/ENA primary metagenome ERZ504725 (study PRJEB26092, sample SAMD00036217) | human gut metagenome | host: Homo sapiens | study: EMG produced TPA metagenomics assembly of... | reverse complement strand
GTCGAGGTGCCGCAGGAGGCGTTCATCGCGGCCCTGTCCACCGGCGAGGCCGGCAACGACCGCGACACCAAGGATAAGATCCGCGCCGCGCAGAAGACGGAAGGCTGATGGAGGTCTTTGATATGCCCCCGCTGGCGGGGGCTGACAGCCGAAGGCTGGCTGGGGGTGGTCCAGCGAATGACCGCCTTCAGCCGGCTACGCCGACAACCCCCGCCAACGCGGGCGATGCGGCAGGCTACGAAATCTACATCCATGTGCCGTTCTGCATGCGGCGTTGCGGCTACTGCGATTTCAACACATACACGGCCACGGACATGGGCGCGGGCGCGTCCCGCGGCAATTACGCGAACATGGTGGTGCGTGAGATGCGTCTCGTGCGCGATTGGCAGCTCGTGCACGGCATCGAGGAGCCGCCCGTCTCCACGGTGTTCTTCGGCGGCGGCACGCCCGCTATTCTGTCGGCGCGCGATCTGGTAATGATGCTGGACGCGGTCCGCGGCCTGTGGGGCATCGAACCGGAGGCGGAGATCACCACCGAGGCGAATCCCGACACGGTCGACGAGCGCTATATCGGCGCGCTCGCGGAAGGAGGGTTCACCCGCGTGTCATTCGGCATGCAGTCAGCCGTGCCGCATGTGTTGAAAACCCTCGACCGCACGCATACGCCTGCCAATGTGGAGGCCGGTGTCAGGGCGGCCGACAGGGCCGGCCTGCGCTCCAGCGTGGACCTGATCTATGGGGCGCCGGGGGAGAGCCTTGACGATTGGCGGGACTCGGTGCGCACGGCAGTCGATCTTGGCGTGAACCATGTCTCCGCCTATGCACTTACCGTGGAACCGACCACGAAGATGGGTCGACAGATCGCGGCGGGCACATTGCCCAAGCCCGACGATGACGACGAGGCAGCGAAATACGAGATCGCCGATGACCTGTTCGCCGCGGCGGGCCTAGAATGGTACGAGATCTCGAACTGGTCGCGCCCGGGCTATGAGAGCCGGCACAATCTCGGGTATTGGCGCAACGTCGACTGGGCCGGTCTGGGCCCTGGAGCGCACAGCCATTACAACACGGTTATGGGCAGCTCCACAGACGGTGACGCCGCGAACAGCGACGCCGCTGGAGACGTTTCGGCTTCCGTGACCTCCACATCGATGCGCGGTTGGGACATCGCGCATCCGCGCATGTGGGGGATGGCCATCAACGACGGGCGTGTGCCGTGGTCGGGCGATGAGACCATATCGCCCACGGAGAACCTTGAAGAGCTCATCATGCTTGGCCTGCGCATTCGGGAAGGGCTCGACATCGGCCTCGTCAATCGGCATATCGAAGCGGTGAACCGGGCGCAGGATGCGGCGCAGGGAACGCTGCGCATCATCGACGACGCGTGCCTCACGCCGCTGGTCGGGGATGGCCTCATCACCCTCGACCCGACGACGGGCCATGCCGTCGCCACGAGGAGAGGCCGGTTGCTCAACGACGCCGTCATCGAGCGCATGTTCGGCGCGGTCGGCCTGTAGTGGCTCCGGCAGTGAAACGTCGAAGCAGACCTTGACCGTGCCGAACTTCACCTTGCTCACGATGGAGAATGCGTCACCCAGGCTATGCCGGGGATCGGCGAGGTTCCGAGGTCGCTTTTCGTGATGAGTGCGATGCCGAAGGATTCGACGGCGATTCCCGCCAGAAAGCATATCAGCCGCTTGATGGAATACGGCATGAATCATGACTCCTTTCGTGTGTTCTGCCCGATGTAGTGCTGGAAGGCAGGTCGACGGGATGCCTGTGGCGTCAGGCTTGAAGATTCTCGATTACCTTGCGCAGAGAGCTTCGCAGTCTCTCGCGTTCCGCCGCGGTCTCGTATCGTGCAGCTTCGCTGCCGTGCCAGCACCTTTTGGGTTGTAAGCAAACTAAATATGTCCATCGGAGAAAAGTTCAATACAGATAAAATTGAACTCAGGTTGTTTCGCTGACAAAGCCGTGATATTCTTTTGAACCAGAATTTGAACTTTGACCCAACGTGAATGGAGGAAGTCATTGGAGAGCTGCGCGCCGCGGCTGAGAACCGCCATGAACGCCCGTCACCTCAGGCAGGTCGACATCGTGCGTGCCGCCCAGGCGTCAGGTGTCAAACTCGGCAAAAGCCACATCAGCCAATATGTCGGCGGCAAGACGACGCCCCGCGCGGATACGCTCAGGTTCCTCGCCGATACGCTGCAGGTCGACGAGCAATGGCTGCTCGGCCATGATCGCGGACGGCCCGACATGCCGGCGCAGCCGAAACGGGTGCCGGGCAATCCCGGCGGCCGGGCCGACTCGCCACGCACGCCATCACCGCAGACGCCATCATCCCAAGCGCCCACACCCCAGACAACGTCACCATCACACGAACCGGAAGGAACACCCATGCGCCACTTCAACAAATCCACCAAACTTGACAATGTGCTGTACGACGTGCGCGGACCGGTCGTCGACGAGGCCGCCCGCATGGAGCAGTCCGGCATGCACGTGCTCAAGCTCAACATCGGCAACCCCGCGCCGTTCGGCTTCCGCACACCGGACGAGGTCGTATACGACATGTCCCGGCAGCTCAGCGACACGGAAGGCTACTCCGCGTCCAAGGGCCTGTTCTCGGCGCGCAAGGCGATTATGCAGTACGCGCAGCTCAAGAACCTGCCCAATGTCGGCATCGAAGACATCTACACCGGCAACGGCGTCAGCGAGCTGATCAACCTGTCGTTGTCCGCCCTGCTCGACAACGGCGACGAGGTTCTGGTGCCCAGCCCCGACTATCCGCTGTGGACCGCCTGCGTCAACCTGGCCGGCGGCACCGCCGTGCACTACGTGTGCGACGAGGAATCCGAATGGTACCCGGACATCGATGACATGCGCAGCAAGATCACCGACCGCACGGTGGCGATCGTCCTGATCAACCCGAACAATCCGACCGGCGCCCTCTACCCGAAGGAGGTGCTGCAGCAGATCGTCGATCTGGCCCGCGAACACCAGCTGATGATCTTCTCCGACGAGATCTACGACCGTCTGGTGATGGATGGACTCCAGCACGTCTCGATAGCGTCCATGGCCCCGGACCTGTTCTGTGTCACGTTCTCCGGCCTGTCGAAGTCGCACATGATCGCGGGCTACCGCATCGGATGGATGGTGCTCAGCGGCAACAAGTCCATCGCGAAGGACTACATCGAGGGCATCAACATGCTCACCAACATGCGCATCTGCTCGAACGTACCCGCCCAGTCGATCGTGCAGACCGCCCTCGGCGGCCACCAGAGCGTCAACGACTACATCGTGCCCGGCGGCCGTCTGTACGAGCAGCGCGAATACATCTACAACGCGTTGAACTCGATTCCCGGCGTCACCGCGGTCAAGCCGAAGGCCGCGTTCTACATCTTCCCCAAGCTCGACGTGAAGAAGTTCAACATCACTGATGATGAGCAGTTCGCGCTTGACCTGCTGCATGACAAGCGCATCCTCATCACGCGCGGCGGCGGGTTCAACTGGCATGAGCCGGACCACTTCCGTATCGTCTACCTGCCGCGCATCGAAGTGCTCAAGGACGCGACGGAAAAGCTCACCGACTTCCTCAGCTGCTACCGGCAGTAGTCGGCGGGTATCACAATACGGGTCGAAAAAGCCGTTATCCGTGATTCCCCGTGCGAAATCGCCGTTTTGAGGCTCCGAAACGGCGATTTCACACACCCAATTGCGGATAACGGCTTTTTCGACCCGTAATTCGCAAAGCGGAGAGGGGTCGAGGCTCCCCGCCGTCACGTCCTCGCCGCCGATAGGATGGACGCTATGAAAAAGCACATCGTCGCGGGCATTCTGGCTCATGTGGACGCGGGCAAGACCACGCTGTCCGAAGCGCTGCTCTACCGTTCGGGGCAGATTCGCAGGCTCGGCCGCGTCGATCACGGCGATGCGTTCCTCGACACCGACGCGATGGAGCGGGCGCGAGGCATCACGATATTCGCCGAGCCCGCCATCATCCGATCCGGCGATCTGACGATCACCCTCATCGATACGCCGGGGCACGTCGATTTCTCCGCCGAGACCGAGCGCGTGCTGGCGGTGCTGGATTACGCCATACTGGTGGTCTCCGGGGCGGACGGCATCCAGGGGCATACCGAGACGCTGTGGCGCCTGTTGCGGCGATACAACGTGCCGACCTTCATATTCGTCAACAAGATGGACGCGCCCGGTGCCGACCGGGCCGCACTGCTCGCCCAGCTGCGTGACAGGTTCTCCGACGGCTGCGTGGACTTCGAGAACGGCGCTCCGCCCCGGTCGATGGAAGACATCGCAATGCTCGACGAATCGGCCATGAACGAGTTCCTGGACTCCGGCGCCGTCGCGGACGAGCGGCTGAAAGCCATGATATCCGCGCGCTCGCTATTCCCCGTGTTCTTCGGGTCCGCCCTCGCCATGGAGGGCATCGATGGCTTCCTCGCCGGCTTTGAACGGTATACCAAGGAGATCGAACCGGGTGCTCGTTTCGGGGCACGTGTATATAAGGTGTCGCATGACGAGCATGGCAACCGTCTGACGTGGCTGCGCGTCACCGGGGGAGAGATCAAGGCGAAGATGGTGCTTGACGGCGACGAGAAGGCCGACCAGGTGCGCCTGTATTCCGGCGCGAAATTCACCACGGTCGATGCGCTGCCCGCCGGCTCGGTCTGCGCCGTCACCGGCCTGACGCACAGCCGCCCCGGTCAGGGGCTGGGCGACCAGTGCGACGCCGACGCCCCGGTGCTGCAGCCGGTGCTCGCCTACACGCTGTTGCCGCAGGGGGAGGATCCTCACCGTTGCCTGACCGCGCTGCGAGAACTGGATGATGAGGACCCTCTGCTGCATGTGGTATGGCAGGAGAGGCTGCAGGAGATCCATGTGCAGCTCATGGGCGCGGTTCAATTGGAGATCATCCAGCAGATCATGCGGGACCGTTTCAACTTGAACGTCGGCTTCGGCCCCGGATCCATCCTCTACAAGGAGACGATCGCCCATGCGGTGGAGGGCATCGGCCACTTCGAGCCGCTGCGACACTACGCCGAGGCGCACGTGCTGCTGGAGCCGGGCGAGCCGGGCAGCGGACTGACCTTCGCCACATCCTGTTCCGAAGACGTGCTGGCCCGCAACTGGCAGAGGCTCATCCTGACGCATTTCGCCGAGAAGGAGCATCTGGGCGTGCTCATTGGCGTCCCCATCACCGACATGAAGCTCACGCTGCTCACCGGCCGCGCGCACGAGAAGCATACGGAGGGTGGTGATTTCCGCCAAGCCACCTACCGGGCCATCCGACAGGGGCTGATGACCGCCCTGGTCGAGGGAGACTTCTCCCGGCACGACCTGTTCGACGAGGACGCCGCGGAGGACGTCGCCGAAGACGCGGCCGCAGCCGATGCCAAAACAGCCCGGACGGACGAATCGGAGCCGTCGGACGGCAGCGCCTTCGCCTCCGCGGCCGCCCGCGATCCCGGCTGGTGCCGGGTGCTCGAACCGTGGTACCGCTTCCGGCTCGACATCCCGCAGGACATGCTCGGCCGGGCCATGTCCGACATACAACGCATGTCGGGCACGTTCGACCCACCCGAGATGGACGGCCAGTACGCCGTGCTGGCGGGAGTCTGCCCGGTATCCGAGATGCGCGACTACGCCATGGACGTGAACGTCTACACCCACGGCACGGGCCATCTGGGGTGCGTGTTCGACGGCTACCGGCCATGCCACAATGCGGCCGAGGTCATCGAACAAGCGGGATACGATCCGGGAGACGATCTCGAAAACACCCCTGATTCGGTGTTCTGCGCGCATGGCGCCGGTTACACGGTCAAATGGTACCGGGTGCCGGATTTCATGCATCTGGATCGCGCATACGACGCCGGGCAGTGACGTCTTCGCCGGGCAAAGGGGTCCGGCGGCAGTGACAGTGATATTCGTCACACTTAACACGCCATTCACATAAGAGACATCTCATTGACGTGCGAAACGGGTGCCGCAGATTTTCCGAATCGCTTGAGAAACATTGAAACTGGGTATTGACAAACACCTCGACTCGGTATATGGACAGCGAAACGTGTTTGACATAACCGAGCGGTACTCTTTCCTACGCATTAACAAAAGAACCGCAGGTTGTCAAGACCCTGCCAAAACGATATGAAGGTGGTTTCGGTGACTTTCCACGCCCCGCTCGATTTGAGCATACATAAATCACAAGGTCTGTACGACCCAAGCTCAGAACATGACGCTTGCGGCGTAGGTATGGTCACCACACTCAACAAGCGGCCGGAACGTAAGATCATCGACGACGCCATCGAAGTGCTCGTCAATCTCAACCACCGTGGCGCCGTGGGCGCCGAGGAGAACACCGGTGACGGTGCGGGCATCCTGATGAGCATGCCCGACGAGTTCATGCGGGCCACCGCGGGCGTCGAACTGCCCGAGGCCGGCCATTACGCGGCGGGCATCGCGTTCCTCGACCGCGACATCGCCACGTCCGGCCAGCAGGAGCAGGCCATCGCGAGCATCGTGCGCGAAGAGGGTCTGGAAGTGCTCGCCTGGCGAGTGGTGCCGACCAACCCGGACGGGCTCGGCCTGCAGGCGCTCGCCTCGATGCCCAGCTTCAAGACGCTGGTCATCGCCGACGCCGAAGGCAAGCTGGCGGGCATCGAGCTCGACCGCAAGACCTTCCGCATCCGCAAGCGCGTCGAGCATGAGGTCGGCATCTACTTCGCGTCGCTGTCGGCCCGCACCATCACCTACAAGGGCATGCTCACCACGATGCAGCTCACCCCGTTCTTCCCCGACCTGTCGGATTCGCGCATGAAGGCGAAGATCGCGATTGTGCACTCGCGCTTCTCCACGAACACGTTCCCGAGCTGGCCGCTCGCGCAGCCGTTCCGCCTGCTCGCCCACAACGGCGAGATCAACACGATCCAGGGCAACCGCAACTGGCTGTCGGCCCGCGAAGGCCGCTTGAGCTCCGAACTGCTCGGCGAGTTCGAGCCGTTGCTGCCGATCACCACGCCCGGCTATTCGGATTCCGGCACGTTCGACGAATGCCTCGAACTGCTGCACCTCGCCGGCCGCTCCCTGCCGCACGCCATCTCGATGATGCTGCCGCCGGCATGGGAGAACAACGACCAGCTCGACCCCGACGTGCGCGCGTTCTACGAGTACAACAACACGCTGATCGAACCGTGGGACGGCCCGGCCGACATCATCTTCACCGACGGCACGCAGGTGGGCGCCCTGCTCGACCGCAACGGCTTCCGTCCCGGCCGCTGGCAGCTCACCGATGACGGCTACCTTGTGCTCGCCTCCGAAGCCGGCGTGCTGCCGGAGATCGACGACAAGCATATCGTCTCCAAGGGCCGTCTGGAGCCCGGAAAGATGTTCCTTGTCGACACCGACGAGGGCCGCATCATCCCCGACGAGGAGATCAAGAGGAACCTTGCCTCGCAGCACCCGTACCGTAAGTGGGTCGAAGGCAACTCCGTGGAGATGAGCGACCTGCCGCAGCGCGAGCACGTGAGCCATTCCGGCCAGTCCGTGCAGCGTCGTCAGCGCGCGTTCGGCTACACCGAGGAAGACCTCAAGATGCTGCTCACGCCGATGGCCAACACCGGCAAAGAGCCGCTGGGCTCGATGGGCAACGACAACCCGCTGCCGGTGCTCTCCAAGCGCAGCCGCATGCTGTTCGACTACTTCCACCAGAAGTTCGCGCAGGTCACCAACCCGCCGCTGGACTGGGAGCGCGAGGAGATCGTCACCTCGCTCGAATCCGCCATCGGCCCCGAGCCGAACCTGCTGGAGGATTCCGAGCTGCACGCCAAGAAGATCCTGATCCCGCTGCCCGTCATCAACTCCGACGAGATGGCGCAGCTCAAGCGGCTCGACAAGGCCAAGGTGCTCGGTGGATACTACCGTCCGTTCGTCGTCAAGGGCCTGTATCAGGTGGCCGGCGGCGGCAAGGCGCTGGGCGAGCGCCTTGAGGAGATCTTTGCCGAAGTCGACGAGGCCATCGCGGGCGGCAGCAACTTCATCGTGCTGTCCGACCGTGATTCCAACCACACGTGGGGCCCGATCCCGTCACTACTGCTCACCAGCGCCGTGCAGCACCACCTGCTGCGCAAGCACACCCGCACGCAGATCTCGATGGCCGTCGAGGCCGGCGATGTGCGTGAGATCCATCATGTCGCGCTGCTGATCGCATACGGTGCCGCATGCGTCAACCCGTATCTGGCGTTCGAATCCGTCGAGGACCTGGCCCGCACCGGCTACCTGAAGGTCGACGAGCACACAGCCGTGAAGAACCTGACCAAGGCGCTGTCCATCGGCGTGCTGAAGATCATGTCGAAGATGGGCGTCTCCACCATCATGAGCTACCGCGGAGCGCAGCTGTTCGAGGCGGTCGGCCTGAGCAAGGACATCGTCGACGAGTACTTCACCGGCACGGTCTCGCAGGTCGGCGGCATCGGGCTCGACGAGCTGGCCGAGGAGGTGGCGATTCGCCACCGCGTGGCCTACCCGAACCAGTGGACCGCCACCCCGCACATGAACCTCGAAACCGGCGGCGAATACAAGTGGCGCCGTACCGGCGAGGATCATCTGAACGACCCCGAGGCGATTTTCCTGCTGCAGCAGTCGACCGCTCGCGGCGACTACCAGATGTTTAAGAAGTACTCGCACCACATCAACGACACGTCGAACCGCATTATGACGCTGCGCGGACTCATGAAGTTCAAGCACGACCGCAAGCCGATCGACATCTCCGAGGTCGAGCCGGCCTCCGAGATCGTCAAGCGGTTCTCCACCGGCGCAATGAGCTACGGCTCCATCTCGCAAGAGGCGCACGAGACGCTCGCCATCGCCATGAACACGATCGACGCGCGTTCCAACTCCGGCGAGGGCGGCGAATCCGACGACCGCATCGAGGATCCGCTGCGTTACAGCCGCATCAAGCAGATCGCATCCGCCCGCTTCGGCGTCACCAGCGATTACCTGGTGCACGCCACCGACCTGCAGATCAAGCTCGCCCAGGGCGCCAAGCCCGGCGAGGGCGGCCACCTGCCCGGTGCCAAGGTCCCGCCGTGGATCGCCAAGGTCCGTCACGCGACCCCCGGCGTGGAGCTCATCTCCCCGCCGCCTCACCACGACATCTACTCCATCGAGGATCTCAAGCAGCTGATCAACGATGCGAAGATGGCCAACCCGAAGGCGCGCATCCACGTCAAGCTCGTCTCGGAGTTCGGCGTCGGCACCATCGCGGCCGGTGTGGCCAAGTGCCATGCCGACGTGGTGCTGATCTCCGGCTATGACGGCGGCACCGGTGCGGCACCGCTCAACGCGATTCGCCATGCGGGCACCCCGTGGGAGATCGGCCTGTCCGAAACCCAGCAGACGCTGATTCTGAACGGTCTGCGCTCCCGCATCGTCGTTCAGTGCGACGGCGAGCTCAAGACCGGCCGCGACGTGATCATCGCCGCGCTGCTCGGTGCCGAGGAATTCGGCTTCGCCACCACGGCGCTTATGGTCGAGGGCTGCGTCATGATGCGCGCCTGCCAGAAGAACACCTGCCCGCAGGGCATCGCCACCCAGGATCCCGAGCTGCGCGCCCGGTTCAAGGGCAAGCCGGAAGCGGTCATCAACTTCTTCATGTACATCGCCGAGGAAGTGCGCGAACTGCTTGCCGAGCTCGGTTTCCGTACGCTGGAGGAGGCCGTCGGCCATGTCGAATGCCTGGACCAGAACGAGGCGATCAAGCGCTGGAAGTCCGACGGCATCGACCTGAGCAACGTGCTCATGCAGCCCGGCCCGGTTCCCGGAACGATTCTGCACCAGACCATCGAGCAGAACCACGAACTGGAGAAGGCGCTCGACAACAAGCTCATCGAGATGGCCGAACCCGCGCTGGAGCGCAAGGAGCCGGTACGCATCGAAATGCCGATCCGCAACGTCAACCGTACGCTCGGCACGATGGTCGGTTACGAGATCACCCGCCGCTACGGTGCCGAAGGACTGCCGGACGACACCATCGACATGACGTTCCACGGTGCCGGCGGCCAGTCGATCGGCGCGTTCATCCCGCGTGGCGAGACCATCCGCGTCTACGGCGAGGTCAACGACTACGCCGGCAAGGGCCTGTCGGGCGGACGCCTGATCGTACGCCCCGAGGACGGCGTCACCTTCGACCCGCACGAGAACGTCATCGCGGGCAACGTGACCGGTTTCGGCGCGACCTCCGGAGAGCTGTTCGTGGCCGGCCGCGCAGGCGAGCGTTTCGGCGTGCGCAACTCCGGCGCCACGTTCGTGGTCGAGGGCGTGGGCGACCACGGCTGCGAGTACATGACCGGGGGCACCGTCGTGGTGCTCGGCTCCATGGGCCGCAACTTCGGCGCCGGCTTCTCCGGCGGCAACGTGTACGTGCTCGATCTGGACATGAACCAGGTCAATCCGACCGCGGCGAAGGACGGCTCGCTGCTGTTCCTACCGCTGGACGACGAAGCACAGGCGCTGGTCCACGATCTGGTGAAGCGTCACGCCGAAGAGACCGGTTCCGCATTCGCCGCCGGACTCCTCAAGGATTGGAAGCACACCGTCGCCCGGTTCACGCACGTGGTGCCGGAACACTATCTGGCCATGACCGCCGCCATGGCGAAGGCCGAGGAAGACAATATCGATTTCAACACGCCCGGCGCCTGGGAACAGGTGTACGAGCAGGTGATGGAAGGAGCGCACTGACATGGGAGATCCCAGAGGATTCCTGAAGGTCCGTACCCGTCGCGAACTGGCGGAACGCCCCGTCGAGGAGCGCATCAAGGACTGGCTTGACGTCCATGCTGAGTCCGGCTTGCAGCCGTGGACCACCGAACAGGCCACCCGCTGCATGGATTGCGGCACTCCTTTCTGCATGACCGGATGCCCGCTCGGCAACATCATCCCCGAGTTCAACGATCTGGTTCGTCAGGAGAAGTGGGAGGACGCCTACAATCGTCTGTCCACCACCAACAACTTCCCCGAAGTGACCGGACGCATCTGCCCGGCACTGTGCGAGAAGGCGTGCGTGCTCGGCATCCACCAGCCGCCGACGATGATCAAGCTCGACGAGCAGACGATCATCGACCAGGCATGGGGTCTGGATATCGTCAAGCCCATGCCTCCGCAGCGTCTGACCGACCAGACCGTGGCGGTCGTCGGATCCGGCCCCGCCGGTCTGGCATGCGCCCAGCAGCTCACCCGAGCCGGCCACACGGTCGTCGTCTATGAGCGCGATGACGCCATCGGCGGTCTGATGCGCTACGGCATCCCGAACTTCAAGCTCGACAAGCGACTGATCGACCGTCGTATCAAGCAGATGGAGGCCGAAGGCACCCGCTTCCGCACGGGTGTGGAGATCGGCAAGGACATCAGCTGGGACGATTTGCGCGACCGCTATGACGCCGTGGTCATCGCTATCGGCTCCACCGTGCCGCGTGACATGAAGATTCCCGGCCGCGAGCTCGAGGGCATTCACTTCGCGATGGAGTTCCTGCCCGACGCGACCCGACGCGTGTACGGCGTAAAGCCCGTGCACGACATCACCGCCAAGGACAAGCACGTCATCATCATCGGTGGTGGCGACACCGGTTCCGACTGCCTCGGCACCTCCATCCGTCAAGGCGCGAAGGACGTGACCGTGCTGCAGATCATGCCGAAGGAGCCGGACGAGCGCCCGGACAACCAGCCGTGGCCGACGTTCGCGCGTCTCTACCAGAAGACCTCCTCGATGGAGGAGGGCGGCACTTACGTGTACAGCACCGATTCTGTTAACTTCGTCGGCTCCGACGAGGAACAGGCCCGTGTGCACATTGAGGATTCCACCGCGTCCGAAGGATTCGTGGCCGACGAAAACGGCCACGTCACCGGTCTGAAGGTCGTGGATGTGGCACCGGGGGAGAACGGTCCGTTCACCCGCCAGCCCGGTACCGAACGCGTGCTGCCCGCGGATCTGGTGCTCATCTCGGTCGGCTTCCTGCACCCGGACACCTCCACGCTGCTCGACCAGCTGCCTGTCGAATTGGACAAGCGCGGCAACGTGGCCCGCAACGACAAGTTCGCCACCTCTCAGGATGGCGTGTTCGTTGCCGGCGACGCGGGCCGCGGCCAGAGCCTGGTCGTGTGGGCCATTTCGGAGGGCCGCTCCTGCGCGGCCGCCGTCGATGAGTACCTCACCGGCGTCACCGAGCTGCCCGCGCCGATCACCGCATCCCAGCGTCCGATGATGCTGCCGCGATGATTCGATAGTCCGGCGGTTCGCCGTACCGACATCTACTGGGGCCGGAAGTCTCTTCAAGGGATTTCCGGCCCCAGTCGCATATCGGGCGTTCCCTATTTCTGGCGAAAGTCCCGTCCCGTTGTGTGCCGGTGGGTTTCGCCGGAGGAATGGCCCGCTCATGTGTGGGTGAGCCGCAGAAAGGAGGCCGGCTATGTGCGGGGTGGTACGTGTCGCGGCCACGGCTCGGACGTCGTGATTGCCAACGATTGCGGATCTGTCTCGTCGTGCGAGTCGAACCGCCGCTACGGCACGGCTTGGAGTACAGTACATAGGAGTGTTATCCACAAACGAGCAGGAGAAGTAACGATGCCTAACCGTGCCGAACGCCGCAAAGCAGCAAAAGATCAGCGTCGGGGAGTCCCGTCGCAGTACGACCAGACCCGTGGCCGTGCCCGATCCGGCATGCTCGACGAGTACGCGCTTCAGGAGAAGTCCCGCCGTATTCAGGAGGGCGTGGATGACAGCGGCGTGTGGAAGCCCAGCGCTCGCACCGAGGTCGATGAGGAAGTGGAGTCGGTGTTCGAGGCCAACCCGAACTATCAGGATCCCAAGGCGTTCAAGGCACCGCACTCCGTGCGGCAGTGGTTCCGTGTCGGCAGCTGGACGCTGATCGCGCTGTCGGTCATCGCGTTCTTCGTGGTGATGTGGCTGCCCACGCATCCGCTGTGGCTGATCCTGACCGTGTCCGTCGTGTTCGTCGTCGGCGTGCTCAGCCTGTTCTTCACGGCCGGCAACTACCGCAACAACCCGAACCTGGACGCCAACGGCACCGCGGTGTGAGAGTCTGGTATCCGGTAGTTACCTGGTATTATGGCGTGATTTTTCGCCAACACGAACATGGGCATTGTGCGTTTTTTCGACGTGCAATGCCCTAAAGTTATATATGGCAGTAGCCGCAAACAAGGTTACCGACGAAGGAGGCCTTAATCGTGAAAGTTGATATCCTCACCCGCGAATACCCGCCGTATGTCTATGGTGGCGCAGGCGTGCACGCGGAAGAGCTCTCGAAGGTGCTGGCCGAGCGGGTCGACGTGACCGTCCGTGCGTTCGACGGACCGCGCACCGAAGCCGCTGCACCCGCCATCCCCGGAGATGGCTCGGCGAAGGGCAGCCTGAAGGTCGTGGGCTACGGAACGCCCTCTGAGCTGGCCGACGCGAATCCGGCGCTGAAGACCTTCGGCGTTGATCTGCAGATAGCCAACGACGTCGACGCCGACATCGCCCACGCGCACACCTGGTATGCGTGCCTGGCCGGATACCTCGCCAAGATGCTGCACGGTACGCCGCTGGTCATCACCGCACATTCGCTGGAGCCGTTCCGCCCGTGGAAGCGCGAGCAGCTCGGCGGCGGTTATAATCTGAGCTCTTGGGCCGAAAAGGACGCCTACGAGCACGCCGACCGCGTCATCGCCGTCTCCGGCGGCATGCGCGAGGACATCCTCGCCGCGTACCCGAACCTCGACCCCGACAAGGTCGTCGTGGTGCATAACGGCATCACCATGAGCGACTTCGCCACGCCGGCCGACGACGACCCGGGCTGGGCCGTGTTCGACCGTTACCACATCGACCGCAGCAAGCCTACGCTGCTGTTCGTCGGCCGCATCACCCGTCAGAAGGGCCTGCCATACCTGCTCAAGGCGCTGCACCTGATCTCCAAGGACATTCAGGTGGTGCTGTGCGCCGGCGCCCCGGACACCCCGGAGATCGCCGAGGAGGTCAAGACCGCGTTCGCCAAGCTCGACGAGGAACGCGGCAACATCATCTGGATCGAGGAGATGCTGCCTCGTCCGGAGCTCAACGCGCTGGAGCATGGCTGTGACGCGTTCATCTGCCCGAGCATCTACGAGCCGCTCGGCATCGTGAATCTGGAAGCCATGGCCTGTGGCCTGCCCGTAGTCGCCTCCGCCACCGGCGGCATTCCCGAGGTCGTCGTCGACGGCGAGACCGGCTATCTGGTGCCGATCGACCAGCTGCGCGACGGTACCGGCACGCCCACCGATCCCGACAAGTTCGTGCATGACATGGCCGCCGCCATCGACAAGATCATGGCCGACCCCGAACTCGCCAAGAAGATGGGCCAGGCGGGCTACGAGCGCGCCCGCGACCATTTCAGCTGGGAGTCCATCGCCGACAAGACCGTGGCCGTCTACCAGTCCGTCCTCGACGAGCAGAACAAGTAACGGCGATCCGATGCAGGCGGGGGCAAGGAATGATGCCCCCGCCTGCGGGGCCGTAATGCGCGGCATGACCGGATGGCACGGCTTCGCGAATTACCGCAACCATTCCAAACCCGCACTGCCGGCAAACCTCCCCACGACAAGGAACCACAACATGCCCACGACCGATACCGCCGACAACGAAGTCCTCAAGCTCGACAACGTCGAATTCCGCCGCAACCGGCGCGTCATCATCACAGACGTGAACCTCATCATCCACGCGGGGGAGCGATGGGTGCTGTTCGGGCCGAACGGCATCGGCAAATCCACCGCGGTCGGCATGCTGGCCACCCGCACCTTCCCCTCAGAGGGCCGCGTATTCATCCTCGGTCATCAACTCGGCAAATACGACGTATTCAAACTGCGCACCCGCATCGGTCTCGCCTCTGCCGACCTGGGCCGGCAGTTCCCCGAGTTCGAGGACCCG
>ENA-OQHR01001075-OQHR01001075.1-human-gut-metagenome-genome-assembly--contig:-NODE-1075-length-14987-cov-4.287391_pt1 | contig 14987 bp, 10 predicted proteins | sample MGYA00242566_ERZ504725 | MGnify/ENA primary metagenome ERZ504725 (study PRJEB26092, sample SAMD00036217) | human gut metagenome | host: Homo sapiens | study: EMG produced TPA metagenomics assembly of... | reverse complement strand
CCCCTTCCCTCTTCCTCAATCTGAGACATAGCTGCTGCAAACTGCTGTCCGCAGTCACAACGCTGAGATCCAAAAACATCTCCTGTCAGACACTCCGAATGCACACGACACAGAACATTTTTTCCGTCTCCGATTTCACCTTTTACCAGTGCTACATGATGTTCCCCATTCAGGCGGTTTACAAATCCATACGCCATAAACTCTCCGTATCTGGTCGGCATTTTTGTGGTCGTCACGCGATCCACCAGAATATCATGGCATTTACGGTAATTCTGAATATCTTTAATTGTTATGAATTTAAGATTCCACTTTCCGGCAAGTTCCCGTAACTCAGAAGTCCGCATCATAGTGCCGTCTTCTCTCATAATTTCACAGCACAGCCCGCACTGTTTTAACCCTGCAAGTCTGCACAGGTCTACAGTTGCCTCTGTATGTCCGTTTCTTTCCAGAACACCGTTCTTCTTCGCCAGAAGTGGAAACATATGTCCGGGGCGTCTGAAATCTTCGGGTTTTGCATTCTCATCCACACATTTCATGGCAGTAACAGAACGTTCTGCCGCAGAGATTCCTGTAGTGGTGCTGATATGGTCTACGGAAACAGTAAAAGCAGTTTCGTGATTATCTGAATTTTCTGCTACCATCTGCGGGAACTGCAGTTTTCTTACATATTCCTCAGACATTGGCATACAGATAAGTCCTTTTCCGTGAGTTGCCATAAAGTTAATATTTTCTGTTGTGGCAAACTCTGCTGCACAGATAAAATCTCCTTCATTCTCTCTGTCCGGATCATCCGTTACCAGAATAATTTTTCCATTCCGAAGTTCTTCCAGAGCTTCTTCTACTGAATCAAATCCGTTCATTTTTTCTCTCCTTATGCAATGTATTTTCTGATACAATATATTTTTCTGTTGTTAAGAGGGCAAAATCATTCGTATTGGCTGCTTATCTGGTTCGTGTCAGGCAGATAAAACATCCACTGTACAGTTCTGCATCAATCGAATAACCGCTTTGTGGTTAATTCTGTCAAAAGCCATACTTATTCAGAAAATCCCGTGTAATATTACTTTTTATCGGCTGTTCTTTCACAGGCGTTATTAATTTTTCCACGTATTTTCCAATTATGTCTGTCTCCAGATTAACGATATCTCCTTCTTTGCGTTCTCCGAGGACTGTAATCTTTACTGTATGAGGAATTGCAGAAATGGAAAAGTCTGTTTCTGAGACTTTTGCCACTGTAAGACTGATTCCATCAACTGTTACAGAACCTTTTGTCACAATATATTTCATAATTTGTGGTGAAGCCTGAATGGTGTACCAGACAGCATTATCATCTCTGCGAATTTCCGTGATTTTTCCTGTTCCATCCACATGCCCGGCAACAATGTGTCCTCCAAATCTTCCATTTGCAGGCATTGCCCTTTCCAGATTTACATGCTGTCCCAAAGAAAGCTGAATCAGCGCAGAACGATTCAATGTCTCATGCATCACATCTGCTGTAAAACCATCTTCCAGACATGCAGTTACAGTGAGGCAGATTCCATTTACAGCTACACTGTCCCCTGTTTTCAGATCATCCAGAATTTTCTCTGCCCGTATCGTAAATACTGCTGAATTTGCTCCTTTTTTTATTTTTTTCACAGTTCCCAGTTCTTCAACAATTCCCGTGAACATTACTCTTCACCTCACTCTCTATAAGAAAATCATCTCCTATTCTGATTATTTCGCTGTTTTTTAATAATATTGCGCTGGCAGGATCAGGAAATCCTTTTCCTTCTATCGGTGTCTTTGCACTTTCTCCCCCAAAAAGTTTGGGTGCTATATAGGTCTGGACTTTCTGAACAATACCGCTTTCGAGTGCTGACCAGTTTAAAGTGCCTCCTCCTTCCAGTAAGATACTGTCTATCTTTGCAGCTCCCAGAAGTTCCATTAGTCTGTTTAAATCTATGTGTCCGTTTTTTTCCGGGACATCCAGAACTTTACATCCCATATCTTCATAATTCTTTATCTTCTGCTGGTCTTTACTGCTGGTTGCAAAGATTGTTGGAATTGTTGATGCCGTTTTCACAATTCTGGAATTCAGTGGTGTCCGCAAGTGGGAGTCACAGATAATACGCACAGGATTTCTGCCGTTTTCCAGTCTGCATGTAAGCATCGGATCATCTGCCAGCACAGTTCCCACTCCAGCCATAATCCCTGTATATTTCAATCTCTGTTTCTGCACATGCATTCTGGCAGCTTCGCCTGTCACCCATCTGGATGCGCCTGTATAAGTGGCAATTTTTCCATCCATGGTCATCGCATATTTCATGACTACATATGGTTTTTGATTCTGTATGTAATAGAAAAATGCTTCATTGAGTTTATCGCACTCTTCTTTTAAAACGTTTTCCGTTACTTCGATCCCATGCTCTTTCAGAATCCGGATTCCTTTTCCTGAAACCAGGGGATTAGGGTCCGAGGAACCAATGATCACACGTCTGATCCCCGATTCCAGGATTGCATTGACACACGGAGGCTGTTTCCCGTAATGGCAGCAAGGTTCCAGAGTAACATATATGGAGGCACCTTCTGGCTGTTCTGTACATGATGCCAGAGCTTCCCTTTCTGCATGAGGTTCACCGTATTTTCTGTGATATCCCTGGCCAATGACTTTTCCTCTTTTGACGATCACGGCACCTACCATTGGGTTAGGTGCTGTAAATCCCATTCCTTTTTGTGCCAGTTCTAACGCCATTTTCATATATTGCCTGTCTTTTTCCATATCCGTTATATCTTTCAATCCCTCATCTCCTGTTCTTCTGATGGTACTGATGATACCAAAAAAGCCCCGGTGTCTTTCAACATCCAGGGCCTGTAAATTAATATCTGTTTGAATTATCTTCGTGTGAATCTGACTTTTTGCTTCATCATTAAAACTGCTTTGATGATATAAAAAAGCTCTGGAATAAATTTATTATTCCAGAGCAGTCGCTTTCACAGATCAGTTAATTCTTCTGTATCTCTACTACTATCTTCTTTCATCCAGACTGTACTGTCGGCTTCGGAATTGCACCGAATCATACCTTACGGCTCGTGGGCTTTACCACCGGTAGGGAATTGCACCCTGCCCTGAAGATCTTATTTTATTTTTATCAGCAATTTCTAAATTTTATCCTGTTGATGTCTGAAAGTATACTCTTAATTTTTATTTATGTCAAGATTTTTTCAGACATATAATTTCAGTTTTTCAGGAAAGTAATTCTCTTACCATCTCTGCATTGAATGTCACACCTGTCAGGTGATCTACTTCAATCTGATACAGGGCATTGGCTGCGATATGCTCTGCTGCCTGTTCCAGATCACGAATACCGCTTGTATTTTTATGCAATTCAACGATGGCATTCAGACCCTCTTCTGTTACTACGCATTCTTCTGTCTTGAGGCTCATGCGTTTCAGAACCTTCGGAAGGACGTATTTAGAGAAGATGATCTTCTTCTCTTCTGATGTATAATCCGGGATATCGATCACTGCAAAACGGGACATAAGAGGTGCGCTGATCTGGGATTTATCGTTTGCCGTAGCAATAGGATAAACGCCCACTGTGGGCACCATACATTCCATATAGTTATCTGTAAATCCAAGGTTGTCAAGCAGAGTAAGAAGTACGTCTGCAGGATTTCCGTTGCCCTTACCTGACGCTGCTTTATCAAGCTCGTTGATGATAAATACAAGGTTGGATTCTCCTGCTGCTGAGAAAGCTTCCATGATGATTCCGGGCTTTGCGTTTGCATAGATTCTGGAACTTCCTGTAAGCTGTTCCGGATCATTGATGGAACTCATGTCCAGAGTTGTCCAAGGCAGTTTCAGAATACGGGCAACTGCATAGGCAATCTGAGATTTGCCTGTACCAGCAGGACCTACAAGGAGAAGCCCGTATGCAGGAAGTGTATGGGTACGGTTGATCTGGATGATTGTTTCAATGATACGCTGCTTTACAGATTCCATTCCGTAGAGTTCCTCATCAAGGATCCTGCGGGCTTCCTGAGGATCGATTGCTTCAAAGTAATTGCTCTTCCACTGTACATTCATCATGATGGAAAGTGCTCTCTGAGCATGACGTCTCTCCTCCGGAGATACTTCGTGTGAACGGGCAACTGCAAGGTTTCTTCTCGCCCAGAGACGGATATTGTCCGGCAGTGTTCTGCCTGCGCAGGTCATAAAATCAGTGATGCTCTGAATGCTTGTCAGCTTCATCTCGTCCCCTGTTTCTTCCTCGTCTTCATCCTCAACAATCTCTGCAGGTGCACTGCTTGCAAGAAGTCTCTCGATCATAAACTGAAGAAATCCGTCCTCTGCGGAAAGTTTCGTGCCGCCACCAAAAGCAGTTTCACGAATCTTATAAACTGCATAACCATTCTCTTTATTCTCTCCTGAAAGACGCACATTGATATGATTCTCCCCAAGCCATTTCAGAAGACTTACAAATCTTGAATCAATACTGATGATATCTGCACTGAAAACTCCGTCATCCTCTTTAAATTCAAAGGATGTACGTTTGATCGGATTAGTAAAAATACCGCAGGAATGATGTTTCCACTGACGGCTGCTGTTATCCAGGATCATGATCGGTTTCTCAGGGGAAGTCTCCTTTTCATTGGACTGGAACGTAGTGTAGGTACATTCAGACTGTACGCCTGTTTGCTTGTCTGAAGCACCGCTGAAATCAAATACTGGCATGGTAAATACTCCTTTTATCTTATCATGCAATGCATGACATATTTCTATTACACATCTCTGCAATCCTGTCGGAAGCTATTTATTATTCTAGCAGAATCTTTTCTTTTAATCAATTCTGTAAATGTATTTATTGCATAAATATTCAATAAATTATATCCTGATTTATTCCCCCAAAATCATTGACGGTAACATCCGCAGGCTTTATAATAGGGATAACTGAGAATTTCCAGAAACTCTCTGGAAAATCGAAATTTACTTTTAGGAGAGCAAAATGAGCAAAATTATTTTAACCGGTGACCGCCCAACAGGCCGCCTTCATGTTGGACATTATGTTGGTTCATTATCCGAGCGTGTTCGTTTACAGAACTCCGGCTTATATGATGAAATTTATATTATGATCGCAGATGCACAGGCATTAACAGATAACGCTGAACACCCTGAGAAAGTTCGCCAGAACATCCTTCAGGTTGCCCTGGATTATCTTGCATGCGGCATTGATCCTGAGAAATCCACTATCTTTATCCAGTCCATGGTTCCGGAGCTTACAGAGCTTACTTTCTATTATATGAACCTTGTTACTGTGGCACGTGTACAGCGTAATCCTACAGTTAAATCTGAAATCCAGATGCGTAATTTTGAGGCAAGCATCCCTGTTGGATTCTTCTGCTATCCGATCAGCCAAGCTGCAGATATCACTGCATTCCGCGCTACTACTGTTCCGGTTGGCGAAGATCAGCTTCCAATGCTCGAGCAGTGCAAGGAGATCGTCCACAAATTTAATACTGTTTATGGTGAAACTCTGACAGAGCCTGAGATTATTCTGCCATCCAATAAAGCATGCTTACGTCTGCCAGGTATTGACGGAAAAGCAAAAATGAGCAAATCTCTCGGAAACTGTATCTACCTTTCAGATGAAGAAGCTGATGTTAAGAAGAAGGTTATGTCCATGTTCACAGACCCGAATCATCTTCGTGTGGAAGATCCGGGACGTGTGGAAGGAAATCCTGTATTTATTTATCTGGATGCATTCTGCAAACCGGAATATTTTGCAGAGTTCCTGCCTGAATATCAGAATCTGGATGAACTGAAAGCCCATTATACACGCGGCGGTCTGGGTGATGTCAAGGTTAAGAAATTCCTGAATAAAGTACTCCAGGCAGAGCTTTCTCCAATCCGCGAGAGACGTAAATACTGGGAACAGCATCTTGATGATGTATATGATATCCTCAAAGAGGGAAGCAAGGTTGCTGAAGCAAAAGCTGCACAGACACTTCATGATGTTCGTTCAGCAATGCAGATCAACTACTTTGATGATAACAGCTTAATCAAATAATTATATGCCGGTGGCTACAGCGACCGACAACAATGCGTAAATAAGAAATTCAAACGCAAGATTGTTCAAAAATCAACTTATTGACACATCAAAACAGGTTCAGGCAAAAGCATTCTGCTCACGTCTGAACCTGTTCTGTTATTTCTTCACTGACTTTCTTTTCAATCTATTTTACAGATAAAATCTATCCGATATCTTTCATATCTGATACCATTTGATCTCATTTGCCTCCATATGTAACCGGAAGCTGCTTCCATCACCTCTGTAAACTACTGTATCCTGTGGTTCGTAAGTGTTGTTGACTACGCAGTATTTTCCATTTTTTACGTAAGCATGTACTTCTACATTGTAGTTGGTTGAATACCAGCAGTGAAGTTCTTCCTCTGCGGATGCTGACCAAAGGACTGCACGATAAAGCACGCGGCTGTTCTTGAAACTGTATGGAAGTCCGCTGATATAAACGCCTCTTCCTTTACCGAAAGTCTTTACAGCCATCTGCACTTCCTGGTCTTTCTGGATTAAGATTTCTGTTTCCGGTAAGGCATAAATGTTCTTCTTACCTTCACCGAAATCAACCTCGCCTTCTGCATCTTTAAGGATGAAATGGTCTCTGTGTTCTTCCCAGTTATATTTATCGGTATTCAGGTTAAATCCATGTTCTTCTTCTACTCCAAGTACATCATCTAACTGAATGAATCTGCCCTGCCACTGATGTGCTGCCGGTTCTCCTACACCGATAAATCCACCGCCATTATATACAAATTCTCTGACTGCTGTGATGATTGTTTCGTCGATCCAGTTCTCGCCGCCTGACTGTGCAGTGTCCGCATCTCCTACATTGATCACTACGTCAAATTTCTTCAGAAGATCTTTGTCTGCTTTGATATCGTCAAAGCTGATAAATGATACATCAAACGGTGCGCCGCTTAATGCTTCGATAATTCCGAAATAAGAATAATTCTGCTTGTAATAGATGGCGTGATGTACCATATGGTTACCCCATGAGCGCATCTTTCCCCAACAGTTCAGGACTGCTACCCGTTTTACGCAATAAGGAGTCGTTCCCTGAATGTTATCATATAAAGTGCGGAACTCTTCGCAGACTTCTTTGATATACTGTACAAAATCCGGGAATTTCAGGGCAAGTTTCAGATATCCGCCGTATCCGATTCTCTGGATCGGGCTTCGAAGGATTGCTCTTCTTGCTGTTACCCAGTTCACTTTTGCCTCCTTTACAGGATCGCCGCCTTCATGGAACGTATCCGGGAAAAAGTATGGCAAAAATCGTCCTTCTGTATATTTTACATTCTTAATATCACTGAACAGACGCAGAGTCGCACCATTTCCAACACTTCCAACTACAGCATCCAGTCCGATAGATGCAAATTCGTCCATAAACGGTTCCATGCCAATCCAGTGATCTCCCATGAACATCATGGCCTCTTTTCCGTATTCATGTACGATATCTACCATCTCTTTGGCAAACTTTGCAACTTCGCGTCTCTGAAATGCCTGGAAATCTTTGAATTCTTTTGAGGGAATCCGATAGGTATTATTCATGTATCCCTGATCAATGATATATTCCGGTCTGAAAGGATAGCCCACTTCTTTCTCAAACTGCTCCAGAATATATGGGCTGACTGAAGCGGAATAACCAAACCAGTCTACATATTTCTCTCTTGCAAGTTCATCAAACACAAGCGTAAACTGATGGAAAAAAGTAGTAAATCTTACAACATTTACATACTCATGAGTATCCAGAAATCTGCGCAGACGTTCCAGAGAATGTGCTCTTGTTTTCGGCTGACGCACATCAAATGTAATCTGCGGTTCTACGTCTTTCCAGTCATTTACTACTGCATTGTACATATGTACAGGATCCCACATAATATATGCCAGGAAACTTACAGTATATTCATGGAAGCGTTTCGCAGATAAGATCACTACATTTCCTGTCTCTTCTTCATATGACCACTGATCTGTCGGTACCGGCTCTCCTGTGGTACGATCCATTACTTCCCACCATCTGCGGATATCATCTCTTGTGTTGACTGCAAGCATATCCGGATAGAGGTGATCCATCAGATGAATCTCCAGTGTATCTGCAACCGCTGTATGGAAAGATGTCATAATATACATCTGCTGGATTTCTTCCGGATGTGCTTTCGCCCACGCATTGTCCTTACGGGTTGTATAGTAGGTTGCATAAATTTTGGCACCTGTGTCTTTTAATTTCTGCGGAAATTCTGTTCCGTCACAGTCACGTATAGCATCAGCGCCCCACTCTTCTATCATTTCCAGTGTCTGTGGAACTACATCCAGGTCAGTTGGTATGGTTACACGACCTTTTCCCATTTTCTGTTACCTCCTTCATTTTGCTGACAAGCGGATAATTACTGTCCGTTCACTTCTGTAATCACATCATTTTCAGTCTATCTGTTTATAAAATACTTTCTTTCAAAACTTTTTTCAATTCACTTTTTGCTTTGTTTTTTAGAAATCTTGCTCTTACAAAAAAATTATGGTATTATAGAAAATATGTTATCAGCTATCTGAAAAGCCTTCTATTTTTTACCTTAATAACTGATATTGATTTTATTTTTTATCATTTTTTATGCACTTATTCTAATTATCCTGAAGAATCTCAGTTATATCTTTTGCGATATAAAATACTATCATTTAGAATCCGCAAACAAAATTGCTACAAATATACTCATCTGCCGTAAACAGAAGAAAGGAGAATCTGCCATGAGCTCACAATCATTTCGTTTCAGCCCCGAACACCCAACAGCTCAGAATATTACACTTTTAAATACCTCTTCTTCCCGCTACGAGGGTGACTGGCCCAGTATTCCTCACTCTCATGCCTTTACAGAATTGTTCTATGTACGTGACGGTCAGGGAGATTTTCTGATCGAGGATCAGATTTTCCCAATCTCAAAGGACGATCTGGTCATCATTAATCCACATATCAATCACACTGAAATCTCCAAAGGGAGTCCTCCTCTGAGTTATTTTACTGTAGGTGTGGACGGACTATGTTTTTCCTTTAACGGTCATAAAGAGCATCGCATTTTTAACTGTCGTGAAAAGAAAACAGATTTGTTATTTTACTTTAATTCTCTGTTTCAGGAGCTGGACAGACAGTCTGAAGGATATGAAACCATCTGCAGTCATATGCTGGATATTCTGATTCTGCAGCTTCGGCGCATTACGGATTCACCATTTGAACTGATCACCGCCCAGCATCCAAGTAAAGAGTGCGCTCATATTAAGCGTTATCTTGACTCCAATTACGGGGAAAATATTACTCTGGATCACCTCTCAGAACTCAGTCATCTTAATAAGTATTATCTGAGTCATGAATTTACAAAATATTATGGAATTTCTCCTATCAATTATCTGAACCGGAAACGCATCGAAGTGTGCAAGGAACTTCTGGAAAATACTGATTATGGGATTTCAGATATTGCACATCTCACAGGATTCTCCTCTCAGAGCTATCTCTCTCAGAGCTTCCGCAAATCCTGTGGAATGACTGCAGGAAATTACCGCAAACTCAAGAAAAAACGAAAGGAAACAATGTGATACCATGCAATTTACATTTCCAAACTACTATAAAGAATTTTCCTGCATTGCAGGAGCCTGTCCGGATACCTGCTGCGCAGGATGGCAGATCGTGATTGATGATCAGGCACTGAAGAAGTACCAGCACTTTAAAGGTCCGTTCCGCAATCGCCTGCACAATGATATTGACTGGAAACAACATGTTTTCCGCCAGTATAACAGACGCTGTGCTTTTCTCAACGAAGAGAACCTGTGTGACATCTACACAGAAGCAGGACCGGAAATGTTCTGCAGAACCTGCAGAAATTATCCTAGACATATTGAAGAATTTGAAGGTCTGCGTGAGATTTCCCTGTCGCTCTCCTGTCCGGAGGCAGCAAGGATTTTACTTTCCCAAAAAGAAAAGGTACACTTTATCACAAAAGAAAAAAAGACAAAAGAAGAAGTCTATGATGACTTTGATTATTTCCTGTTCACTGCACTTATGGACACCCGTGATATGCTTATAGATATCATCCAGGACAGAGAGCTGTACCCATGCAGAAACGTCTGTGGAAACTTCTGGCTGCTGCACATGATTTCCAGTTATGTGTAAATAAAAATGAACTCTTTAAATGGGAAGAAATGCGAAAACGACATGAAGATTCCGGATACGGAGATAGATTTTGCAGCAAAATTTACTCTCGTATAAATGCAGATAACATAGAAAACAGTTCTGCTGCATCTGCCTGCGTAAATACACCAGAACAATTATTTAAAAAAATGTGGAAAACTGTTGTCCCGGAAATGGAGGTTCTGCGCCCGGGATGGCAGGAATACTTAAAGAATTGTCTGACTCCACTGTATAACGGAAATACAGATCCGCAGTCTGACTCCGGAAATCTTTATTCCTGGCAGAAAAGTGAATTTGATTTCTCTTATCCGGACTGGCAGATTCAGGAGGAACAGCTTCTTGTTTACTGGATCTATACCTATTTCTGCGGTGCAGTTTATGATGATGAGATCTTCGCCAAGGTGAAAATGGCAGTTGTGTGCACCCTGTTCATCCATGAATTAAATGTGGGAACCTATCTAAAAAACAACCGGCAGTTTAAGCTGGATGACCAGATCCGTATCTGTTATCAGTTTTCAAGAGAACTGGAACACTCAGATCTTAACCTGAACAGATTTGAAGAATTAATGTCTGAAAAAGAGATTTTCTCCTTTGAAAATCTGCTGAAAATCTGCTGATGCAAATAAAAAATCCAGTTATTATGAGCACTAAATCAATCGGAAGGCCTCTGATGGTCTTCCGATTGATTTTATTGTCCTCTCATTACTGTATTTTCAGCATATGCCAGAATTCTATCTGTTTTCATTTAGAGCATGTTTGAAAAATCATTTCAACAATCTGTACGCTCTAATCTACGGATCATAGATACCAGATGTCCGGCACAATTTCGGATTTCTTCTTCTGTAAGTTTACCTTCTTTATATGCCTGGCGAATATTCTTATCATCATCCGGATTTCCAGGCATGATAATGTCATTGCCTGATGCCACACATTTCCATGGAACGCTTCCATCTTCCGGAACTGTTGTGTTCCAGTCTGACATAATTGCTCCGTCAAATCCCCATTCTTTTCTGGCAACTGTCATGCACAGATCTTTGCTGTTCGCCGCATGAATACCGTTGATAAGATTATAGGAAGTCATAATAGAAACAGGATTTCCTTCTTTTACTGCAATTTCAAATCCGCGGAGATAGATTTCTCTGAGCGCACGTTCGGATACACAGGAGTCAACACCCATGCGGTTATCTTCCTGATTATTGCATGCAAAATGCTTGATTGTTACGCCACATCCTGACTTGCTCTGAACACCCCGGATCACTGCTGCTGCCAGCATCCCTGACAGATATGGATCTTCTGAATAATATTCATAATTTCTTCCACATAATGGATTTCTGTGGATATTCATACCCGGTGCAAGCCACAGATTTACATGAAATTCTTCCATTTCTTCTGCGATTGCTTTTCCAAACTCTGTCATAAGATCTGTATCCCAGGTCTGTGCCAGTGCTGTTCCTACCGGAAAAGCAGTACAGTACTGATAATAAGTATCTGCATTCTCATGATGCACACCAGGTTCCAGAATTCCATTTTCCAGTGAACCAAGAACTCCCATTTCATAGATGCTGTCTGTCTCTTTATCTACCTCATACCACTGTCTGAGGCGGATTCCTGCCGGACCGTCTGCCATAACAAGAGACGGGATTCCATACTCTTCCAAAGTACCGCAGGTTTCACCTGCTGATCCCGGTACTCGAATCCCTGCTGCACCAAGAGTACTGATATTCTCTGAAATCTTTCCATAAAGCAGAGGAATCAGCTCTTCTGTAGTTCTGTCTTCCAGAACAGAAACAAATCTTTTTTCTTCCTCTGTCAGATTTTCCTGATTTTTTCCGGCATTTTCCGATTTTGCCGGTATCATCGCAGGTTTAAAATAATATTCCGGAACCTGCGCTGTTATCAGTTTTTCCTGTCTCTGCACAGATTTTTCTTTCAATTCTTTTGTCAGATAAATCTGTTCCAGTTCTTCCTGAAGCGGACAGATTTTATCCATCTGTTCCAGTACTGTATCATCTGAAACTACCAGAACTGCTTCCAGTTTCAGTTTGTCTGAACTGTTTCCGACCAGAATGCCATATTTGCCTTTTTCCACTATCCATGTATGTGTTTCCTCATTGAAAGAAGCCAGTTGTTTCTGTGGAATCTCAACAGTAAGTGTTTGTGTTTCTCCCGGCTTCAGAATTCTGGTTTTTGCAAAACCTGCCAGTCTCTTATACTCTTTTTCCAGTTCTGTCTGCGGAAGCGTAACATAAATCTGTACCACTTCTTTACCAGCATATTCATTTCCTGTATTTGTAACCTGAACCTCTGCTCTGATCTTACTTTCTTCCATATTTATGCTACAACACTTCATCTCAAACATAGTATAAGAAAGACCAAACCCAAACGGAAACATCACCTTTTTGTCAAAGCTGTCAAAATATCTGTAACCTACATAAATACCTTCTTTGTATTTTTCCTTTTCCAGATTGCCATTCAGATACCCATACTCTTCTGAAGCCGGATAATCCTCGTATCGCCTTGCCCAGGTTGTTGTCAGTTTACCGCCCGGCACTTCTTTTCCCAGAAGTACATCAGCCAGGGCATCTCCCCCTTCCTGACCAAGCTGAGAAATATTTAAGATTCCTTTTATATTGTCTGTCTGTTCCAGAATATCTGTCAGCTCCACAGGACCACCTGCATTAAGAATAAGGATCACAGGTTTGTTCATTTCTGCAAGATAACGTAAATCTTCCTCTTCTCTCTCGCTTAAATAGTAATCTCCCTTTACTTTGCGGCGGTCTTTTCCTTCTCCTGAAATACGACTGATCACATAAATCACCACATCTGCTTCACAGATATCTTCCTCTGCCACCTTACGTCCCAGCGGCATTGCAAAAGGATTCTCTGCATAGGCATCAAAAGGATTATCTACTTTCTTAGCTTCTTCCAGAACTTTTTCTTTCCACACCTCTCTCGCCTGCTCATAGCGATTGTGATAATCGCTGATCCAGTCTTCGCTTACAATTTTTACTCCTGCTTCTTTCAGTCCCTGATAAATAGAAATATTCTTTCTGTTGTTAACATCTCCAGAACCAATTCCACCCTTTACGGTTTTCTCTGCTCCATACCCAAGAAGTGCAGCAGCTGTATCTTTCTTTAATGGAAGGATTCCTTCATTTTTCAGCAGAACAATGCCTTCTGACGCCGCTTTTCTGGCAAACTTTCCATGCATCAGTTCTCTCTCTGACGGCTGTTCTTCTCTAGTTCCACTGTAAATCCATTTCTTCATATAATTATACTCCTGTTTTTAATATTATAATTCTCATGAAAAGAACCTCCATAGCATTCTCTCTATGGGGGTTCTTAATTCTCATTATTCTTTTACACCACCAAGTGTTACACCTGCAATAATGTATTTGGATAAAAGCAGATATACAATAATGATTGGCACGATCGCAACAGTGATCATCATGTAAATTTTACCCATATCAAAGTTCATATAATCAGCACCACGCAGAGTTGCAATCAGGATCGGCACTGTCATTTTGCTCTTTGACTGAATGATCAGGGCAGGAACGAAGTAATTGTTCCAGGATCCTACGAAAGTAAAGATTGCCTGTACTGCTACTGCCGGTTTCATGATCGGAAGTACAATACTGTTAAAGGTTCTGAATTCTCCGGAGCCATCAATTCTTGCCGCTTCCACAAGGGATAAAGGAAGGGAAGACTGAAGGTAACTGTACATAAAGTAAAAGACTGCCGGAGATGCAATGGATGGAATGATCAGCGGAAGTAAAGAGTCATACATTCCCATCTTTGTGATCAGTCGTAAAAATCCCATTGCTGTTACCTGTGTAGGCATAACAAGAATTGCCATAATAAAGGTAAAAGCTGCTTTCTTCATTTTAAAATCATAAGCATATAGACCATAAGCTGTCAAAGAAGAAAAATATGTACAAAGTGCAGCACTGCAGGAAGATACAACAACACTGTTAAGAATACCGCGGAACATCGGGAAACTTCCGTCATTTGCCACATTCTTCAGATTCTCAAGAAAATATTTTCCGGGAAGTGCTGAAAATCCTTTCTGCAGATCCGCATGGGAACGTGTTGCATTTACAATCAGAATGTAAAAGAAAAACAGACACAGGAAGGATAAAAAGATCAGCACAAGATGAACAAAAATACTGCGCACACGACCTGATGTATTTGATTTCATAGTTTATCTCCTCCTTCTTTCTTCTTTTGCTTTTTTCTTTGCAGCTTTCTTAGATCCGTCCGGGTCTGTGTCATTTGTCATCTTATATACGATCATACATAAAATACCGCTGACAATAAACAGATATACGGACAGTGCACCTGCCATACCATAGTTCTTGCTCTTTAAGTGGCTATTCAGGAACATGATCAGAGTCATAGATGTACGGTCCGGATTTCCCTGTCCATTTGTAAGAATCTGAGGAACATCGAACATCTGAAGACCACCGATGATAGATGTGATCAGTGTATAAGCAAGGATCGGACGGATCAGTGGCAGTGTGATATAGAAAAATCTCTTGATACTGTTACAGCCATCCAGTTCAGATGCTTCAAAAATATCCATACTGATACCCATAACAGCAGCCATCAGCATAATTGTTGTATTACCAAACCACATCAGGAAGTTCATAAATCCGACCAGAGATCTGGTTCCGATTACAGAACCCAGGAAATCTATCAATGTCATTAACTTTAGCAAAAAGCAGAAATCGTAAGTATTTATAAAACTATGATTCCTG
>ENA-OQHR01001040-OQHR01001040.1-human-gut-metagenome-genome-assembly--contig:-NODE-1040-length-15463-cov-5.129663_pt1 | contig 15463 bp, 9 predicted proteins | sample MGYA00242566_ERZ504725 | MGnify/ENA primary metagenome ERZ504725 (study PRJEB26092, sample SAMD00036217) | human gut metagenome | host: Homo sapiens | study: EMG produced TPA metagenomics assembly of... | reverse complement strand
TACGCGGTACATTGTAAGTGTCAGCCTGACGCCATACGTTTTCTGACTGAGGCTCTACACCACCCTTTGCACAGAAGACGCCGACAGCGCCGTCAAGTACACGGAGTGAACGCTCAACCTCTACGGTGAAGTCTACGTGTCCTGGAGTATCAATGATGTTGATACGATGTTCCAGAGCACCTGGTTTCTTCTTGCAGTGATCCTGCAGAGTCCAGTGACATGTTGTAGCAGCGGAAGTAATTGTGATACCTCTCTCCTGCTCCTGCTCCATCCAGTCCATTGTTGCGGTACCTTCATGAGTATCACCGATTTTGTAGTTGACACCTGTATAATAAAGGATACGTTCTGTAAGAGTTGTCTTACCTGCATCGATATGAGCCATGATACCAATGTTTCTGGTACGCTCAAGCGGGTATTCTCTACCTTCTTTTCCAGCCAATTGGATTTTCCTCCTTGATTAGAAACGATAGTGAGCAAATGCTTTATTTGCTTCAGCCATCTTGTGCATATCTTCTTTCTTCTTAACAGATGCGCCTGTGTTGTTCATTGCATCCAGAAGCTCGTTTGCAAGTCTCTCCTCCATAGTCTTCTCGCCTCTTTTACGAGAATATGTGGTGAGCCAGCGAAGAGCCAGTGCCTGACGTCTGTCTGCTCTTACCTCGATCGGAACCTGGTAAGTAGCACCACCGATACGTCTTGCTTTTACCTCGAGAAGTGGCATGATGTTGTTCATAGCCTCTTCAAAAACTTCGATAGCTGGTTTGCCAGCTTTTTCTTCAATTCTAGCGAAAGCGCCGTATACAATCTTCTGAGCGACACCTTTCTTACCATCTAACATGATGTTGTTGATAAGTTTGGTAACCACTTTATTGTTGTACATCGGGTCTGCCAGAACGTCTCTTTTCTGAGTATGTCCTTTACGTGGCACGTTACTTCCCTCCTTAATCAAAATGATTAAATCATCGGTACTCACTATTAAAACTAAGGTGTTCGCACTGGTAAAGTCCTATATTTAACCCGCAACCGACAGGGTATATGGAATACCGTACAATATTTATAGTTATAAGTGAATCTTCGATTGATTACTTTTTTCTACTTTATTTCTTTTTAGGTCTCTTAGCACCATATTTGGAGCGGGCCTGTTTTCTGTTAGCTACACCTGCAGTATCCAGTGTACCTCTGATGATGTGGTATCTGGTACCAGGTAAGTCCTTAACACGTCCACCACGGATAAGAACTACACTATGTTCCTGAAGGTTGTGACCTTCTCCTGGGATATAGCTTGTTACTTCGATTCCATTGGAAAGACGAACTCTGGCAATCTTTCTAAGAGCTGAGTTAGGTTTTTTAGGTGTTGCAGTTTTAACTGCTGTACAAACTCCACGTTTCTGTGGTGCAGACTGTTCAACAGCTTTCTTTCTTAAAGAGTTGAATGTTCTCTGCAGAGCCGGTGCTGTAGATTTCTTTACAGCTGTCTGACGTCCTTTTCTTACTAACTGGTTGAATGTTGGCATTCCATTTCACCTCCCGATTATTTTCTCCATGGTTAGTCATGGGGTAGCGCGGTTGCTATTGTCAAATGAATATTGCGCACAAAAAAACAGCGTTCCTGTTGCACGCTTGCTCATTATATCCCGTAAAAATGCAGCTGTCAAGGCATTTTACAGGATTTTTTCGTTATTTTACGAAATCCTTATTATTGCATTTTAAGACATCTCTGCTTATAATAAAAAAAAGTAATTTTCACTTTATTTGTTTACATCTATAATATAGGAAAGGATTTTTTATGAAAAACAAAATCACCCCATCTGTTATCCTGCTTATCATTACCGTGATTTTCTTTATTGCCGGTATCTTTTTCATGGGAATCCAGGCCAGACAACAAATTTCGGATACTGAGCAAAGCCTTGATGCTTTCATTTCCCAGGTAAAAGACAAACAGCAGGCGTTAAACGACGCACAAACTTCTTTTTCATCCGCTGTCAAAGAAAAAAAAGATCTTCTGAATTATCGCCAGCAAAAAGCTTCCGGTCGGCAGACTGCTGTGCAGGAGCATCGCGATACTCAAGAGTCATCCGAAACTGTCACTTCCGTTTTCAGTCAGGACCACAGCTGATTCCAGAGATATTTTATAAGATATTTTATAAGACATTTACTATAGAAAGAACTCTTACATACAGAAAGGATTTATATAATGAAAAATAGCAAGCAAAAAAAGCCATTTCTTCTTTATACGATCATCATCATCCTCGCGCTTGTCATTCTCGCACTTGGCGGGCTGACACTCTACTCTTTTCAGGATCTTGCTTCTCTCCGTTCAAAAGTCACTGATCTCCAGAATACAGTACAGGAAATTTCTGATACATCAGCAGAACTGATCAGTCAGGCAAAGGAACTAGGTAGTCTGAACGATCAACTGGAATCCTCAAATGATTCTGAAACAGATTCCTCCGTTGATTCTTCACAGGATGTACAGGAAGAAGGGACTATTTCTCCTTCCCATTCTTCTGAGTCTTCCACTGACGAAAGTCTGAACAGTCTTCTCTCTCAGCTTAAACCGCTCCTTCCTCAGAACAATGGCACCTGGTCCGTATATGTATGCAACCTTATGAAAAATACAGAAGGTGTGATTGACGATCAGCCCATGCAGGCTGCCAGTCTGATCAAACTTTTTATTATGGGTACTGTTTACGAAAATTATGAATCTCTCTCCGAAACTTATGGTGCTGATACACTGAACAGTTATTTGAATTCAATGATTACCGTAAGTGATAACGATGCGGCAAATAAACTTGTAAATATGCTTGGTGATAGCGATGATGAAGCCGGTATGCGTGCTGTGAATGCATTTTGTGCTTCTCATGGATACTCCAGCACTTCAATGGGACGTCTCCTTCTCCAGAGTAATGAATATGGTGATAATTACACTTCCGTCAGTGATTGCGGTCATTTTCTGAAGGAAATCTATCAGAGCAATGCCGGCACTGCCGAATCCACTCTTGCGCATACAGATGCAATGTATTCTCTTCTTAAAATGCAGCAGCGCAGAAATAAAATTCCTGCCAACCTTCCAGATGGAGTAAAAGTTGCCAACAAAACCGGAGAGTTGGATGATGTCGAAAATGATGCCGGAATCATTTACAATACCGCCAAAAACATCGATCTGGTTGTCTGCTTTATGTCGCAGGATCTCACCGACAGTAGTGAAGCACAGGCAGTAATCGCACAGGATTCTCGTCTGATCTATGGTTATTACAACGAATGATCATTTTTCACAGCAAAAAACCTGTCATTCCGAATTTTCGGTCTGACAGGTTTTTCTTATTCTTCTTGCTTATCTTCCTCATATGACATTTCCCAGATATCCGCAAAAACAGCAAGCGGACAATCTGTCAAAAGACACATCAGCAAAAAACATTCATATGGATTTACTATGTAGATCTCACTCATTCCGCATTTCTTAAGAATTTCCTGAATCTCCTCAAGAAAATGATGATAACGATTATACGGATCATCATCCTGCATCTCCTGTGAAATGATAAAGAACTCTAATGTAATCAGATCAAAGCGCTCTACTGGAAATTTATGATTCAATATACTGTTGATTCTCTGTCTGCTGAATCGCTTCTGACTGAAATGTTTCGCCAAAATAGATGCCGACATCTTTTTAAGATTTCCCATTTTATTTACAGGAATTCCACTGCAGATAACTTTTTCCACATCTGAATCCGTAATATCTGAAATATTCCACACCTTATTGCGGGATTTTTCCACCTCATCCCCCTGATACATCTTCGCGATGATTTCTTTTGCATGAGTAAGGAGACGGACAAATTCCTGATAGGCCTGACTTTTCTCGGACATCGGATCATCTGCTCCAACTTTCACATACGCCAGATAACGAAGCAGTTTATCCTCTGTATCAAGACAGATTTTTCCCGAATAAACCTGTGGAGCTTCTGTATAACTCTCATCTGGTTCCAGCTCTTCATAGCGTTTCTTAAGTTCTTCTGCCCTATGATAACCAAGCTGCTGCGAATAACAGTACCAGTAGATTACCTCATCCGGATTATGGAAATCAAAATCCTGTTCCCGCAAAACCCTTGTCAGAAAATCGGATACATCTTCTGCACTCATGCGCAATCCAAAACCCAATAAAAAAACAGTTTCTCTTTTTACCGAAGCCTGTGTCAGCCAGTTATTTACCAACGATGTCAGTTTTGTCGAAGTTGGATTCATAGATTTCGGTGTACAAGTCTCATGAAATGATTCGATCACAATATCTCTGTAAATATCCTGTGTGACTTCGTTATAAGGTTCTTCCAATCCTGCACGTTCATAAATATAACGTTTCAGATGATCTCCAAAAGACACGAGTTCCATTTCTTTATATAAATAATGAAAAATAACATCTGCATCCTCATCCTCAAAGCCATCCAGACTGACAACCTGACGAAATCTCTGTGCAGCTTTTCTCGTAAATTCAAAGTCTTTTACAGAATCAAATGCCACTGTCTGCTCAAAATCAAGATCCTGCATTCTGTTTTTCATTATATATCACCCTCATTCTGCCTGTGAAACCAATTTAACACTCGTCTGAACATATTGCGTGGCTGCTCCATGATCTCACATAAAACAACTGTAATATTATCTCTTCCACCCTTTTTCAGAGCTCTGTCCACGAGAATCTCTACGGTTTTTGCCACTGGAGTATCCCTGCTGAGTATATCCGCGATTTCTCCGTCTGAAAGCATATCTGTGATTCCATCAGAACAAAGCAGGAAGCGATCCCCTATTTTAATTTCCTGCCTGCTGATCGACGGTTCCAGCTGCAGATTTTCTTCTTCCATCCCAAGATACTGTGTTAATGGTGCCTTTCCAAACAAACTGCGCCCCAGGACGTGGTCTTGTGAAATCTGATAAAATTTCTCGCGGTCTGATTTATAGATCCGGCTGTCTCCAAGATTGCAGCTATAAACAGCATCTTCTGCAAAGGCAAGTAATGCTGCCGTTGTTCCCATGCTGTTGATCTTATTTGTCCTGCCGTAATCGCAGATAGCCTGATTCATGCTTTCACAGATTTCATTCAGGAATTCTTCCGGATCATTCCGTATTCCATCTTTTGCAGTTTTAAAATGTTCGCCACAGGCTTCTGCCGCAAGAAAAGCAGCCATCTCGCCACAGCTCTCACCTCCCATGCCATCAAAAACAGCAAGCAGCGGATATTCCGATTGTTTCATATATCCGCTTCGAATATGGCTCATTCCCTGATTCTGAGCCTCCAGACTATCACCGCAGCACCAGAAATTATCTTCATTATTATTGCGGATTTTTCCTATATGGCATGTATATGCATATTCAATCTGATAGGCCATATTCCGTCCTTTCTTATGATGCTGAATTTTCTGAGCTGCTGTCTGAAGAAAGATTCAGTTCATTCTTATATTCCTCTGCACGATTCAGATACTTTTCGCCTCTGCTGACGTATTCATCATTATTTGTCTCATTGTCATGACAACGGTTATTTTCATCAATCCATCGGACAAGCTTTCCATCATCATAATAATAACGGTCTATTTTCTGCTGTCCTTCTTTTATATCTCCGGATGTACTGCTGTCTGACCAAATATATGCAAAAAACAGTTCATTCTTCCAGTAATAGTATTCTTCATACTGATTATCCTTCGAAAGGGATGGATAGATAAGGATCTTCCTTACCTGCCAGCTGCCATCATCCAGCTGTTTCAGGTAGCTGATCTTTCCATCCTCTTCTGAACCGATCCAGCTGTAATCATTCAGATTATCACTGATCTCTGTTGCCTGTGTCTGTATTTTTTCCAGTGTCTCCTGCAACTGCTTACTTTCTGCAGTCTGAACAGTTTCCGTTACAGACTGTTTCAAACGCTGCAGTTCCGCATTTTCCCTCAAAAGCCAGATAAATACACCCACGATCACACAGACTGCAGCAAACATGATAATAACCGCAGCAACCAGTGGCTCAAATTTCTTTTTTGCTCTCTTTTTGGCTTTTTTTGCTGATAGCAGTCTTTCCTGATTGTTTTTGCGTACAATCACTGTCCCTTCTGTCTCTGCTTTCATTTGGGACTGCTGGATTGCTTGTTTTCGGTCTTTCTGTGGTGTTCTTTGCTGAGATTTGTGCTGCACCTTCTGTGGATTTATTTTCCCCGGTGCATGTTCAAGCTCCTGCGTTTTACGTACATGCACTGTTTTTGCAGATGAACTTCCTGTTTTTACTCTCTCCAATGCTTCACGAAATTCCTCTGCATTGGCATAACGTTCTTCCCGGTCAAACGCACATGCTTTGAGAATCACCTCCGCAAACGCATCGCCTGCTTCTGCCGGTCTAGGGAGTTTCTCCCCGGCCATACGTTTATTCAAAGCATTTTCTTTATCTCTGTATGTAATCAGCTGTTTTTCCAGGCTGATAAACGGAAGTCTGTTGTGATTCCGAAGTTTGTATAAAACAATTCCAAGCGAATAAATGTCTACTCTTGAATCATAAGCTTCACCTTTATACATTTCCGGAGCCATATAAGAATAGGTACCCTTCTTTGAAAGTCCGCTCATAGTGCGTTCCAGTTCACGGGCAATACCAAAGTCTCCAAGTTTAAATTCTCCAAACCTGGATACAAAAATATTTTCAGGTTTGATATCTCTGTGAATAATATTCTGACATTGACAGTATTCCAATGCTTTACACAGATCAATACCAAGGCGGATCACATCATCTTCCGAAAGTGCGCGTCCTGCACAATATTCCATAAAGCTGGTCAGATATTCCATCCGGATATAAATATCCCATCCAATGTCATCCAGATATTCTACTACTTTATAATCTTCAACAGAAACCACATGAGAATTTCCTCTGAAATATTCCATGGTACTGACTTCCTGAATACATTCATCAACAAGTCCCTGAAAATATTCTTTCACTGACTGTTCATTCGGGCTTTCAGAACGAACGCTGCTTAATTCCCCGGGATTTGAGGGAATCGTGATAACTTTAATCGCAGAATAAAATGTCGTTCCCTGCTCACTTCGACAAGCTTTATAAACTTTACCGAAAGATCCTTCTCCAATCTTTTCTGTAATCTTCCATTCCGGCCATACAGAAACCGGCAGTTGCTTATCCATCTTCCCCCTCCTTTCCCGGTAATCTCCTATATTTCAGAGTTTTTTATTTATTTTAAATATTAATTAGCTTCATTATAGCATGCAAATAAATCCATGTCTGTAATTTTCGATATTCTTCCAGTTTTTTCATTACAATATTTATATTTTTCCATATAAAAATCCCCCGACCACCAAAATGGTCAGGGGATGTCTGTGAACAATAATTAATTATTCCTCTGTATCGTCAGTGTTTTCTTCTGCATTGATGATTTCATCATCTGCAGCATCAACAGGTTCTTCCAGTGTGATCGTTTCTTCGTCTTCCGGAAGGCTTTCTGCAGTTTCTTCATCCACTGTCGGTGCCTCTTCCGGCATGCCTGTATCCAACTGGATATCTCTGTAACGTTTCAGACCTGTACCTGCTGGAATCAGTTTACCAATGATAACGTTTTCCTTCAGACCAACCAGGTGGTCAACCTTACCTTTGATAGCAGCCTCTGTCAGGACTTTTGTTGTTTCCTGGAAGGATGCTGCTGACAGGAAGGAATCTGTTGCCAGAGAAGCTTTGGTAATACCAAGCATTACCTGCTTTCCTTCTGCCGGTTTCTTTCCTTCTTTCTCAAGGTTTTCATTAACTTCCTCAAATTCAAGAACATCTACAAGTGTTCCCGGAAGGAATTCTGTATCTCCATTGTCTTCGATACGAATCTTCTTCAGCATCTGACGAACCAGAACCTCGATATGCTTATCACTGATTTCTACACCCTGGAGACGATATACTCTCTGAACTTCACGGATCATGTAATCCTGAACAGCACGAACACCTTTAATTCTCAGGATATCATGTGGATTTACACTACCTTCTGTAAGTTCATCACCAGCTTCAAGAACCTGTCCGTCTGCAATCTTGATACGAGATCCATAAGGGATCAGATATGTCTTGGAATCTCCGTTCTCCGGATTTGTTACAATGATCTCACGTTTTTTCTTTGTGTCGTTGATGACAGCAACACCAGGAATTTCTGTGATAATAGCAAGACCTTTCGGTTTTCTTGCCTCAAAAAGCTCCTCAACTCGAGGAAGACCCTGTGTGATATCTCCACCGGCTACACCACCACTATGGAAAGTACGCATGGTCAGCTGTGTACCAGGCTCACCAATGGACTGTGCGGCGATGATACCTACAGACTCACCAACCTGAACAGCTTCTCCTGTTGCCATGTTGGCACCATAACATTTTGCACAGATACCAACTTTACATTTACAGCTCAGAATCGTACGGATCTTGATCTTGTCGTAAGGTTTGCCTTCTGCATTGACACCTTCGCTCATGATCTTAGCTGCACGTTTCGGTGTGATCATGTGGTTTGCTTTTACAAGCACATTACCATCTTTATCTTTGATTGTCTCGCAGGAGAAACGTCCTGTGATACGTTCCTGCAGACTTTCGATTTCTTCTTTTCCGTCTGTGAATTCCTTCACATACATACCCGGAATCTCATCTCTGCCTTCCGCACAATCCATCTCACGAACAACCAGCTCCTGAGATACATCTACCAGACGTCTGGTCAAGTAACCGGAATCGGCGGTACGAAGAGCGGTATCGGACATACCTTTTCGAGCTCCATGGGCGGACATGAAATATTCCAGTACATCAAGACCTTCACGGAAGTTTGACTTGATAGGCAGCTCGATGGTGTGACCGGTTGTATCGGCCATCAATCCTCGCATACCGGCCAGCTGTTTGATCTGTTTATCAGATCCACGGGCTCCGGAATCGGCCATCATGAAGATGTTGTTATATTTATCCAGACCATTCAGCAGGGCTTTTGTCAGCTCATCATCGGTCTGTTTCCAGGTTTCTACGACTTCTTTGTAACGCTCTTCTTCTGTGATCAGACCACGTTTGAAGTTTCTGGTGATTTTATCTACAGTTTCCTGCGCCTGTTCGATCATCTGTGGTTTCTGAGGCGGCACAGTCATATCGGAAATGGATACGGTCATAGCAGCTCTCGTAGAGTATTTGTAACCGGTAGCTTTGATATCATCCAGTACTTCCGCAGTCTTTGTCTGTCCGTGGGTATTGATAACTTTTTCAAGGATCTGTTTCAGCTGTTTCTTTCCTACATGGAAATCAACTTCCAGAAGCAGTTCGTTACCCGGAACACTTCTGTCTACAAATCCCAGATCCTGTGGCAGGATCTCGTTGAACAGGAATCTACCCAGAGTGGATTCTACTGTTCCTTCCAGGACTTCTCCTGTCGGCAGAGTTTTTTCACGGCGAACGTGAATTCTTGTCTGCAGTGTCAGGTATCCGTTTTCGTAAGCCAGGATAGCTTCGTTCAGGCTCTTGTAGTATCCGCCTTCTCCCTTGCTTCCCGGTCTTTCCTGTGTCAGGTAATAAATACCCAGAACCATATCCTGTGAAGGAACGGCTACCGGACCACCATCGGACGGTTTCAACAGGTTGTTCGGAGACAACAGCAGGAAACGGCATTCTGCCTGTGCTTCTACGGACAGTGGAAGATGGACAGCCATCTGGTCACCATCGAAATCGGCATTGAACGCGGTACAAACCAGAGGATGCAGCTTGATCGCTTTACCTTCTACCAGGATCGGTTCAAATGCCTGAATACCCAGACGATGCAGTGTAGGAGCACGGTTCAGCATAACCGGATGCTCTTTGATAACGTCTTCCAGTACATCCCATACTTCCGGCTGTACTTTCTCGACCATTTTCTTTGCATTTTTAATGTTATGAGCGGTTCCGTTTGCAACCAGTTCTTTCATAACGAACGGTTTAAACAGCTCGATTGCCATCTCTTTCGGCAGACCACACTGATAAATCTTCAGTTCCGGTCCAACGACGATAACAGAACGTCCGGAGTAGTCAACTCGTTTACCCAGCAGGTTCTGACGGAAACGTCCGGATTTACCTTTCAGCATATCGGACAGAGATTTCAGAGCTCTGTTACCAGGTCCGGTTACCGGACGGCCACGGCGACCGTTATCGATCAGCGCATCTACAGCTTCCTGCAGCATACGTTTTTCATTTCTTACGATAATATCCGGGGCTCCCAGCTCCAGCAGTCTTTTCAGACGGTTGTTACGGTTGATGATACGACGGTACAGATCATTCAGGTCAGATGTAGCAAAACGTCCACCGTCCAGCTGTACCATAGGACGCAGATCCGGCGGAATAACCGGTACAACATCCATGATCATCCACTCCGGTCTGTTACCGGATTCCCGGAATGCTTCTACAACTTCCAGACGTTTGATGATACGGGCACGTTTCTGTCCGGTTGCATCTTTCAGTCCGGCTTTCAGTTCTACGGATTCTGCTTCCAGGTCTATGGATTGCAGCAGCTCTTTGATAGATTCTGCGCCCATACCTACACGGAAGGTGTCTCCAAACTGTTCTCTTGCTTCCTGGTATTCTCTCTCTGTCAGCACCTGTTTCAGCTGCAGATTGGTATCACCCGGATCGAGGACAATATAATTCGCAAAATACAGAACTCTCTCCAGTGTTCTCGGAGACAGATCCAGGATCAGACCCATACGGGACGGAATTCCCTTGAAGTACCAGATATGAGATACCGGCGCTGCCAGTTCAATATGTCCCATACGCTCTCTACGAACGCTTGATTTTGTAACTTCTACACCACAGCGGTCGCAGACAACCCCTTTATAACGGATCTTTTTATATTTACCACAATGACACTCCCAGTCTTTGCTTGGTCCGAAGATTCTCTCGCAAAACAGACCATCTTTTTCCGGTTTTAATGTACGGTAGTTGATGGTTTCTGGTTTTTTAACTTCACCATGAGACCATTCACGGATCTTTTCCGGAGATGCCAGACCAATTTTAATCGCATCGAACGTCATTGGTTGATATACTTCTTTATTGGTTGTTTCAGCCATTTGGTTGCTCCTTTCTAGGATTCATTCCCACGGCCGCTGTTACGCGGCCACAGGACTTTTTCTATCGCATCAGAGAATGTTTTCTCTTAGAAATCTAATTCTTCGTCAGCTGATTCATCAGCTGCGTCTTCTTCTACATCCACCAGTTCTTCGCCTTCGAATTCCTGTTTGCTGAAACCATAGTTTCCGTAGGACTCTTCTTCATCGCGGTTGTATCGCTTGTCACCCTCGATGATGGAACGCAGATCAGTATCGCCATAGTCGATATTTTCCATGATTTCCACTTCTGTATTATCATCTTTCAGGACTCTTACATCCAGTCCCAGAGACTGCAGCTCTTTGAGCAATACCTTGAAAGACTCCGGAATACCCGGTTCAGGGATATTGTCACCTTTGATGATCGCTTCGTATGTCTTCACACGACCGATCACATCATCGGATTTGACTGTCAGGATCTCCTGCAGAGTATAAGATGCACCGTATGCTTCCAGTGCCCATACCTCCATCTCTCCGAAACGCTGGCCACCGAACTGAGCTTTACCACCCAGAGGCTGCTGCGTTACCAGGGAGTATGGTCCGGTAGAACGTGCATGGATCTTATCATCAACCAGGTGATGCAGCTTCAGATAATGCATGTGACCAATGGTTACCGGACTGTCGAAATATTCACCGGTACGACCGTCACGAAGTCTTACTTTACCATCTCGTGAGATTGGAACACCTTTCCACAGATTTCTGTGATCTCTGTTCTCATACAGATAATCCATAACTTCCGGAAGCAGCTCTTCTTTATGTTTCTCAGAAAACTCTTCCCAGGACAGATTTACATAATCATTTGCCAGTTCCAGAGTATCCATGATGTCGTTCTCACTTGCGCCATCGAATACAGGAGTGGCAATGTTGAATCCAAGAGCCTTTGCGGCCAGACTCAGATGAATCTCCAGGACCTGTCCGATATTCATACGGGAAGGTACACCCAGAGGATTCAGCACGATATCCAGAGGACGACCGTTTGGCAGGAATGGCATATCTTCTACAGGCAGAACACGGGAAACAACACCCTTGTTACCGTGACGACCGGCCATCTTATCACCGATAGAAATCTTTCTCTTCTGTGCAATGTAGATACGAACAGCCTGATTTACACCAGGTGACAGTTCGTCGCCATTTTCTCTTGTAAATACTTTCGCATCCACAACAATACCGTATTCACCATGTGGTACCTTCAGGGAAGTATCACGTACTTCTCTTGCTTTCTCACCGAAAATAGCACGTAACAGACGTTCCTCAGCTGTCAGTTCAGTCTCTCCCTTCGGAGTTACCTTACCAACCAGAATATCTCCCGCACGAACCTCAGCACCGATACGGATAATACCACGTTCATCCAGATCTTTCAGAGCATCATCACCGACACCCGGAACATCTTTTGTGATCTCTTCCGGTCCCAGCTTGGTATCTCTGGACTCTGCTTCATATTCTTCGATATGAATAGAAGTATATACATCTTCCTGTACCAGTCTCTCACTCAGCAGAACCGCATCCTCGTAGTTATAACCTTCCCAGGTCATGAAACCGATCAGCGGGTTCTTACCAAGAGCAAGTTCACCATTGTAAGTAGAAGGACCGTCAGCGATTACCTGACCTGCTTCTACATGTTCGTTCTTGAATACGATTGGTTTCTGATTGTAGCAGTTGGACTGGTTACTTCTCAGGAACTTGGTCAGACGGTATACATCCGTGGTACCGTCATCGTTTTTCATTGTAATTTCTTTGGATGTAGACTTGGTAATGGTACCTGCCTTCTTGGCAACCACACAAACACCGGAGTCTACGGCAGCTTTGGCTTCGATACCGGTTCCGACTACAGGAGCTTCTGTAATCATCAGCGGTACGGCCTGACGCTGCATGTTGGATCCCATCAGCGCACGGTTCGCATCATCGTTCTGCAGGAACGGGATCAGGGCTGTAGCTACAGAGAATACCATCTTAGGAGATACATCCATGTAATCGAACATTCTTCTTTCGTATTCCTGTGTCTCTTCACGGTAACGACCGGATACATTCTTATGAAGGAAATGTCCTTCTTCATCCAGAGGTTCGTTCGCCTGTGCTACATGATAATTATCTTCCTCATCAGCTGTCATATAAACAACTTCGTCTGTAACACGAGGATTCTTCGGATCTGTTTTGTCGATCTTACGATATGGAGCTTCCACAAATCCGTATTCATTAATTCTTGCATAAGATGCCAGAGAGTTGATCAGACCGATGTTAGGTCCCTCAGGAGTCTCTACCGGACACATTCTTCCGTAATGGGAATAGTGTACATCTCGAACCTCGAATCCGGCACGGTCTCTGGACAGACCACCAGGTCCCAGTGCGGACAGACGTCTCTTATGAGTCAGCTCACCCAGCGGGTTGTTCTGATCCATGAACTGAGACAGCTGAGAAGAACCGAAGAATTCTTTTACAGCAGCGGTTACCGGTTTGATGTTGATCAGAGACTGTGGAGAAATACCCTCCGGATCCTGTGTTGTCATTCTTTCACGAACAACACGCTCCAGTCTTGACATACCGATACGGTACTGGTTCTGCAGCAATTCTCCGACCGCACGGATACGACGGTTTCCTAAGTGGTCGATATCATCGTCGGTTCCCAGACCATATTCCAGATGTAAGTTATAGTTAATAGAAGCAAAAATATCTTCTTCTGTAATGTGTTTCGGAATCAGATCATGAATATGATGTTTGATGGCTTCTTTCAGTTCATCAGCATCTTCATATTCTTCCATCAGCTGTTCCAGTGCAGGGTAATATACCAGCTCTGTAACACCCAGTTCTTCCGGATTACAGTCTACATGTGCGGTCAGATCTACCATCAGGTTGGACAGAACTTTTACATTTCTTTCTTCTGTCTGAATCCACACAAACGGAACTGCCGCATTCTGGATAGAAGTTGCCAGTTCTTTTGTTACTTCTGTACCTGCTTCTGCCAGGATCTCACCTGTGGTAGTATCCACTACGTCTTCAGCCAGTACATGACCGCTGATACGGTTTTTCAGATGCAGTTTTTTATTGAATTTATATCTACCTACTTTAGCCAGATCATACCGTTTCGGATCAAAGAACATGCTTGTGATCAGGCTTCTTGCGCTGTCTACTGCCAGCGGTTCACCCGGACGAATTTTTTTATACAGCTCTAACAGACCTTCTTCATAGCAGGTTGCTGTATCTTTGGTAAAGCTTGCCAGAATCTTCGGCTCCTCACCAAACAGTTCTGTGATCTCTGCGTTGGTTCCTTTTCCCAAAGCACGAATCAGAACAGAAATCGGAACCTTTCTTGTTCTGTCTACACGTACCCAGAAGACATCATTGGAATCTGTTTCATATTCCAGCCATGCTCCTCTGTTCGGGATTACGGTAGAAGAAAACAGTCTTTTACCAAGTTTGTCATGAGCAATCGCATAGTAAATACCAGGGGAACGTACTAACTGACTGACAATAACTCGTTCTGCACCATTAATTACGAAGGTACCGGTTGCTGTCATCAACGGCAAATCTCCCATGAAAATCTCATGCTCTTTAATTTCGTCGTTTTCCTTATTGTACAATCTCACCTTTACTTTTAAAGGTGCTGCATAAGTTGCGTCTCTTTCTTTGCACTCCTCGATGGAATATTTCACATCATCCTCGCACAAAGTAAAGTCCACAAATTCCAAGCTCAACTTGCCACTGTAATCAGTGATCGGAGAGATATCAGCAAATACTTCCTTTAAACCTTCCTCAAGGAACCAGTTATAGGAATCTTTCTGAACCTCAATCAAGTTGGGCATTTCCAAAACTTCTTTTTGTCTCTGGTAGCTCATCCGCATACTTTTACCGTTTGTAATAGGACGTATTCTGTTTTTTTCCATTGACCGTTTCACCCCTTGTGTATTTGATTTATTACTGCTCATGCCTTTTTCGTGCTTTTAAGATTAGACTAGTAGGCATATCTTGCCATAATAGTGCATTTTTTACAATATCACAGTTTGTCAAGAGTGTCAACCCAATTTTCTAATCTTTTTTATTTTTTCATTACAAAAACCCGGAAGAGCATTGTAGCTCTTCCGGGTTCTCCATCTTTCAACTAAATGCTGTAATCTGATTATTTCAGAGTTACTTTAGCGCCTTCAGCTTCCAGTTTTGTTTTGATTTCTTCAGCTTCTGCTTTTGCAGCTGCTTCTTTGATTACTTTCGGAGCACCGTCTACTACTTCTTTAGCTTCTTTCAGTCCCAGACCTGTTGCTTCACGAACAACTTTGATAACTTTAACTTTGTTAGGACCAACTTCTGTCAGCTCTACGTCAAACTCATCTTTCTCTTCTGCTGCTTCTGCTGCACCTGCTGCTGCTACAACAACACC
>ENA-OQHR01001039-OQHR01001039.1-human-gut-metagenome-genome-assembly--contig:-NODE-1039-length-15470-cov-3.679854_pt1 | contig 15470 bp, 11 predicted proteins | sample MGYA00242566_ERZ504725 | MGnify/ENA primary metagenome ERZ504725 (study PRJEB26092, sample SAMD00036217) | human gut metagenome | host: Homo sapiens | study: EMG produced TPA metagenomics assembly of... | reverse complement strand
GGGCACCTTTTACGGCCCCACCAAGGGCACAAAATAAAAGGCCACCCTGGACACCGGCAAACCCTTAAAGATCTTTTTGTGTGACCCAAAACCAAACCGCCATACGGACAAAAAGCACCAGTACGCCAAGAAAAATAAGGATGTGGTGGAGTTCTATGTGGACCGCACCAAGATCCCCGCAGGGGTCAACGGCAATTATAACCGCTTGGAGCCGTTTCACGGCAAAATTCAGTCCATCGAGCAGTTGACGGAATGGGATTGTGCGGAATCATAAAGGCGTCAAAAAAGCACCCGATTGGGTGCTTTTTTTGTGGTTAAGAAGGTGCTTAAATTACAGAATGCCCTTGCGGCCGGCAGGGTGCACCCTGTTTTAATCACCACTGTTTTATTAAATGTCTATTCGTACTAAAAAAGCTTGTATTTTGTAAAAATCGGTTGACATTCCATATATTAAAATATATAATACCCAATGGAAAAAGGAGGAGTGGGTGAATTATGCCCATTTCTCCTGCTTTTATATCCTGCGGCGCCGAGGGCGCTGCGCAAACTGGAGCGTGAATCTTTATGGCAAAAAAATGGACAGCTGTGCTGATGGCCATTCTCATGGTGCTTACCGCATTTCCGGTGACCACCGCAATGGCAGCCGGCAGCAGCGAGGCAAGTAAGCCGGCAGACGGTACGACTCAGGGTCGTCCCTTTGTCAGCGATAATCCGTCTCATTGGTACCGTATTCCCAGTATGGTTACCCTGGATGACGGTACTGTCGTTGCAGCTGCTGACGCCCGTTGGGACGGCGGTATGGACGGCGGCGGTAACGATGTGATCACCGCGCGTTCTACGGATAACGGCGACACCTGGTCTTACACATGGGCCGGCTATTACGGTGATAACGGCAATGTGTTTAACAAGGCGTCTACCAGTTATTGCGACAGCAATATTGCAACTGACGGCAAGAACCTGTATATGCTGTCTACTTTCTTTGCTTCCGGCGTTGCCATTAACGGCAGCTCCGCGAACGCACAGCCTTCTAAGGACACCGGTTTGGACAGTCAGGGTCGTCTGCTGCTTGCCCGTAACGGCGGCGACTATGACTATTACGTGGGCGCGGTAGGTGCTGACGGCTATGCCAGCATTTACAGAACCAGCGACAGCACCGTTGTCAGCGGCTATAAGGTGAACGGCGAGTTTGAGCTGTTTAAGAATGATGCTTATGTCGGCTGCGTTTGGTATTCTAACTGTGAGTTCCAGGCCAAGAAGTGCCAGTACCTGTTTTTCCGTACTTCCACGGACGGCGGCCAAACCTGGAGCGCACCGTCCTTGGTGAATGCCAGAAAGAGCGGCGAGAAGTTCTTGGGCGCAGGCCCCGGTCGTGCCATCGTAACGGATGACGGCACCATTTGTATGCCGGTTTATGTATACGGCGACAATACTTGGGGCTCCGGCGACGCTTCTCAGGCAACCAGCTTTATTTACAGTAAAGACCAGGGCAAGACCTGGAGCCGTACGGCGAACTTTACCAGCACCGGTTGGGGCGGCAGCGGTTGGTCCAGTGAGGCGCAGCTTGTAGATTTAGGTAACGGCGTTGTGCGCTGCTTCTACCGTAACGGTAAAAAGAAAATTCGGTACTGCGATGCCACCTGGAACGGCTCTGGCTATCAGTGGGGCGATGTGGTAGATACTGGGATTGACATTTGGGGTAACTGCCAGCTGTCTGCCATTATGTATCCCTACCTGATTGACGGCAAGCGTGCCATTTTGGTTTCTTCTCCCTCCTCAACAGAGGGTCGTAAAACCGGTGCCATCTTTACCTTGCTGCTGAATGATGACAATACTGTTTCTACCGAATATGCCAAAAAGACCATTACCGCAGAGGGCGCAACTTTTGCGTACTCTTGCTTGACGGTGCTGAAAGACGGCCGCGTGGCAGATTTGTACGAGACGGACGCCTGTGATTTTACCTATAAGGTTTATGATATTGAAACGCTTACCGGTATGGATGTGGATGTTCCCACCACAACGGACATTCAGATGAATGTGGGTCAGAAGAAGACCTTAACCTTCTCTGCGCAGAATGTGAATAACTCTGCAAGCGATATTGTGTCTTTGTCTGCTGCGAAGGAAGTACCCGGTGCTACCGCCAATAAGGCAACGGATGTCAATTACAGCGGCGATTCCGTTTCTGTAAAGCGCGCTTTGTACACCTTTACCTCTACCGGTACAGAGTACACCATTGCCCACGCAGGTATGTACTTAAGTGTGGGTACAAACGGTAAGGCCGGCTATCCCGGTGCGTCTACGCCTGCCAATGTTACATTGCGTGCAGTAGACGGCGGCTTCCAGCTGTTGCAGGATGGCCATTACGGCCTGTATTTCCAGCAAAAGGATTCCGATGGCAATGTGGTGAATCACTTTGAGCGGTGGGACTTTACCGGTAAGGGCAAGAACGATCAGGACGAGGCCGAGGTATTGGCAGCCACAACCTTCCAACTGTATCGCAGGATCCGCACCGGCGAGACCGGCAGCACGGAGCTGCCCGGCTACATTCAGGTGAATACCGTGGATGACGGCGAGGAATATTTGATTGTCTATCACGGTACGGACGGCTATTTCCTGCTGAATCCCTCCACTTCTACAACGAATATGTATGCCCATTGCTTAAAGGCAAACGGCGGCAGCACCGTTGACGGTTACAATGTTACCGTTACTGCCAACGCAGTAGGCAACGCTGTGGTACAGGCAGGGCTGAATACTTATAATATTACGGTTGTGGACGGCGACTTGGCTGTGACCGGTGTGGTTAAGTATGACCCGGTGATTTATACCCACGGTGACGCTTCCCGTAAGGGGCAGCCGTATATGTATTGCGGCTCTTTGATTTCCGACGGTTCCCAGGCCGGCGAAAAAGAGACCCATTATACGGTTAATGACAGTCGATATACCATTACCGGTATTCAGTGTGTGGAGGATCCTGCTGCGGATATTAAGTATGCGGACGGTAAGCTGAGCGGTACTTTGCATATTGCAGATACGGTTGAGTATGCAAATTATAACAAGGGCGAGACGGTTACCATTGAGACCAATCTGACGGATGCAGACGGAAATATTTGGACCCAGACGGATAAGCTGTATGTGGCTTCTAACCCGGTAGCTGGGCACACAATCGGCACGCAACAAATGTGGGGCAACTGGGGTAATCATGTTAATATGTTACCACTGATTTATGTCGCCGAGAATTCTTACGGAAATACGGACAGAAAAACTTATACCGGAACGCATCAGATTTGTAATGCATACAATATAGAGGATGCCAATTCTCTTGTTTATAAGAAAAATACAACTTCTATTGGCAATTTGTTGAGTTCTTCCGCAGGAGACAAGTTGGCTGGATTAGGTGACAACAACAATTCCGGCGGTTCAACAGGAAGTCAAAGTAACTTATTAGAAGTTAAAGATAGTTCGACTGTTTCTGCGTATTATTATTATGATATGAGTTCTGATACCAACATGGGCATTACGCGGAATAATTCCGATGGTACGAGCTTCTCTTTGAAGTTGGGTATTACTCCAATTTCTGTTTCGGGCGGCAATGCTGATGGCGCATCTATTGACTTCCCGACTAACGACAAATTGAATTATTTTACAGGCGACGGATTTACTGCGGATAGAGTTTATTTCGATTCCTATTCTCTTGGTGTTGCACCAAAGCAGTACGAGACCATTACCGGCACAACAAATGTTACTGCAAATAATACTGCAACGATGTCAGGCGTTGCGGAACTTCAAGCTCACTTGAATACAACATTCAAGTCTGCAGGTACTAAGAATGTAACCAACTGGTTAAATCTTGGTCTGAATTTTCAGGTCAAGGTTTGCAACAAGAGCAACGAGCGCACGCCGTATAATGAGGCGGTGAGCAAGGTGCGTGTGTCCACGGACTACACCAAGGCGTCTTGGGACAAGTACACCACGGATTTGTTGAACACGCAGGCGTATTTGAACAACTATACGCTGCTGACCACAGACGAGACCACCCTGGATGTGGGCAAGGATTTGGATTCCGCTTATAAGAATCTGACCAAGCGTGCAGACTTTACGGAACTGGAAAAGGTGGTAGAGCAGAACAAGGCGGCTTATGACAAGGGCTTTGCCGGCAATGTAACCGATACAGACCAGAATAAGTACACGGTGGACAGTTGGCAGAATTTTGAGACCGCCTATAAAGCCGGTGCGGATCTGCTGGCACAGTATCCGGAAAAGGGCAGAAACAATGTGGCAGGCTTTATCCCAGGTCCCGATTCTGCGGAAAAGACCACCCAGACTCAAATTGATGAGACCGCAACCCAGCTGAAAAACTCCGGCCTTGTGGTTGCTGCTGATGCCAGCGCCTATGAATCTGCCCGCAGCATCAGCGCCACCATCGACCGCACCGCGTTCCCGGACGGCGGTACCGCCATTACCAATACGGTAACCAGCGGCAACAGCACCATTTATAAAGCCTACAATGGCAAGGATTATGTGAATGTGCCTGCTGCCCAGCAGAGTACGGTAGATGGCTTTACTACGGATTTGCTGAGTAATATGAATGTAGGCGAGTCCTCCCAGAGTGGCCGCGCCTTTACCGTTGCCTGCACCGTCAATGGCAATCCCTTTGAAACCAAGGAGCAAAAAACGCTGTATTACTACGGCACCATTGCCCATTTGGATTTCTCTGCTTACAAGTCTCAGGATACCGTTTGCGTTGTGCATACGGCAACCGGCGATACAAAGATTGACCTTGCCAAGTGCAATTATCAGTTGTCGCTGCTGGTTCAGCGGGATACCACCATTACGGTTACCACTGCCACCAGACCCAATGTGATTGTTGCCGACTACTTTGGCACGATTTTGGGCGCGTTTGTGGGAGCCACCAGCGTAACTGTAAAGGGCAACACCGTAACGGTGGGCGATACAGTGATTACCGCTAAGGATTCCCCCAAGTACACATTTACCGGTTGGACCTGGAGCGAAGGCACCCATGCGGTTCCGGCGGGTCAGGTTGCGCAGATTGTGCAGAGAGGTACACGCACCGGCTTGGATGTGAAGTACACCGTCAGCAACAGCGGCACGGCGGCAAACGCCTTGATCAACGGCGCCACCCAGTACACCGCACCCGGTATCAACAAACCCTTAGAGCTGACCTCAGACAACGCAGCGTACTGGACCCGTACCGTAAACGGTGTGGAAACTTTGGCTTCCTACGAGCAGAATGTTACCCTGTTCAGCGCCAATACGGAAACGACTTTCACGGCTTATGCCAGCTTAAACGATCTGCCCAAAAAATTGCAGGAGCAGGCAGAGAGCCGCACGCCGGCTTTGAATGGCGTAGGCTTCTTTGCAGACAACAAGTTTACCCTGTCCTGCGATTATTCTGCCGGTGCGGATGTGACCGTCTTGGAGGTGGGTGTGATTTACTCCGACACTAAGAATGGAAAGGACACCCTTGTGAAGGGCGGCGACGATGTGCAAACGGTCGTGTCTCGCAATGTTGCCAACTGGACAGGCAGTCCCAATTCCGGCACCTTTACCATGACCAAGAAGGGCAGCGATACCGGCAGCCATTATATGCGTATGTATGTGAGCTACCGTACTTCCCGTATGAACACCCAGGTACCCTTTGTGGTTTATGGTGATATTTATCAGTGCGTAAACGGCGTTGTTACCGCAGTTAACTAAAGAAGGAGGACAATAGAATGAAAGCATATGATACTCCGACTTTAGATGTAGAGTGGTTCACCGCCCAAACAGCACTGAGCCAGAGCACCACGGACCCGGATAAGGAAAATCCCGGCACAGAGTTCTAATCTAAGCATAGAAAACACCCTCGACCAAATGGTCGAGGGTGTTGTTTTTGTTCAATATTGGGTTTATCCGTTCACGATGTTCTGCGGCTTGCCGTCTAAGTAGGCGGCAATATTTGCTTGCAGAATGCCAAGCAGTCTGGCGCGGGTCTCGTAGGCCGCCCAGGCAATGTGGGGGGTAATGCGGCAATTTTTTGCGTGCAGCAGAGGATTGTCAACCGCCGGCGGCTCGGTAGAGAGCACATCCAGCCCGGCGCCTGCCAGCTTGCCGCTGTTTAGGGCGTTTGCCAGCGCCTGTTCGTCCACCACCGGTCCTCGGCTGGTGTTGATAAAGATCGCGCCGTCTTTCATCTTGTCAAAGGCCGCCGCGTTCATCATACCCTGGGTGTCCGGTGTCAGGGGACAGTGGCAAGTGATGATGTCGCTGTTTGCCAGCACCGTATCCACATCTGCAAATCGGGTGCTGTGCAGCCCGTCAAGGGGCTTTTCGTGCGGGGTGCACACCAGCACTTGCATACCGAACGTTTCTGCAATCTGCGCCACTCTGTGCCCGATTGCGCCAAACCCAAAGATGCCCAAGGTTTTGCCGTCCAATTCCATCAGCGGTGTCTTCCAAAAACAAAAGTCCGGGCAACGGCACCATTCACCGTTTTCTACCGCCTGTGTATGCACTGCAACCTGGTTGGTAAAGGACAGGATAAAAGCAAACACCAGCTGTGCCACCGCATTGGTGGAGTAAGCGGGAATGTTGCACACGGTAATACCCAGCTCCTTGGCTGCCGCACAGTCTACCACATTGTAGCCGGTGGATTGCAGACCGATGTATTCCAGTTCCGGGCGCAATGCTTCCAACGTTGCACGGTCAAGGACGGTTTTGTTGATAATCAGCAAATTTGCGCCTTTGGCGCGTTCTACCACTTGGTCAGCCGTTGTACGGTCATAGACCTTATAGTTGCCATAGTTGCCCATCCAGTCCCAGCTTTGGTCGCCGGGGTTGGTTGTATAGCCGTCTAAATTTACAATTTTCATAAAATCACGCCTTTCTGTCCAAATTATAACCCAGTCCGTCTTAAAATGCAACCTGTACTTGCACCGGGCACGCCGGGCGGTTATAATAATAAGCAAGGGCGCACCCGCATAGTATGTACGGGTGATTTTTGTGAAGCGTGTTTTTCCCGCTGCGCTGTGCGTGGCGTTTGTGTTTGTGACCTGCCTGTCTCTGCAAGTGCTGTTGCGGCAGTCTGTGCCATCGGCGGTGCAGTACCCTAAGGCGCGCTACAATTTGGTCATCGACCCGGGCCACGGCGGCATGGATGTGGGCACGGTGGCGGCGGACGGCACGGCAGAGAAAGAGATCAACCTGGCCATTGCCCGGGACTTGTATGCTTTTGCGGTGATCAGCGGCATACCCGCCTCTATGACCCGCACCGGGGACTACCTGGTCTACAAGGCCGGAGATGACAAAAAACGCTCAGATTTGTATAACCGTTTTGACTATATTAACAGCGTGGATAACGCGGTGCTGGTTTCTATTCATCAAAATCATTTTGCCGATACCTCCCAGTGGGGGATGCAGATTTGGTACACGGTGAACGATCCGTTGAGCAAGGCACTGGCTGCTAATATTTTAGCTTATGACAAGCAGCACTTGCAGCCGGGTAATCGTCGGGAGAACAAGCCGTCGGACGACAGCTATTATCTGCTTTATAAAGCCAAAGTGCCCTCCGTGATGGTGGAGTGCGGCTTTATGAGCAATGTAAAAGAAAATAATCAGTTAAAACAGGATGTTTACCGGCGCCGCGTGGCCTTTTGCATTTTGGCAGGGCTTTGCGACACTATGAAAACAGGGGAGTTACCGTAATGGCAAAACAGAGGAGTATGTATATTTGCAGCGAATGCGGCTACGAGAGCGGCAAGTGGTACGGCAAGTGCCCGGGCTGTGGCGAGTGGAACACCATGAATGAGGAGACCCCGGCGGTCAAATCCACCGGCACCAAGCGCAGCAGCGGCGGTTATGCCTCGCGACCGTTGAAACGATTGTCGGAAATTACAGAAGACGTGGAGCGGCGTATTTCCACCGGCATTCATGAGTTTGACCGGGTGCTGGGCGGCGGTATCGTAGAGGGCAGTCTGGTGCTCTTAGGTGGCGATCCGGGTATCGGCAAGTCTACCATTTTGCTGCAAGCCTGTCAGCACTTGGGACAGCACCATACCATTCTCTATGTGAGTGGTGAGGAGTCTGCCAATCAGATCAAGCTGCGTGCCAATCGGCTGGGTGTGACTACGGACAGCCTGTATATTTTGGCAGAGACGGATGTGGGCAGTATTGCCGAGACCATTCGTAGCGAAAAGCCGGATATTGTGATCATTGACTCCATTCAAACCATGGTGTACGATCAGGTGACTTCTTCTGCCGGATCCGTGACCCAGGTGCGGGAGTGCACCAATATTTTTATGCACACAGCCAAAACCTACGGTATCCCTATTTTTGTAGTAGGCCATGTGAACAAGGACGGCGCCATTGCCGGACCTAAGGTACTGGAGCATATTGTGGATACGGTGCTGTACTTTGAGGGCGAGCGAAACTACTCTTACCGTATTCTCCGAGGGGTGAAGAACCGCTTCGGCTCCACCAATGAGATTGGCGTGTTTGAAATGACCCAAGAGGGGCTTTTGGAAGTGGAAAACCCCTCGTTGATGATGCTTTCCGGTCGTCCGAAGAACGCCAGCGGCACCTGTGTGGCCTGTGTAATGGAAGGCTCTCGCCCCATTTTGGCGGAGGTGCAGGGATTGGTAACGGCCACCGGCTTTGGCACGCCCCGGCGTATGAGCACCGGCTTTGATTTTAACCGTATGGCAATGCTCATTGCGGTATTGGAAAAGCGGGCGGGATTTTTCTTCAACACCATGGATGCTTATATCAATGTGGTCAGCGGTCTGCGGTTGGACGAACCGGCGGCGGATCTGTCTGTGGCAATGGCGCTGGTGTCCTCGCTGAAGGACGCGGTGATCGGCGACAAAGTACTGGCCTTTGGCGAGATCGGCTTGGCAGGCGAAATTCGCGCTGTCAGCCATTGCGAACAGCGCGTGCAGGAGGCCGGTCGCCTGGGCTTCCAGCGCTGTGTGATCCCATTCCATAATTACAAATCCCTGTCTAGGGACCTTAAAAAAGAATTGGATATTGTGCCGGTGCGCACCGTTCGCGACGCATTCAGTGCCTTGACGGTGAAAGACTGATATTTTGACATAATAAAAAAGCCACTGTAACCGAAATTACAGTGGACTTGGTGGAGCATAGGGGATTCGAACCCCTGACCTCCACACTGCCAGTGTGGCGCGCTCCCAACTGCGCTAATGCCCCGTAGCTATCTTGCTTTGGTAGTATAGCATAGCGTATGTGGGAAAGTCAAGAGAATTTTTACAAAAAATGCAAAAACACAGATTTTTCTCTTTTGCATAGAATGAGATAGGTTCGTAGGAGGGGTGACAGTGGCGAGTATCAGCCTTTGTATGATCGTGCGGGACGAGGAAGCAGTGCTGGGGCGCTGTTTGGAGAGTGTGGCGCCGGCGGTGGATGAGATCATTCTTGTAGACACCGGCAGTGTGGACGGCACCAAGGCGGTGGCGGCTGCCTATACCGATCAGATCTACGATTTCGCTTGGGTAGATGATTTTGCTGCGGCGCACAATGCGTCCTTTGCCAAAGCGACAGGGGATTATATTCTGTGGCTGGATGCAGACGATGTGCTGTTGCCGGAGGATCTGGATGCGTTGTTGTGTCTGAAAAATCGGCTGGACCAATCCCCGGCGGATGTGGTGATGATGCGCTACAATACCGCCTTTGACAGTCGTGGAAATCCCACTTTTTTCTTTGATCGAGAGCGGTTGGTGCGCCGTGCGGCGGGACCGGTTTGGCACGGTCGGGTACACGAGTATATTCAGTGCCCGGGCACCAGAATTACAGTGAATATTGCCGTGACACATCGATCAATCAAGACAGCGTACACCACCCGAAACCTACGAATCTATGAAAAGATGGCGGCGGCAGGGGAGTCGTTTACGCCCCGAGATCGATTCTACTACGGGCGGGAGTTATACTACCATCGGCAGTATGACCGTGCGGTACAGGAATTGCAGGCGTTTTTGGCGCCCGGCGACGGCTGGCTGCCGGATCAGTTGGAGGCCTGCAAGTATCTGAGTGCAGCCCTGCACGTCCAAGGGGATCGGAAGGGTGCGTTTGCTGCATTGTGCCGGAGCTTTGCCTTGGGAGCACCTCGGGCGGACCTGGTATGCGGTTGCGGTGATTTGTTACTGGAACAAGGGGATTATCCGGCGGCCATTTGTTGGTACAAGTGGGCGCTGGAACTGCCCCAGGACCTGCATAGCGGCTTTGTAAACACGGATGACACCGGGTACTTGCCGTACCTGCGGCTTTGCGTTTGTTATGATCGTATGGGTGATTACGCAGCGGCTGCCCGCTGTAATGCCCAAGCCGCAGCGTACCGTCCCGATGATGCCGCCGTGCAGCAGAACACAGCCTATTTTGCCGCATTGCAGCACCCTGCCGACCCGTCGTCTACTGGAGAGAATAAGGAGCAAAACCGATGAATACAACGATTTATAAAAACCAACCTTGCTGCGACGCTTGCTGCAAGCCTGCCTGTTCCTGCTGTCCCACCGTTGTTGGGCCTACCGGTCCAACAGGGCCTACCGGTCCCACCGGCCCCACAGGTCCGGGTGTTGGCGCTACCGGCCCTACCGGTCCTATGGGTCCTACGGGCGCTACCGGCGCAACAGGTCCTACCGGACCTACGGGTGCCACCGGCGCAGCCGGAACGGTTCTGCCCGGCGAATTGGTGACCAATGGCACTATGGAGCAGTTCACCAATACTGTCCCCACCGGCTGGACCATGAACAACGATGCTTTGGCTGGGCAAGCCACCGGCGCCGGTCAGGTGCACAGCGGTTTATCAGCGGTGCAACTGGCATCAGGTGCGCAAATGAGCCAGACCCACGCAGCTGCCCCAGGCAGCTATTACCGGCTTTCCTTTTATGCCCAAGGGGTAGGGGATCAACCGGCAGTGACTGGCAGGATCATCTTTACAGACGCAGCCGGCGGCGAATCAAATGCGGCTGAGGTGTCGGTGCGTTCTCAGGATATGGTTAAGACGGCGCCGAATTTTGGCTATTATCAGGTAATCAGTACGGTGGTGCCGGAGAATGTGACCACAGTGACAGTCTATCTGGAAGCAACCGGCGGCACGGATGACAGCGTAATTCTGGACGATGTTTCTCTGACCGTGGTTTAACTGCGGGGGCTCGGTGTGCCTAGGCGCACCGGGCTTTTTTTATTGCCTAAATTTAGTGTTTTTGCTGCGGTACGAAACGGACTGTGCTAAGATGCTTCCTATGATGAACTGCTGCCGGACTGCCGGCAGAATATGCAGACCGGCGAGACCGGCAGTGTTTATGCCTTTCAGTTTGAAGTCAAAAAGGACGGTGTGTATTCCGTTACGGCAAAAGCAAAATAAACGAAGGCAGTAGGAGACTGCTGCCTGTTTGTAAATCGGCTGCAATTTTCACCACAAGGCCATCGGTATAACCGTTGGCCTTAATTTTGTAAAAATATTGCAATTTTTCTTTCTATTTTGCGAATCATCTGTTATAATAGGCACATTCCAAGGAGAGGATGTGGAGTAATGGGCGGATATTTTGCCGCAGTATCCAAAGAAGATTGCGTTTTTGATTTGTTTTTCGGTGTGGACTACCATTCCCACCTGGGCACACGCCGGGCGGGAATGGCGGTGTATGACCCGGAAACCGGTTTTGACAAAGCCATCCATAATATTGAAAACGCGCCGTTTCGTACGAAGTTCACCAAGGAGTCTCAGTTGATGCACGGCACCATGGGCATCGGCTGTATTTCCGATTTTGAAGCGCAGCCCATACTGGTGCGTTCCCATCACGGGACCTTTGCCATTACAACGGTAGGGAAGATCAATAATGCAGACGCTATTGTGGACGAGATTATCGGGACCAACGCCCATTTCTTTGAAATGCACAATGGCGAGATCAATCCCACGGAACTGGTGGCAGCGCTGATTGACCAAAAAGAAAATTTTGTAGAGGGTATTCGCTACGCCCAAGATGTGATCGACGGCTCTATGAGTATGCTGCTTTTGACCCCCAAAGGGGTGTATGCTGCCCGGGACAAGCTGGGGCGCACACCCATTGTGCTGGGCAAAAAGCCGGATGGTTACTGTGCCAGCTTTGAAAGCTTTGCCTATTTGAACTTGGGCTATACCGATGACAGAGAACTTGGCCCCGGCGAGATCGTGGTGCTAACGCCGGACGGTGTGCAGCAGTTGGTTGCACCGGGCAAAAAAATGAAAATTTGCACCTTCCTATGGGTGTATTACGGTTATCCGTCCTCGTCCTATCAGGGGATCAGCGTGGAAAAAATGCGTTACCACTGCGGCGAGCTGTTGGCAGGCCGAGACAACGCCAAGCCGGACATTGTGGCTGGTGTGCCGGACTCCGGCATTGCCCACGCCATCGGCTATGCTAACGCCTCCGGCATTCCGTTTTCTCGTCCATTTGTTAAGTACACGCCTACCTGGCCCCGCTCTTTTATGCCACCCAACCAGACCAAGCGAAACCTGATCGCTAAGATGAAGTTGATTCCGGTGCACGATTTGATTGAGGGCAAGAGCCTGCTGCTTATTGACGACTCCATTGTTCGCGGCACACAGCTGCGGGAGACCACGGAGTTTTTGTACGCCAGCGGCGCAAAAGAAGTGCATATCCGGCCGGCGTGCCCGCCGTTACTGTTTGGTTGTAAGTACCTGAATTTTTCCCGTTCCACCTCAGAGATGGAACTGATCACTCGTCGTGTGATCCAGGAACTGGAGGGCGGCGATCCGACAAAGGAAGTGCTGGCAGAATATGCCGACCCGGACAGCGAAAAATACGCTGCTATGGTGGAAAAAATCGGCGAAAAGCTGCACTTTACCAGCTTGCGCTATCATCGACTGGACGATATGATCGCTTCCGTAGGTATTCCTGCGGATCAGCTTTGTACCTACTGCTGGAACGGCAAAGAGTAAATAGTGCAAAAGAAAAAGAACAGTTATCCTTGCGGATAGCTGTTCTTTTTTGCTTTTTTCGCTATTGAAATAGATGCTATTTATAGATTTATATCAATAACCGGTTACTCTGCTTTCATGTTCGCAAAGCACTCGCTGCAATAAACCGGACGGTCTTCCCGCGGCTCAAAGGGAACCTTGCAGGCTGCGCCGCAGTTGGCGCAAACAGCGTCGTGCATTTCGCGGGGACCGCGAGCGGCGGCTTTTCTTGCGCTACGGCAAGCTTTGCAGCGCTGGGGCTCATTGACAAATCCCTTTTCAGCATAGAACTCCTGTTCACCGGCTGTAAAGACGAATTCGTTCCCACAATCCTTGCAGACTAATGTTTTGTCTTCGTACATTGGACCTTAACTACCTCTCATAAGATTTATTCAAAAAGAAGCGTCAACTTCTTACGAATACGCTGTAATGCGTTGTCTACCGCCTTCGGGCTTTTGTTCAGTCGGGAGGCAATATCCGCATATCGAAAACCGCTGATGTGCAGGCGCAGCACCTCATTTTCCATGGGGGACAACTGCTGCTCCAGCGCGCGGCTCAGGCGCGCCACACTCTCTGCGGCCAAAAAATCGTCCTCCGCGCTGACGGCTGTACCGGCATGATCCAGATAGTCCTCCAAGGGAACCATATTATCCGCCGGAACATCTTTGCACCGACTGAATTTTCGCAGCGCGGTTTGTATTGCGTTTTCAATACAAGTGCCGGCAAAAGTGCGAAAAGCGGCGCCTCGTTTCGGTTGGTACGCACGCAGGGCGGCCAGCAGACCGATCATGCCCTCCTGGACCAGATCGTCCTTTTCCAGTGGAGAGTGAATGTACTTCATGGCAATCATCTCCACAGTGGGGCGCATGGCGTGGACCAGTGCATTTATGGCTTCTCCACTGCCGCTTTGAGCGGCGGAAACCAGCGATTCAATATCTGTTCTTTTTGTTGCTGACATAATTTTCCTGCCTTATGATTGATTATACAACGGTTATTGGTCATAGTCAACAATTTTTCATTCTGCAAGAAAAAATTATTATTTAACTTGGATAATAATGTGCAAAACGCGCAAAATGGTGAGTAATTAAAAATGCTTATACATTAAAGCGGAACAGCACTACATCGCCGTCCTGCATCACATACTCCTTGCCCTCCAGACGAACCAGGCCTTTTTCCTTGGCAGCAGCCATGGAACCGCATGCCATAAGGTCATCGTAGGAGACAATTTCCGCCCGAATGAAGCCCTTTTCGAAGTCGGTGTGGATTTTTCCGGCTGCCTGCGGTGCCTTGGTGCCCTTGGTGATCGTCCACGCACGCACTTCCTGCTTTCCGGCAGTCAGATAGGAGATCAGACCCAGCAGCGAATAGCCCTCCCGAATGATACGGTTCAGACCGGATTCCTCCAGCCCCAGATCCTCCAGAAACATTGCCTTGTCCTCTGCGTCCATGTCGGCGATATCCTCTTCGATCTTGGCACAGATGGGCAGAACCGCAGCATGCTCTGCCTCGGCGATCTTCCTGACCTCCTGATAGTGCTCGTTCTTGTCCACGCCGCTGCGGAAATCCTCCTCGCTCATGTTGGCAGCATAGATGACCGGCTTGGCGGACAGCAGGGGCATGTCATGGATCCAGCTCAGCTCGTCCTCGGTAAAGTCGAAGCCACGGGCAGACTTGCCCTCTTCCAAATGCGCCTGCAAACGCTCCAGAAAATCCACCTGCGCCTGAAGCTTCTTATCGCCCTTCAGCGCCTTTTTGGTGCGGTCAATGCGGCGTGCCACCATCTCCATGTCCGAGAAGATCAGTTCCAGATTGATGGTTTCGATGTCCGACGCCGGATTGATTCTGCCGTCCACGTGGATGATGTTGTCATCCTCGAAGCAGCGAACCACATGCACAATGGCATCCACTTCACGAATGTCGCCGAGGAACTTGTTTCCCAGTCCCTCGCCCTTGGAAGCGCCCTTGACCAGACCGGCAATGTCCACAAATTCCAGCGTTGCCGGCGTAAACTTGTCCGGCTCGTACATCTCCGCCAGCTTGTCCAGACGGCTGTCCGGCACGGAGACAATGCCCACGTTCTTTTCAATGGTGCAGAACGGGTAGTTGGCAGATTCTGCGCCGGCATTGGTCAGCGCATTGAACAGGGTGCTTTTTCCCACGTTGGGGAGCCCCACCATACCTAATTTCATAGCAATTTCAATCCTTTTTCTATTTTTCTACGGCTGCTGCCGAAACACACTTAATATATAGTATAGCACGATACCGAACGGATGTCAAGATTCTGTTCCGGCAAAAACGCAAATCCATTCCGCCGTAAAAAACAGCAGCGCCACGGAATTCCTCCGCAGCGCTGCACCCTTTTCCACATGTTCTTCCGCAAATGTTTAAAACTCGCTTCACAGGCACGTGTATCCATTTGTGAAAACGAGTTCTTAGAGCTTGTGTTCATAGGAAATATATGCGGATTTTCGAGCAAATTTTTTTGCAGACAAGGCAAAAATTTGCAGGC
>ENA-OQHR01001038-OQHR01001038.1-human-gut-metagenome-genome-assembly--contig:-NODE-1038-length-15470-cov-8.174950_pt1 | contig 15470 bp, 20 predicted proteins | sample MGYA00242566_ERZ504725 | MGnify/ENA primary metagenome ERZ504725 (study PRJEB26092, sample SAMD00036217) | human gut metagenome | host: Homo sapiens | study: EMG produced TPA metagenomics assembly of... | reverse complement strand
TGTGAAAGTGTGAACAAATTATGTAACGAATATTAACAAACTATGAACTAAATAATATCAAGAAATCTTCTGATAAGAGGTTAAATAATATCATTGTATATCTTCTGAGATTTGCTATAATATAATCAGAAAGATAAAGAAAAGGAGATAGCAATATGAGAAAATCAAAAAATTGTTATAAGCTTATGGACACACATAGTTTAGTACCACCTGTGAGCATAGATAGTCATTGTATGGAAACAGTATTGTATATGGAAGAATTGTTAACACAACGTTATGGAAATACAATTGCACATAAATGTAAAATGTACAATAACGGTTATTATGGTTGTCCAGCCGACAGGCAAGGGAATCGTTGTTGCGGTGAAAAGTGGTGTGCGGAAACATGGAAACGATATGAAGCAATCATTAAGCCCGAATGGCATCACGTTAGCCTTGCAACCCTTGCAAATATCGACTTTGACATGTTAGATAAAAAGAGACAGGTATATCTTAAAGCGCACCGCGAACTAAAGCGAACGCTAGCAGACTTAAGTAAATGTAAAACAGGGCATACGTACGAAGCTAGAGCACGTAAATTCATGCGTGATATGATATCGCAATATTATGATAATGAAATATCTTATGCAATGCGCAAATACTTAGATTTACAATTATCAATGTCAAATGTTGTCAATGGTGTATGGAGTTCATACGTTGAACCCGCAACAGGTTTACATGAATCACGTAGATACAGTAGACCAACGTTAACATACTAAACTAATATCATAGCTTGCACTATTCACAATAGATTAACAGGAGAAAGTGAGGTATAAAGATGAAGTCATATTTGATTGAATACTATGACAAGTTGCTAGATAGAACAGACTATGATACAATATTTGGCTTCAGTGAATCACACGCTAGAGAACAATTCAGATATAGAACGGACGACACTAAAATTATAGTATCAGTTGAAGCATTATAAGAAAGTGAGGATTGACCATGGATGCATTAACCACAAAGCAGAAAAACCAGATGTATGACGAATTATCAGATTTAGTTATCAGATACGGAAAGAACCCAGTTGCAAGACGCATGATGAAAGCATACTGTACCGAACTAAAAAAGGTTGAAACCTCAAAAGAGCTTACAAGCATGGCGTTTGTCTTAACATCCCTTAGCTATCTTCTTGAAATAACCTTCCCAACCAAATAACAAACAATACAGCCACCAAATGGTGGCTGTATTTATTAAGAACCGAACTTCACGCCATAGCCGTATATAAAAATTTCTTTCGCAATAAGCGGATCATTATTGAAATTATATGTCACATTGGTGGTATGAATATTGTTCAATGAAATATTCTTAGCAGGTGTGGTATCAATAACACAATCTCCAAAAGGTAAAAAAATGTAAGTACCAAATGTACCATCTGTTTTGTAAGCCTTGAATGCGAACCCCAGTGGAATGACAATATCATTATCTTGTTTGCTAATTGAAATATTGCTAATGTTTCCATGCCAATAATGGTCATCCAGATTGTAAACTACGCTCACAGTGGGGCGATCGTCAATGTATTCACTAGCATATCGCACAATCTTTGTTTTCTGCAATGATGATATATCAAGCTCAATATTCTCCCCCCAACTATCCACATACTCGAACGCATTAACAACTTCATCCCTCAGCTTTCTGACACCTCTCCAGAACGCAAGGTTAGAAAATCTTTCTGGTAAATTCTTCATTGGTTCAAGATACTTTAATAAATCCATAAAAACACCTCCCTTTCTTATTAACCATTTTCCGCGATTGCGTAAATATATAAGTCCCACTTAGTATTGCTTGTGGTAGGAACACTATCTGGACATAAAGCCATGGTAAGTTGTGCAGTTGATACGCATAACTTCGCATTTGTCCCCGTGTTCGGCACTTGAAGTCTAACACCGCAGTTGACATTTCTAGTATCTCGGACGACACCACTAACATCAAAGTTAAACATTAAACTCTCAACCGGTAGAAACGGCACATACGAAGTTTGAAATTTAATTTCATCCATGGTATATCCAAAAGGTTGTGATAATGCAAAGTCAAAAAAACCATTACTAGGGGTAAATTGCTTTCGTGCATATCTTGGAAGTACAGGTTTAGCAGTCGTATAATCGGGACGAAAATCGAACACGCCCTTGCATACAGCAATAAAAGGTAACTTACATAATGTGATAGGTTGTGTCACACGACCTAACTGGAAATATCTCGGTAAACGTGTAGATGTGTCCCACCATACGACATTAGAAGAATATTCCCACCGTTCAACTGGTGCATTGGATTGGAAAATGAGATGATCTTTTAGCCAATTCCACCAATTCTGCCACAAACCATTTTTAAACTCCTCATCTGTCGCATTATAAATATCAATAGGTGGAATGATGTTAAAATTTTTCAACAAATTTTCCAACTTTTTCACCCTAGCTTCTAACGCTGTCATGTCAGCTTGAATCTGAGTAATGGAGTTTTCAATATTGGAAATTGACTGTTTAATATCGGTAATTTCATTTTCAACGTTTGACACTCTAGTTTCGATGTTGTCTATACGCCGATTGATGTTTGTAATATCATTTTTAATATTGTTCAATTCAGTTTCGATAGACTGCAACACATTTTCAATATTCGTTACTCTAGTATCAAGTGCCTCATACTTCGCATACAAGTCCTTCAACGATTCTTCCACACTTTTCGCCCATGCATTAAATTCGCCATTAAATTCATTCAATGCGTCAATAACGTCATTCAACTTTGCCCAAAGCGCACAAACTTTCTGTAAAAGGCTTAAGCAATCATCAAAAAGCAAAGGAATTGTAAATTGATGATTCCAACAAAAGCCCAAATGCTCTTTCTCGGGCGGGTTGATAATAGGTATATTTACCATAGTTGCACCTCACTTTCATAATTCTACTTACATTATAACACAAGTTCCGCTTTCGTCAATCACCTAAACAGCCCCAAAAAATTGTGTTTCAGTTTATCACAAATTTCCGTCTCAAAATCCCAAACCGCTGTCGTGTAGCTCTGTGCATTAGCCGCGGCAGTCCCACTTGAACCCGTGTGAATCGTGCTATCATCAACATGATTTTTGCTCACATTTGTCAGATAATTGTCATCGAGCAAATCCGTTTGTCCTTGCGGTGTATCAAGAAACTTATGCCAATCATCGGAAGTATGAACGTTTTTGCTGTTGTCCGTTTCAAACATATTCTTTGCGTTATACGCTTCAAACCTCGCCTTAAGTTTGATATTCAGTTCGGGCATAATTCGCGCCATATCACCTCTCATGTGCTCACGAAACAAAAAGTCTGTCTCATAACCAATTTCCCACTCCAGAAAATGACGAATGATCATATCGTTAATAGGCTTTCTAAAATCCTCACTGAAAAGCGGATAATCGTCAAGTCCAAAAGCCGCAAAATCATAATTATCAAACAAGCTCTTATTAGACTTTCTGTCATTTCCGACTTGAGCATTCTGCAAAATATCATAGACATGGAGTGTATAAGCCGCCCCTACATCATACCAATACTTGTCATTGTCTACAAAATTAGTATCAATCATTGGAATTGTCATTGTTATCAGCCCCCTTCTCTTGAGATTCCAAACCAGCATTTTTTACGCTTTCCACTGTGTCCCTATTGGTATTCATAACCGTGAATTGATCTAGTAAACCAGCATCACCAATTACTCTGTCATTAAACGTTGCCTTAACATCAAGCCCGAACTTCGCTTTACATTGATCACAAAAATTCTGTCTTGCCGTCTCGTAACTATTTCTTAGCACCATTAAAGTAGGTGCGTCTTGCATCACTTCAAGGCTTGAAACTTGTGCAACTTTAGACTGTGTTCGCCCATTGACGCCCAACATAAACATAAAGTCCGACATTAGCATAGATTTCAACTGTTCAACATTTCCTGCAACAAAGGGTGCAGGTGTTTGGTACACAATCTGTCGGATATCATCATACTGACTTTTTAAAGGTGACATATCTCTTGTATATACAACTGGTTTGTGTCCAGCAATCTGTTCATATAAATTGGCAAATGTTAATTCCTGTCCATCGGGTGCATTAAGAATAGCTGGTGTATTTTGTGCTTTCAAATTGACATTTATACACCTGTCACACTCATACAGCAAAGCCGCAAAGTGCCGACATAAGCCGTCAATGGAAACAATGTCGTAATTTGTAAACGGGGATAGGCTAGCTGTAAGCGTCGCAACTTCTTTAATATCTCTAGTAACACTGTTCGTAAACGTCTGACACTGATACTTTGTTGCGCCACCGTACCATGTAAGTGTGCTTGCCGCCACACATTCACCAACAACAAAAAATTCAGATTCCTTCCATAGTCCCCCCAGCTTTCCTAAAACAAAATTTTCGTTCAAAATGGAATTCGCATGACGGTATATATCATCATCCTCGAACGGTAGTCCTTCAAACGTCCACGCATCAACCGCAATTCTACGCAGAAAACTGTAATATAGTCCAATCGTTAGCAGATTTTCCGCTTGTGTGTTCTGATTTTTGGTATTTCTTTTCAAATTGCTACACCTCACTTTCTATTGTTAACGTTCCACGTGGAACATGGAGCATGGAACATAGAGTGTTGACCCCTCACCCCTCACCCTCACCCTCACCCCTCAGCCCTTAACCTTCTACCTACATTTTACCAGATTGACCGTGATTGTCAATGATCAATTTTCAATGGCAAAACATTCGCAAAGTATTTTAAAGACCAATAAGGACAAAACATGCTTCGAGCATCAATTCCCCCTATTGGTGGTGGCGGTGTTGTTGGTTGCACAACCTCAGTTGTGCCGCTACCAGTTACACTTCCCGCGTCACTTCCAGATGGATTCACGGGGGCTTTTGAATCTGAGTCTGAAATTGTGCCTTCTCCGATTTGAATTACACCTGTTTGGGCTTGCATGTCTGAGAATACTCTGTTGTACTGTGTAGTTGTCCAACGATTGCCGTCATTTGCACCCGTTTTAGCGTTTTGACGTGCCATGACTAGTTTTATCCAATCACTTTCTGTCTCTCTCCCTGTTGTTCCCGTGAATATATCTTTTACAGCGTCCCAATATCCGCTGTCACGAATTGCAATGCTTGCGGCAGTTCCCACGGCATAAGCACCAACATTTGATACGTCATATCCCAAATGTTTTTGTATTTCACTTCTAATCAGACTATAATAGTTATTAAACATTGCCCAGTTTTGCATTTTTGAAAATTCTGACAAGTGTTTGTTTGTGTAATCAATGAAAAGCTGTTTTAAACCGTTGTTGCTGACAAGTTGCTCATTGCCGACACCCAAATCGATGTATGTTTGAAAGCCGCTAAAAAGATTTGGATAGTGCTGTATACAAAATTGCATAAAAGGAACTAGTCCGTAACGATAATCAAATTGATATCGTCCATACGCCCTTCCCTTATCGCCGTTTATATACCAACCGCTAGTGTCTGAATATTCTTTACCCGACTCGAAAACTTGCCAATTTATCCACATTCGCGCACCCACTTGCTCATCTTCTTTCTTTTCTTCTGGAACAGGCTGTGTCGATTCTGAATTTTGAACAACTATTGCCGTGTGTCCAGGCATGTGTAGAATGTCGCCAACTTGTAAATTGTCACCTGTTGTTAGGTATTTACTGTCACGCAATATGTCAAAAAGTCCTGTGTTTGTCAGCGCACCCAGTTCACTGTCTGTATTCATTCCCGTGCTGACTTGAATATTAAGACAGTTTAAAATACATGCAACTAAAGCAGAGCAGTCAGTTGCGCAAGGTACTTTAACGTCTTTAGGTTTCCACCCGACTTTTCGACACTCATTTGTAAAAGTCTCCCGTCTATGTTGGTTATATCCAACATTTTGATTATCACATGATTCTATCATAAGCGTAGCAATCGCACGGGCAACGTCTGGACGGTTGCGAATACGTGCAATCCAGTCCCAGCGCCTACCGTCTCCAGTTTGCGGAAACCAACCTGTTACGCGGACTTCAAGTCCGTTTTGATCTCCGTCTCTGCCGCCCCAAAGATTGCCGTTTTCATCTTTTGAAGCTTCACCAATATATGTTGCCATATCAACCGCCCTCACTTTCTGGAAAATGATTTTCTAAGATTTTGTCAGTGTGCTTATAGTTTCCGATACCGTGCCAAAACCACACGCCACTGTCAAGGCGATTTGCCATGTATGCAATTGCGTTTTGTGGTGCATCATTTGCAGTAACAATCGCACCGCTTGTGTGTACGTAATTCACAATTGGCAGAGAATCAATTACAATATCTGCTAAACTGCCATTGTAGTTATAGCCGTACATGCAGAAGTAGTTGTTAAATTTTTTGATATCTTGCAAAGACGGATAATACCATGCAACAGAAATCATAGGGAAAAGTGCGTTATACATTGCGATAGTTCCAGCAGGATTTCCAATTGTTAGGTCTGATTCTTCAAATTTTGCACCCAAATTTTCTGCAAAAGTTTCCGCGGCTTGCAGCTCACCTTTAATGTCAAGTGAAAAAAGATTTCCGATTGACGCAACGCCAAAGTTTCCAAAGTCACGCATAACACCGCTATTGTTTAGCTGTGTAGTCGATAACTGCACACTATCCCACGTACTACTTGCAAGCGAATAGTCTCCGTTTGCTCCGTTTCCGTACTGCTCTGGTGTTATAACAATACCGCCTAATTGTGACTGGTTAGCCGCCCACTTGAATTTAAACTTTTTGGCTAGCAGTGCAGACTCATCAAAATAACGGAAATCATATTCTTTAGCACTTCCACCGCAATTGACTGTTAACTTGTTAAATTGTGGGGAAGTGTAAAGCTTATTCCACAAAGGTTTTTCAACAAAGGATTGCACCAACTCAACCTCTCCTGTCCTGTTGTCAACCTTATCAAGATTTTCTCCGCTTATGTCAGTGGCAAAAAACTTTGGCACGTGATATGCTCCAATTATGTCTTCCTGTCTACCACACTTTGCATAGCGTTTAACTACTTCTAACGCTTGTGCTCTTGACAGCTTACTTGTGTTACTTTGGACTATGCCGCCGCATTCGCAAGGGTTGACAGATACCAACGAAAAGAAATTATTGATTTGCCCGTAATCGCCCATGGCGAAATTTGCAATTGCCGCGTAAAAATCACTTGAACGGTTTTCATAGGTGTCCGTATTGTTTGCGGTCATCAGATAAACGGAGTCGTCATCATCTTTTGAAAAGCCGTATTCGGTTCGGGCAATTTCCCACCTATCAACTTGTGTTGGTTCGGGGTAAAAGTTTGCAAAAAGCCCGTCACTTGCGGGGTGCTGTCTCATGACTGGTGATGGATGGAATGTGAATTTATCAAGGTAAGTCGCCCAATAATCAACAGACGTATTTACATATGTCAGTTTATTGTTAACATACTGATAATCTATAATATACGCAAATTCAATGCGTGATTCATTTTGATATGCCATGTAGTTATAGCGTTTTATTTCATCTGCTCTTACTGGACAGCGGAAAGTTTGCCCCTGTCTTTCCCACGTTACATTATCGTAGCGTTTATACGGAAGAACGCTGAGAAGTTCTTTTAAAAACCCCTCAGCGTTTCTTTCTGCTGGGATTAACAAGTGTTTACCGCTGTCGTCAAATGGCGAATCAAACAAGTATACAGTTGTCATATTATCCCCCCTCTATTAAGCATTTTTGCAAATTGCAACAGCATTTCCCCACGGTCTGATACCGTATGTCTGCCACACGTTCAAGTACTGATTCTGATACATTCCTGCGGCATTATAGAAGTCACCGCTTGTACTTAAGTTGTCGCGGTACTCGAAAGTATTAACATCTGCAAGCACGGCAAGAATGTTTTGATCATCTTTGATGGTTTTCCAATACTTTGTGACTGGGTCGATTGCAGAATCAAAATCAAGATAATCAAAGTTCGGGAAAGGTGTTACCCTTCCGACTAAGTCGGCTTTGCTCATGTTGAAAGCTCCAGCAAGTGTTTCAACGTTGCAGTTGACTAAAATGTCACTTCTGATGAACAGATATAGGCTGTCAGATGGTGTCCATGTGATAGCCGGTGTCGCGTCTGCAATTCCCTGTGCTGTTGCATATGCCTGATAATTGTTGAAGTCACTTGAAGCATGTGTGATATCAAGTGCGATTTTCTGAATGGCCTTGATAAAGCCGACAGATGAAGCGGCTGGGTCTGCATCATCCCATGGAATTTCCTTCTTAACTACTACGTTGTTTTTAACGGAAGTCTGAATCAACTTCTTGATAAGGTTTTCTTCTTCAATCTCGTTCCCACTGAAAAGACTTGTCACCATGCCCGTTACCATACTGTCAAGCTGCTCCCATGACGTGAAAGCACCTTCCATCAGTTCACGTGGAATAGTGACTGGGAACTGCCTTCTTCTGTTCTGTCGGAAGTAGCAAGTTTTAACGTCTGGTTTGGTGACATTTAAAAGTGTCGCTCCGAGTGTAATGTCATAGTCACGCCCCATAGCTGGATTGATATAGTTCATTTCCATATCTGTTCCGAGTGGAAAACCTTCTTTTTTCAGCATTGCATACTGATTGGTATACATCTTAGATTCCACGGACTGAATGACAATCTTGTTTACAACATAGTGAAGAAACTCATTCATAAATGGTGCATACTTTACAATTGGTGTCATGGCGTGACTAATAGAAGTCGCCACGGTAACTTCGCCTGTTCCCCTCATGTATTCGTTTGAGGAATTCTTTCTAGCATCGTTAAAAAGATTTACTCCTCGCTGTGCGCTTGACAGCGGTGTTGTTGTTTTTGCCATACTTTTATACCTCACTTTCTATATTAGCTATAATAGCTTAAAATGTCGTCTGTTGTAACTTCCTCTTTTTCTTCTTTAAGTTTTGGAGATGGAGAAATCGAAGTTGTTACACGGTTGAACAGCTCTAAGTTTTGTTTGCTAAGTCTGTCGTTTTCCGTTTTCAGTGTTGCGTTTTCTGTTGCAATTGCTTTCTCAGCTTCATTTGAAGCTTTTGCCATATCAAGCACATCCACAACGATTCTTCGCATTTCATCAACTGTCATTCCATCTGGAATTGAAAGCGTTGTCACCATCTTATCAATATCAATCATGCTTTTGCCCCCTCATAGTTAATATTAGCAAAGTGAAAACTGTGCTCCCATTCATATTCTGCTATTCTGCCTAATTCAATGGTGTGTCCCTCTTTTGGCATGTGCAGAAAGAAACCGTAGCCAATGTCAATGCCGACATGTCTACCTTTACCGCCAAAAGATGAATATAATCCGTTTCCTTCTGTTCCTAAAAACGGTGTAGTCTTTTCTACTCCGTCATGATAGTGTCCAGTGCTGTAATTTGCGACACCGACAACAGCGGAAACGAAGCCGCTACAATCATATCCAATTTTGCCACGCGAGAATGCTTTATAAGCAGCTAACTCTTGCGTTGTATACTTTGAAAAATAGGCGGGTTCGAGACTGATAAGTGTGTTCATCACTTCATCGGTTAGGACTTGCCCTTTTGCACCGTAAAAATATGCATATTCATCACGGTGATAAAACATATATAACGCCTTTTTAATCACTTCATAATACGTCATTCTTCACACCACCTTCCAACTCTGTTTTAATTTCCGATATCATTTCCCTAAGGGAATTGATTGCATTTGTAAGCTCTTTTGTTTCCTCTTTGTGAACGTCTGTCTGATACTTGATATAGTAACAAAGAATCAACGTCATACAAATTGGAAAGCCGACACTTGTAATCATTTGCGTAACTGTACTAATATCCATCACAAGACCTCACTTTCTAAAAAGGTGGGCGTGTCTCCACGCCCGTGCTGACAGTTTGCACAACTACCCCGTTCTTCGCGGTCTGTCTGGTAGTCCCTAACTATAGTTTAACATATATTTAATTTCTGTCAATAAGTACACGTTTGATTAAGTCATTAAATTTTTCGCTTGCCTGTTTTGAGCTTGCACATATTTGGGAAGTGCGTTTATAGTATAGCATCCATTGTATTATTTTTTGAGTTGATGGTAAATATAACTCAGTTGTTTGTAATGTGGTTTTTGCTTTATATTTTCCAGATACAATCACAAGTGGACAATGTTCGATGTGCGGCAGTATCACAGTTATTCCAAAATCCTCTATGTATATTCGGTTGGTTTTTTTAGATAACTCTGCATACCATTTCCATGATAGACTCTTGTATATGTCGGGATATATATTTTCTTGCCATGCACCCGTAATAGTCATGTCGGTTGTCTGTGACTCATAAACCGCAAGATGTTTAGAGACATGTGCATGTTTTGGCGGTTCGGTATATAAGACGCATATTTTTAAGTTATCATCATCAAGTTTTCTGTTAAAAATATAAACTTTTCCCTGTTCAAGTTTACGTGCGTCAATGTTGTAATAAACAAACAACGGGCTTTTTGGATTGATGCTATTTGCACATGCTACAACTTTAACGTCTTTTCTACGTCTGATTATTGTCGACAGTTGTTGACTATACCCTTTAAGAAATTCGTTTGTTGAAAGTGGAATTATTGTAGTCGTGTCGTCATCTTCGATAAACTCATCAAAAAATATAGTTTTAACTGAATCGTAGCCGTTACCCTTATATTTCATCCATGATGCTATTGATGAGCTATAGCCACATGGCGAATATATCCATTTATTATTTCTTCCTAACTCTTGTTTTCTATACACACCGCTATAGTAATTTAAGTTTGCTTCTTCTTTCCATAATGTTTTTTCAACATATGGCTTGATGTTGGCGACAGCGCCCCACGCTCTACCGCGGATAAGATAATCTTCACGTGTACGCATGTAAACAAATTGCGCACCTGTAGCATTATAGTCGTCAAACAAGCCCTTAAAAACAGAGTATGTTTTACCCGCAGAACGCTCACCAAATACAATGTAAACGTCGGCGTTTAAAGTATATAGTGATGGAATGTTAATATAGGTTTCGTCACCTACTGTTATATAAAGATTTTCAATTTCCATGTTATTCTCCTATCTTTTCTAATATAATGGGTGATAAGTGTTTGGTTTTTACCGTAAATTTTTCTAAACGTTTACTTATATCTTTATCTGTGTTCTCTTTCTTTCCCTCTTTTGTTATTATTGTCGGCTTGATGCTATAAACGTCTGTTCCAATCAAAGCTCCATATTCGGGTGAGATTGATAGAGTATAAGTGGTATCCTCTATCCAAGTTCCCCCATTATCATAAGTTGGGATTGAATTTGTTGCTGGGTGTAATATTGTACGCCCAGATACATCTTTATCAAAAGTTGTAAAAATTTCAAAATCTTCTATTGATGAAAGATAATTTACAGCTTTCTTTGAGAGTCCCGACACAGTCATATACAATTTGTTATCAGTATCTTGATATATATATTTCTTCGCACCAAAAGTCTTAAATTTCAACCATGCACCAGTGTCTTCTGTTTCCCAGTCAAAAACTCCTAAATCTGGTAGTTTATAATCTAAACCATAGCGTTTTATAGCTAAGTCGATTTTATATTTTGCATATTCGTTATACCCGTTTATTACGTCTAAACATTCCTCTCGATTTATAACTTTTGCGCTGTCTGTGTCACAGTAGAGCACATTTCTATCAATCTTCGACACTATATCATGCATTAAATGGTAGCGTGTCCACGCTGGTATAAAAACGCCAATTTGATAAGGTAAAAAACTTCTAAACGATTTATAAAATTTCTCAAGTTGCGCAGAAATTTCCTCTTTGTTTGTGATCGCACAGTGGTCTAAAGTCCACTCCGTGCCGTCAAGTGTGACAACATCGTGAATAGGGTCTTGAACAAACATGCCGTAAAAGGAATTTACACGGTTTTTGGCTTTTGCATAGTTTAATTCTTCGCCTTTTACATGCTTTAAACTCTGTTTGTTGTTGTAATACTTTAGCATTGTGCAAACAATGCCAGCTGGTAAATAGTCAGCTCTACAATAGTAACATTCATCTACTCGGATTGCATCAATCTTGTACATTCGCAAAATAATAGCAAGATCGAGACTAGTACATGTTGTTTTTATCATATCAGCCTTAAAAATTCTACCGTTGTCCAAAACACTATCGCTTGATACTTCACAATGTGATGATGATAAGTATGTCATCGTACCTCTTGCGCGAACGTTCTTTGCTGTGATTGTACAGATGAATAAATAGTTGTCTGTGTTGAGTAGACGTTTTAAGTCATATATATTCGCATTTGGCAAACGTTTAAGCGGTGCAACTGGGAATTTCTCTGTTGCGATTGCGAACGGGTACGCACTGCCAAAATCGTAACTATCAACATTTTCCATAATTTGTCCCGCGTACATGTAGTTAGCGTGTGTATAGCCGCCCATGAAAGATTTCCTACATATTACATATCTATCGTAGTCAAGCGAAGTGTTGCGGAACATCTTCATCCATTTGGAATCTTTTTTCATGATAGCACGAAGCTCATCACGTAAAAATCCCGTATTTGTGTACGGAAATTCAAAGAAAGGTTTACCTTCCTGTTCTTCCAACTGATGAATTTTTGCCACCATAATTTCAACGTCACGGTATGTATAGCGCTCCTTGTCTTGCGGCAACTTTTCGCCTGGTTTTACAATGTCGTTATAGTTCATTTCAAGCTTTTCAAGCCCTACATCTTTTCCACATGCCGCAAGACCCTTGTTAGTAAGCTTGTAACTACATCTAAATTCCAAAACATCGTCTATAATAAGATATAACGGTTCGTGAGTGTCCATATAGAAACCGCCTGTCATGGTGTGACCCTCAAGGTTTCTAATTATGGCTTCCATTTCATATGATAAGTTGTGTACATATATGATTAAGCGGTTTTCGCCTTGAGTTGCAAAAGTTTGATATTGACTATGAAAATAGTCGTATAAGTTTGACCATGATGAACATGTGTTATAGTTATAGTCACTATCCATTACAGACCAATGCCATGTGTAGATTATGTCACAATCTTCTGCTAAGTGTTCGTGTGTCGTTTCAATGTCAAAACAAAGAAACTTTTTACAATATGAAATTTTTTCTTTTCGTTTTGCCATTGTTTGCACCTCTCTTAAATGTCGTCAAAATCTTGATCAAGAGATAACCACTCTCCAGCACTACCTTCACGTTGTACATCTAAAAACCATGCGTCAAGGTCAACATCTTCTGGATTCATTACCGCTAAACCATCGAACCCACTACCTAGTGTATTTCCAGCCCAGTTAGCATAAGCAAGTAACTGTTCACTATCATACTGTTCACCTTCATGCGCTGATTGCCAAGTACCCATATATGTTGTCATTTTCTTCCAATCTTCAAAAGATAGATTTTTGAGTTTTGGGTGATTCTCTAACATTTTCTGGTATGCTTTATTTTGTAGCTGTCTATATCCCGTGTAAGTGGACTGTTTAGCATTTAATATCTCGATTGCGGTTGATACTTTTTTCTGAATAGTTTGCAAAGATAAGCCTTGATACTTAATGTCAAATCCTTTATATCTATCGTAGACAGGATTTATTTCACCAGTATAACGTTTACCGCGCTCACTAAAATATTCTCTAAGAGTTGCAAGTCTAGTTTGTGCTCTCTTGCCTAAAGTTCTAAGCAACAGAAGTGATTCATCTTTTGTGTAGTGTTTCTTGAGCAAGACATACTTTCCATTGGACACATCGTATAAAATCCCTTTTGCGCGTTGGACTTCGCCAACACGCTCTTTTTGCTTACTTGCCATACTCCTCTACCTCTCTTTCTGTAAAAGGCTCGATATAGCCGCTTGCTATTGCACTTTGTATCATTTGATCGGCTGTCATGTGATACAATGCTGCGTAAATTTCGAGTGAGCTTCTAACTTCTCTATAGTACTTGAGTCTTAAAACGGGTGTTTTGATATCGTCTAAAGCTCTCAAAACAATAGCGTGCTGAAGTTCTAATAATTGGCTTTCTAAATACATATATTTGTTTACCTCACTTTCGTTTTTTTATTCTAACATGTAATTGTGAACAAATATACGATACTTTGTTAATAAATTGTTAACATTTTATGAATTTAAAAGGGGACTTTTCAGTCCCCTAGCAGATGCAAAAAAACGAACAAACTTGATTAGTTTCCGTTCATTATTTGGTTGTCAACCGCACTGTTGACCGTTTGCCATGTTTAAAAGGTTCTTACCATGATTTTGAAGAATGACTGTCCAGAGTTTCTTGAAATCCCTGTTGTACACTCAATGATGAAATCATGACCGTCAGCTTGCGCTTCCGTTAACAAATCAGCAATCTTGTCAATTTCACGTGCAACACCTGTTGCGTAGATTCCAAAACCTTCTTCAGTTTCCATACAGAGATAGTAAGTGATTTTTCCTGTCACATCATCAGTACCTACTACAATTCCTAACAGCTTACCAGATGGTTTTGCATCCTTCGCAAGTGCGGTTGTACCGTTAATTTTTACAAGCTTTACACATTTTTCATCTCCAGATACAAGTTCAAATTTCTTCATAATTTTAAGTCTCCTTTTTTGTGTTATTTGTTTGAAGTGTAATGTTATGTAGTATTGATCAAATTAGATTATATTGCGTGTTGTGTTGATCCTACGGCGGTAAACCAGATACATATATGCCGTCATCTACGCAACTTGTAGAAATTGCGATAATGTGTTTTCTCCCCATTGTTAAAAGTGAAAGTGTAATACGTCTCTTTATCCGTTTGCACTTTTTGCAACGTCCCTCGAATCTGATTTGTATAGTACCCCTCGCAGAGTAGAATGGAATCAAGGTCATAATAATTGATTGCTCCATCATTTAAAGTCTCCTTTATAGTGGTGCGCTTGTCTACAAAGTTGATACATGCTCCTGTTGGTACGTTCACACGTCTGATTTGTTTTCCCATCGTCACTCCTCATCCTCATGTGTTTGCTCGTAAATTGTATATTTTACAGCTTCTTCGATATCCTCAACCCCTAAAACTTCTTTAAGATCTTCGCCTTTTCTCCCTATGATTGCTAAACATGTAGATAACTTATCAAGTAATTCTTCCGTATATCCTTGTATTGTGTCAAAATCGCCGTCACAAATATTTGATACAATAGTACGGTTCACGTCACATAGTATTATCAGTGCCGCATTTGCGGCAATTTGCTTCATCATTTTCTTTACTTCAACATTCTCAAGCGTTGCCATGTGTACACCGTTTTGTGTTAGCTTTCCAGCAACCCTAATCAAAGTTATCTTCTCATTGTCTGACATTTTTTCAATCCTCACTTTCTTATTTTGTGTTAGGTGGTATATATCTTTGTTACATGTATATAGTACCATGGTTTGATTTTTTTGTCTACTGATATTTTTTAATTACATGTACGGATTTTATTGATCTTTTATAGTTCATAGTTTGTTAATATTCGTTACATAATTTGTTCACAC
>ENA-OQHR01001025-OQHR01001025.1-human-gut-metagenome-genome-assembly--contig:-NODE-1025-length-15664-cov-4.612177_pt1 | contig 15664 bp, 22 predicted proteins | sample MGYA00242566_ERZ504725 | MGnify/ENA primary metagenome ERZ504725 (study PRJEB26092, sample SAMD00036217) | human gut metagenome | host: Homo sapiens | study: EMG produced TPA metagenomics assembly of... | reverse complement strand
TTCAGCTTCATGAACGCCGTTTAATCGGTGTTTATGAAATTTAATTTTCACTGACCTGTGGTTTGTGGGTATTCAAAGATATTTTTAATAAAAGAATTTTCTATTAAATTGCATAATTAATGTAAGCACCAAATAATAAAGTGGATAGAAATAGAACTCATCATGTTAGATAATTAAAGTGTTTTTAGCCACTAAATTCACTCTATATAGTTATTTTAGCACTAAATTTACTATACAGAGGATGGTTAGATAATGGATATTCAAAGCATTAATGATGATATCAAAACCAGGCGATGGGTTGAAAGAATAAAGGAGTGCAGGGAAAGTGGACTTCCTGTTAGAAAATGGTGCAAGCAGAACAACATATGTGAGCAGACCTATTACTGCTGGCTGAAGAAACTGCGAAAGATGGCAATTGACTCAGGGGCTGTAAGGGCTCCATCATTTGTCTCTGTTGATCAGAGCAGACTTGATAAACAGAACATAATTATAACTAAAGGTGATGTTCGTATAGAATTTCCTTGTGATACAGATATAGGAACTGTAACCAACATCATAGGTGCACTATTATGTTAGGTGACATCTCCAGGACTGAGCATATCTATATAGCTGTAGGCTATACAAATATGCGGAAAAAGAGGTTGGAATAAAGGACTATTAAATCGAAAATGAATTAATAGTCCTTTTTAGTTACACTATATAATTTGGTAATTACGATGAATCATTTTCTTATGACTAATTTGAGTCGCTTATGACACATTTGTAGTATTTTTTGTTATTAATATTAAAATCATAAATGTCTAGACGAAAAAAATCAATTGGAGGGTTAAGGTAATGAGAATATGGTATTTTACATCAGAAAGTGTTACATTAGAACATCCTGATAAGATGTGTGATTTTATTGATTATTATGGCGTAGCTGATCAATAATTCCGATTTAGCCTAATCAATAATTCCGATACGCTTGACTAGGTAATACTTATGGTATCCGCAATGATCATATGAGAATCCATCAGGCCATTTCATGGATTTGAAAAATTCAATACAGTTATTGATGTTATTAGAATAGTTCTGAGTGAACTCATATAGAGAAGCTTTCTTTGGCTTTAATAGTTTGTTTGACATGTAATTATATCTCCATCTGATTTCTGATCTAATTATAGAACAGATGGAAAAGCTATGTGTCCGATTCAGCTTCATGAACATCGTTTAAGCGGTGCTTGTGATATTTAATTTTCATTAACCTGTGGTTTGTGTGTATTCAAATTGATATATCGTTTAATACAAAAAAGAGTGCTAAAACTGCTAAAAAAAATCAAAATAAATCAAGTTGTGTGGGAAAATATCTCTTCCACAAAAAAAATTTAGATTGTTGAAATATGGAAAGAAAGGAATGTGAGAGTAATATGAAAAAGAAGATAATATTTGTTTCAGATATTGATGGTACATTGATATCTGATGGTAATGAATTATCGAAAATTTCGAAAAGAATTTTGAAAGAATTATATAGCAAAGGAATTCAAATTTGTTTTGCAACAGGTCGTGATTATAAGAAGTTGAACGATGTTTTAGGAGATATTGAATTTAAATATAGTGCTATTTGTTGTAATGGTTCAGAGATATATGATGAAGAGAGTAACGTACTAAATAAAAATTATTTGGATAATGAGAAATGTGAAAAGATTATACAATATTTAGAAAAATTAGATGTTTTATATATGTTGTATACTGATAAAGGAAATTTTGTTCGAGGTACAAAAGACAGAAATACTCGATTATTAAAATTGGGTGAAACAAAGCAGGGCTCTTTTGAAGATATAGTAGAAGAAGCAAAAATATACTATAAATTAATTTATGCAAATTCAAGAGAAGTTTTTAATATTGATAGTTCTGGATTAAATATTTTAAAAATTGAAATCATAGATTCAGATGTTTATAAATTAACAAAAATGAAACAAGCTTTAGAAAATATCCGTGATATATCAATAACAACATCGTTTAAATATAATTTAGAAATTCAACCTTTAAAAATAGATAAGGGTAGTGCATTGAAAGATTTAATTGATGATAGATATATTATTATTGTTGCAGGCGATGGTGAGAATGACTTATCTTTGTTTAAAATGGCTGACTGCACAATAGTTCCACAAAAGAGGGATACTATTTTAGATCAGTATGAAAATATAATTGCATGTAATCCAGAAGAAATTTTAAGAACAGTAGAGGAGAAGGCAGAAGAATATGATTTCTAAATTAACTTCAGTTAAGAAAATGTATTTAGTGAATTTTTTTATAAGTATATCATTATATTTTCCTGTAGAAGTTGCTTATTTAAATAGTCTTGGTTTTTCTAGTATGCAAATTACAGTCATCAATTTATGTCTGCCATTATTTATAGGAATACTAGAAATTCCAACAGGACATCTTGGTGATCTCATTTCTAGAAAAAAAGTTATGTTGTATTCAATACTTACCTTTGTTGTTTCATTATTGACTTTAATTATATTTAGAAATTTTTACATGATTTTAATTGCCTATTTTTTGGAAGGATTGGGATGGAGTCTTGCTTCCGGAAATAATGAATCTTTACTTAAAGACATTGTAAATGCTGATGTTAGTAAATTTAATAAATCATTATCAAAATTTTACGAATTTTCTTTTCTAGCAACTTTAACATCAAGTATTCTGTTAGTTATAATAACAACTTTTTATGGAGAAAATTATACATTACTACTAATTGTTACTTTTATTGTTCGATTATTTGCTCTAGTAATGGGATTAATGATTAAAGAAACTTCAACTAATGGAAAAGAAAGTATGAGTAATACATTAACAATAGGCAATGCTCTTAAGGCTTTTTTGCAAAGTTCAGAGACAATTTCAATAGGTATATATGAAGGTATTGGACGATTCCAGTTCTTTTTTCCAACAATATATCAAATTATCTTATTATTAAATGGTTTCCCATTAAACTATATTGTTTATATTAATTTTGGATATGTAGTATTTCAATTTTTAGTTCAAAGATATAGCCAGCATATTATAAAATTTTTCAAACGACGTCTTCTTTTAGTTATACTGCCTATATTACAATCATTGTTGATGCTATCATTATTTAGTAAAAATATAGTTATAATTGCAATTTCAATTATAATCATATATATGTGTATTCCATTAAAAACGCAGATTACAAATGAGTATAAGCATATATATATTGATGATGATAACCGAAGCACATATATATCTGTAGTATCATTTATATCTTTAGTATTTAGTACAGTAGTATTTTTTGCGATTGGATATATTTTTGATCATTCACATTTCATGGGAGAAATAAGTATGATTTTATCAATATCAATTATAAGTATATTATGCGTAAAAAATATAACAAAATTAGATAGAAAGTTCGAATAAAAAATAGTATGAAAGTTATTCAAAAAAATGTGAAAGACGTTTATACAAAAAGTCAATTACCTGCTGCAGATATTGTAGTAAATCCGTATGTTGGATGTACGCATAAATGTATTTATTGTTATGCTTGTTTTATGAAACGTTTTATGAAAATAGATGAAGTATGGGGAGAATATATCGTAATAAAGGATTGGCAGACAAAAAATCTAAAAAAATTAGAAAATAAAACTGTTTTGCTTTCATCTGTAACTGATCCATTTCAACCATTAAATCTAAAGTACAAAAGAACTCAAAAGGCATTAATAGAGATAAAAAACTCAAACATCGATACAAATGTAGAAATATTAACTAAATCAAAACTTATTTTAAAAGAATTAAAGCTAATTAAAAGCATAAGTAACATAAAAGTTGGTATTTCTTTAGCTACACTTAATGATAAGATTTCAAAAAGAATAGAGCCAGGTGCTAGTTTATCTAGCGAAAGAATTGAAACCCTCAAAACATTACACAATGAAAAAATTAAATGTTACGTGTTTATCTCTCCTATAATTCCCCATATAACAAATGTATTTCAGATAATAGATGAAGTTTATGAATATGTAGATTATATATGTTTTGAAAATTTGAATTTGAGAAGTCCTTATAAATGTGAAGTGCTAAATTTTGCAAAAGAGGTTCTCCCTAAAGACGAATATCAAGATTTTGAGAGAATTTTTAATGACTCTAATTATGGAATAAGATATTGGCAACAGTTGGAAAAAAGAATAGAAAAATATTGTCAAACTAGGCATATCACATATAAACTGTACTTTTATCATAATAAAATAAGAAAAGATAAAAGGTAAAAATAGCTGATAATAGAGATAAATAATTGTAAAATAGCATAAATGATTATTCCACTTTAGTTGATCACTCATTCCGAATAGGTTGACCAAGTGTTCCGATACTCTTGATCAACTTGCAAAGGATAAAATAAAAATGTAGGTAAAAGACAACATAAGAATGTTGGAAAACCTACATAATTAGAGCACTTATCGTCTGCTTTTTTATATTTATATATAGACAATTAATGCAATTTAGTCTTTCTTTCAAGATTAACATGACAGCATGTTGGTTTCTACTATATAATACTCATTGAGGTGAAAAAGTATGAAACTAATTAAAAACATTCAAGTCTATGCACCAGAAGATTTAGGTGTCAAAGACGTATTGATTTCAGATTCTAAAATAGAAAAGATAGATGATCATATCACATATCCTTATTCTATTGAAACAATTGATGGGACAGGTTGTATCCTTACACCAGGTCTTATTGATCGTCATGTACATATTACCGGTGGTGGGGGAGAAGCAGGCTTTATTTCTCGTGCTAGACCTATTGAAGCACATGAAATACTAGATGCAGGTATTACTACTGTGATTGGATTATTAGGTACAGATGGCTATACAAGAAACACAAAAGAATTATTCGCCAAAGCAAAAGAACTCACTCAAAAAGGTGTCCATACCTATATTTTAGCAGGAAGTTATACATATCCTACATATACGCTCACTGATTCAGTAGAAGATGATATTGTATTTATTGATAGTATTCTAGGTGTTAAGCTTGCATTAAGTGATCATAGATCAAGCCATATCACTGATGATGAACTTGTTCGTTTAGCTTCTCAAATCCGTACAGCAAGTCTTATTGCTGGAAAACAGGCGAATTTAACACTTCATATGGGTGATGAAAAACAAGGATTAACTCCTGTATTTCATGCATTAGAAAGAGCAGATATTCCTGTTTCTTTATTCCAGCCTACACATTGTAGTCGTAATCCACACTTATTTAAAGATGCACTCAAGTTTGCTGAAATGGGTGGTACAGTTGACTTAACATGTGAAGGTGATGGAAAAATTTTAGAATTCATTAAACAGTTTAAGGATACTTCTAAAGTCACTATTTCTAGTGATGCACAAGGCTCATGGTCTACATATAATGAAGATGGTTCTATCAAAGAAATTGGTATTACACCAGTCTCTAACTTAAAGAAAGAATTTATTTCTTTAAAGAATGCATTAGGATATGAAAAAGCTTTACCATTCTTTACTCAGAATGTTGCTCAAGTATTAGGTTTAAAAAATACAGGAGTTATTAAAGAAGGTTTTGATTGTGATTTAGTTATCTGGAAAGATGATGAAATCAAGCATATCATCACAAAGAAAGATTAATTTCTTTCTTTTTTTTATACCTGCAAACTCATTAAGCAGAGATTTAAGATTGAAAGTAAGAGTCGATAAACATGAATTATTAGATTTGAATATCAACTGTAATACATTCATTGATCGTAAGAGTGGAATAGACTTTAGTCCTTATATAAGAGAAAGAGTAAAATACTAGCATACAGGTGCTGATTCCTTTGTGAATCAGCCTTTTATGGTATAATAGATTTGAAAGGAAGAGACATATGAATAATATAAAAGAGAGAATCAAGATATTCTCAGGTGCAAAATTAAAATATATCGCATTTGCCTCAATGTTAATTGATCATTTCAATAAAGCTATTATCTATCCTAATCTAGATGGTGGATTGTTTAATAGAATAAGTGATTTATTTGATATTTTAGGAAGAATCGCTTTTCCAATATTTATCTTTCTTCTCATAGAAGGGTACTTCCATACGAGAAACAAATGGAAATATTTAGGAACTCTTCTTCTATTTGGTATCATCTCTGAAGTCCCATTTGATATGTGTACATCGGCTGTGTTCTTTGAACCCAACTGGAACAATATCATGCTTACACTGTCATTTGTACTTGCCATTATATGGATTATAGATGTATTAAAAGAGAAACTGAATAAACCATTATGGTATGTTATATCCATCCTCATTGTCGCAGCTATGTGTTTTATAGCTATGAATCTAGGATTAGATTATGAACATCATGCCGTACTTATTGGATATTTCATGTATATATTTCATGATAAATATATCTATTCTATACCATTTTGTTATGCGTCAATGTTTAAGGAACCCTGGGCATTACTTGGATTTGGTTTAAACCTGACTTATAATGGAGAAAGAGGGAGACAAAATAAGTTATTCAACTATTTCTTCTATCCAGTACATTTGCTTATTTTAGGAATAATAAGAATGACTCTTCATATTTAGATACATCATATAAAGTTCATAATAATTCTGTAGTATTAAATTGTACAAAAAATATACTTGAAACGAGGTAAATACATATGATTATTGAAACACTCTTATCAAAAAGAGATCAATTACCCCTAGAACTCGCTATTATTGAACCAGAAGGAGAGGCTATCGGTATTATTCAGTTAATACATGGCATGTCTGAACATAAAGAACGCTATTATGACTTTATGAACTATTTGTCACAACAAGGCTATATTTGTGCTATTCATGATCATAGAGGACATGGTGCAAGTGTAAAAGACACATCACATTTAGGATATTTCTATACAAACGATATAACATATATTGTAGATGATGCTTATCTAGTTACAGAATATTTGAAATACAGATATCCTACATTAAATATCTCTATATTTAGTCATAGTATGGGTACATTGGTTTCTAGAAACTATCTAAAGAAATATGAAAAGCATATTGAAAAGATTGTATTGTGTGGTCCACCTACAGAAAATAAACTTGTTGATCTAGCATTATTTGCTGGAAAACTTACTGGATTATTTTATAAAGACTATAAACCTAATAAGATTCTGAATAGATTATCTGTAGGATACTACAACAAAGGCTATAAAACTGAAAATGAATGGATCTGTTCTAACTTACAGACTGTGTATGAATATAACACCGATCCTCTATGTGGGTTTACTTTTACTACAAGCGGCTTTATGAATCTTTTCCAGTTATTAAAATCAGCTTTCATCAAAGAAGATTGGATTCCTCAAAATAGTTCTTTGCCTATATTCTTAATTGCAGGTGTTGATGATCCAGTCATTCAAGGAAAGCAGAAGTTTAATGAATTAGAAGAGTTTTTAAAAGAAGTAGGCTATGAAAATATCAAGAGTAAACTGTACAAAGATAAAAGACATGAACTACTCAATGAAACAAATAAAGAAGTAGTATATAAAGATGTTCTAGACTTTTTCTATGCTAGTTAATACAGGAGGTAATATATGGCTTTTGATTTTAAGAAAGAATATAAAGAATTCTACATGCCTAAAAATAAACCCATGATAGTCACTATCCCTCGTGCTAACTATATTGCGGTAAGAGGACAAGGAGATCCAAATGAGAAAGGTGGGGCTTATCAGAAGGCTATTAGTGTACTATATGCTGTCGCTTATACACTTAAGATGAGCTATAAAACAAATTATAAGATAGAAGGATTCTTTGAATATGTGGTTCCTCCACTAGAAGGTTTCTGGTGGCAGGATGGTATTGAAGGTATAGATTATGACAATAAATCTACTTTTAACTGGATTTCTGTCATTCGTTTACCAGACTTTATTACTAAAAAAGATTTTGAATGGGCAGTAGAAACTGCTTCTATTAAGAAAAAGATGGATTGTTCTTGTGCAGAATTTCTTACTATAGAGGAGGGATTATGTGTACAGATGATGCATATTGGTCCTTTTGATGATGAACCAGTTTCTGTTGCACTTATGGATGAATATCTAGAAGAAAATGGATATATCAATGATCTTTCAAAAGAAAGACTACATCATGAAATATATCTTTCTGATGCAAGAAGAGTCGCACCAGAAAAATGGAAAACAGTTATTAGACATCCCATTAAGAAAGGAGTTAGACATGAATGAAAAAATAGGAGAAGTCTTCTCTATCACAAAGGATAATCAGCCAATACCAGGCTGTACGACTTCTAAAGTAGTAAATGATACACTCACTTATTTCTCACTCGCAAGAAATACAGATATAAGTGCAGAAATCTATCCTTATTATAAGATGATTTATGTCTTGAAAGGTCAGTTGGAAGTCTATGGAAATAATGGCTATACTAAAGTAGTTAAAGAAAAGGAAAGTTTTATTACATTCACTGATACCCCAATAGGTATAAGAACTAAAGATGGTGTCATATATACAGAAGCAATGATTAGGAGGACAGATATTATGAACGAAATGATTAAACCAGGAGAAGTATTTAAACTTGCAGAACTATTACCTTATTCAGAAGGTAAGATTATCAATATGGATATTGTACATAATGATAAGATGAAATTTGTAGTAATGGCATTTGATGAAGGAACTGGATTTACTGAACATGCAGCACCAGGAGAAGCTATCATCTTCGCATTAGATGGTGAAGGTATCATCAGTTATGAGGGTAAAGACCATGTCATTAAAGCAGGAGAGAACTTCTGTTTTGCGAAGGGTGGCATGCATGCAGTCAAAGCATCTAAACGTTTCAAGATGGCATTACTTCTTACATTAGAATAATGAATATATTAACTAGAACGAGATTCAATGTAGTCTCGTTTTTTACTTTTTCATTTAATATGGAACTTTGAAATAGAAGCCTTACCTTATTCTTACTTGATAGGGTGGATTCGATGTTATGGGTTGAAATACCTTTGATGATCCGCATATCTAAGAAAAAATAGAAATAATTAGGGCGATAGGGAAATTCTGTCGCTTTTACTATATAATGGAATAAAGGAGGAGGTTTTCATGACAATACAAGAAAAGGCTGAATTAATACTCAAGGATATAAAGAAAGAAAAAGGAAACAACCCTATACAGGTATTTAAAAGAATTGTAGATCATGGCTATATCAATATTCATGGACCAGAACATCACATTTTAGATGGAGCATGTTTGCTCGTTGCATTTAAAAATGCAGGTGGTGAAATTGATTTAGATGATGCATTAAATAAAATTATGATAGAAGGATTGAGAATGCCTGGTGCTATGTGTGGTTTATGGGGTGTATGCGGTGCAGTCACATCACTTGGTGCAGCATTATCACTCATTGATCATACAGGACCATTATCGCTAGATGGTACCTGGGGAGACCATATGGAATTTACTTCAAACGCATTAAAGAACTTAGGTGAAATCAATGGGCCTAGATGTTGTAAAAGAGACGCAATGATTTCATTTAAGAATGCGATTGATTATATCAATGCACATTATGATGTTACTTTAGAATATGAACATCCATCTTGTCACTATTCAAAACTGAATAAACAATGTATAAAGGAGAGATGTCCTTATTATGGATAAAAAGAAAGTTGCATTTATATGTGTTCATAATTCATGTAGGAGTCAGATAGCTGAAGCATTAGGACATTATCTCGCATCTGATGTTTTTGAAAGCTATTCTGCAGGAACAGAAACAAAAACGGTCATTAATCAAGATGCTGTTCGTATAATGAAACAGATGTATGGCATAGATATGGAAGAGGCGCAATACTCTAAACTTATAAAGGATATCCCAAAACCAGATATTGCGATTTCTATGGGATGTAATGTAGGATGTCCTTTCGTAGGAAGACCTTTTAATGATAACTGGGGTTTAGAAGATCCTACAGGTAAAAGCGATGAAGAATTCGTGAAAATTATTAAACAAATTGAAACTAAAATATTAGATTTAAAGGATAATTTAATGAACTTGTAGGATTCATTATGAAAACTATTTCTCGCTTATTCTCTCTCATATTATGTGTGCTGTTGTTGCTTATAACTATTGTAATATGGAATAGCACATTAAAGTGGGAGGAACGAGTGCTCCAGTTGAAATTGCCTATCTCTATTCGATTCCTTTTTTGATTGGAATTGTCTTGTATCTGATTGGTGTATTCTATTTAAAAAAAATCACGTTAATTTATGTAATGTATAATCATAAGGAGATGTAATTATGGATAAAATTAAAAAGAACTGGATCTATTATCTCATTATTTTCATTACTTTCTATCTTATTCCAATATTAATTAAAGATACAGGAAGTGGTATATTTATTCTACTCATTGTCATTCCTCTTATAACACTGTTCACTTCCATTATTTATGGATTAAGCAATAAATTTGATTTCATTTACCCTCTTATTGTCGCAATTCTATTTATTCCTACATTATTCATATATTACAACACTTCAGCATGGGTCTATGTTATTGCCTATTCTATGATTGCTCTCATAGGAGAACTATTAGGTAAAACACTTCAAAGAAAATAATAATTCTCTTGCCTTGAAGTTCACTTTAGCCTTTAAGCTATTCTTATAGGAAAGGAAGGATGTTATGAGTAAAAAAGTCGTTGTATTATCAACAAGTTTGAGAAGTAATAGTAATTCAGAATTACTTGCGAAAAGTTTTGTAGAAGGGTCAAAAGAATCTGGAAATGAGGTAGAATATATCTCACTTAAAAATAAAGATATTCGTTTCTGTATTGGATGTCTTGCATGTCAAAAACTAGGACATTGTGTCATTAAGGATGATGTTACGGATATTATGGATAGTGTACTTTATGCTGATGTTGTTGTATGGGCTACACCTATCTATTATTATGAAATGAGTGGTCAGATGAAAACTCTTATTGATCGTCTCAATCCAATGTATTCTAAAGATTATAAGTTCAGAGATGTATATCTTCTTGCGACAGCTGCAGAAGAAGGAGACGAAGTCTTTGAAAAAGCTATTACTGGACTAAATGGATGGATTGACTGCTTTGAAAAGACATCTATTAAAGGTACTGTACTTTGTGGTGGTGTCTCTAGTGGTGGAGATATATCTAGTAATGATAAGCTTAAAGAAGCCTATAATCTAGGTTCTCATGTATAAGGCAGACATTGTGATATTTGATTATACAATTGCTGCACCATTTATCTTACCTGCAGGAACTGATACAATTATTAAATGCGCACTTGCGAAATGGACAGGTCTTGCCTTTAAAATTCCGTGTACCTCATTAGAAGAATGTAAGAGTAAAGATGAACTAAAATAAACAGGCAGCTATTTCTTATTTGGGAGAGATGAAGCGACCAATAAAGGTATTGTCTATATTGGGCAGGCAGGAGTGCGTAAGAATGGTAAAGGTATAAGACAATTAGATGAAGAACAATAAGCATGAACACATGATGTTCATGTTTTTTTTTGTTAGTTATAACTAATATATTAATTGTGATATCTATTTCATAGTGATATACTGAATCTGTAAGTTAGTACTTACTAACAAAGAGGTAATATCATGAGAATACTTATATACGGTTCAGGGGTTATTGGTTCTTTATATGCAGTTTTGTTGAAAGAAACAGGGTATGATACAACTATTTATGCAAGAGGACATAGACTTGAAGTCCTTCAAAATCAAGGACTCCTTTATAAGAAAAATAATATAATCAAAAAAGTAGATATCAAGGTCATTGATCACTTACAAGATAATGATATATATGATTTTATTTTTTTAACTGTTAGAGAAAATCAATTATATCAAGCACTGAAAGAATTGAAATCTAACAAAAGTAAAACCATTATCACAATGGTTAACTCAATAGATAATTATGAAAAATGGGAAAGTATTGTAGGAAAAGGAAAAATATTACCTGCTTTCCCAGGTGCTGGAGGCTCTATCACAAATAATATACTTGATGCATCACTTACTCCAAGAATCATACAACCCACTACTTTTTCTGAAATAACTGGAAAAAAGACAAATAGGACACAGCGGCTCTCACAAATATTTAAACATTCATGCATACCTTTCCAGCAGGTCAATGATATGCATATATGGCAGTTATGTCATATTGGGATGGTTGTACCTCTTGCGAATGCTTATTATCAAACAGAACATCCTGAATCCGTAGGACAAGATAAAGTGATAATGAAAAAAATAGCGAGAGAGCTTAAAGATAATTTCAAGATCTTATATGATAACCTTCATACATTATCACCTTATAAAATGAATATTTTTTTGAATACCCATAATCTGCAGAAACAGTCTTTTTTATCTTTGTTTGTTCTTTGTTTCTAATACTGTTTAAGAGGAACTTATTAAAGACGTGTTTATAGCATACCTGTGGTTTGTGGGTATTCAAAAATATTTTTAGAATTTTACCAATACCAATACTTACATATATTTTATCACAGGCTTATAAAAGTCGTTTTGGACATACATTTATGTATCAACATGCAATAAAAGCACCAGATGAAATGAAAGAACTACATAACCAATTTTATTCTTATATTAAGAAATGGAGATTATGAATATGACAAACGAAGAATACAAACAATTATCAATCAAAGAATTTACTGAAGCAGCTAAAAGATATGAAGGTGATCATGCAGGTCTCTATGAAATGTGTAAGAAGGATTATCCAGATATCTTAGAAGAATTAGAGAAAGAATCATTCATAGATTTACTTGATGCAGGATGTGGTCCAGCACCTATGATTTCTTTATTATCAGAAAAATATCCAGATAGACATTATACAGGTCTTGATCTTACACCAGCTATGATTGAAGAAGCTAAAAAGAAGAATATTCCAAATGCAGTATTTGTAGTAGGGGATTGTGAGAATTTCCCTTTTGAGGAAAATTCATTTGATGCCATTATATGTTCTATGAGCTTTCATTATTACCCTAATCCACAAGCATTTTTCAATAGTGTAAAAAGATGCTTACCTCCAAAGGGTAGATTAATACTTAGAGATGTTACTAGTGATAATAAACCACTTGTATGGCTGATGAATAAAATTGAAATGCCTCTCGCAAACTTGTGTGGTCATTGAGATGTTCAGGTTCCTACAAGAGATCTTGTTTATAAATGTTGTAAAAAAGAGAATCCTAAAATAAAAGATGAAATGGCTGTATCAATAGTCAAACAATTAGATTATGACTTTTCTCAAGCAGATCAAGATAAAACAATGCGTTCTGGTGTGATTGCAAGAACAATTGTATTAGATAAGATGGTAGATGAATATTTAGATAAACATAAGAATACTATTGTGATTAATATTGCATGTGGTCTTGATACAAGGTGTTATCGTATGAAAGGCAAATATATACGCTGGTATAATCTAGATTTACCTGAAACGATAAATATAAGAAAACAGTTTTTACCAGAAACAGGACCTATCTATCAAATCGCGAAGTCAGCTATGGATGAAACCTATACAAATACTATTCACAATGAAGGAGAAGACGTTCTAGTAATCATAGAAGGATTGACTATGTATTTAACTGAAATTGATATTAAGAAAATCTTTTCTATTATCGAACATGCATTTTCAAATGTCACAATAATGGTTGAAATGATGTCACCTTTTATGGTGAAGCACATTAAAGAAAAATCAATAGAAGGCAGTCATGCAAAGTTTACATGGGGTATAAAAAATGGGAAAGAACTAGAAAAACTTACCCCTTCATTTTCTTTTCTAAAGGAAGTAAGTCTTGTAGAGGAATGAAGCAATTGATGCCTATATATCATGTTTTAGGTACGATTCCTTTTGTTTCTCATGTATCTAATAAAATAATTGTGTTAGAAAAACACATTTGATAAAGAGATGATCATAATGAATAAAAGACATTTTTATACAGAAATGGATGGGTTCTATGGTGTTTATTGGTAGTGTAAGAAAGAATCAGACTGTGCAATGATTGGTGATGATGCAGAAGACTATTTAGCCCGTACTTCTGTAAAATTGCTCCATAAGCTTGGTTTAAATGTGTTGACTATGTCTCCTGCAAAAAAAGGATTATGGAGATTATAATTATCCATTAGATCGTATAGAGAAAGCTATAAGATGGTTAAAAACATCCGGTAATCAAAAGATAGGAATTGTCGGTGCCTCGACCACAGGAACTCTCGCTTTAACAGCCGCTTCTTATTTTGAAGATATCACACTCACAAATTGCAATGTGCAATAGAATAGGACAAGAGAGTGAAATGAACTTTTCTGGAGAATCCATAGTAGTCAATCAAAATGGTGAAGCTATTAAAAAAGTAGGTGATCAGGAAGAAATCATATATGTTGATATTAATTTATCTAACTCCAAGAAAATAAGAGAAAGTAGACCCTATACACAGCTAAGAAGAACTAAATTTTATAGAAAATTTATCTTGCCATAAAGTAAGGTTTAGCTTCTATACTTGTAGTAAGGAGGTTTATTACTATGGGTAAAATATTAGTTGCTTATTTTAGTGCAAGTGGTGTTACAAAGCATGCGGCTGAAGAAGTTGCAAAGGTGGCAGGAGCTAATCTATATGAAATCAAACCAGAAGTTCCGTATACAAAAGCAGATCTTGATTGGATGAATAAGAAGTCTAGAAGCAGTATTGAAATGGAGGATAAATCTTTTCGTCCTGTCATTATTAAAGATAATCTAGATGTATCAAAATATGATCATATTTACTTAGGTTTTCCTATCTGGTGGTATGTAGCACCTACAATTATCAATACATTCCTAGAAGCGTACGATTTCTCTAACAAGACAATTACGCTATTCGCAACATCAGAAAGCAGTGGTTTAGGAAATACTGTAAATGAATTAAAAGTATCAGCACCCAATGCACTCATTAAAGAAGGGTTATTACTCAATAATCTCACAACTCAAAAAGTCAAAGAATTATTGGCCTTATGATTATTCATAAATAAATCCTTTCGTTTGTCATAGGCTCCTCCCACTGCCTTTAGGCGGTGGGAGGAGCCTCGTAAATCGTATTTATTATCCCTGACTTTCAATATATTTTTGTTTAGTTGCTGATGAGACTTCTCTAATGCTGCAAGCAAAATAACCATCTGACCAAAATATTTTTTCCTTCCAATACTGTTTTGATAAGACCGAACTATACTTTTGCCATAAGTGGTATGTTGTTTCCTGCTTTATAATTTTGACAATATCGCAAACTTGATCTGTTGTATCGTAACTTAATAAGAAATGTATATGGTCTTTGTCAGTTTCTATCGCAATAATTTCGTAGCCACGAGTATTAGCTATATCGAGAATCTTTTATTTAACATCATCAGCGATAGAGTCTTTTAGTAGTTGTTTGCGGTATTTGGTTACTAGAACTATATGTACTTTCAGGCTGTATTTTCGTCTGTTATGACGATTGTATCTACTATCCACAGCTCACCTCAAAATATAGATGTTTCGCTATAAATTATGGGAATATATAGTGAAATATCCATGAAAGGAGTACATCTATGGAACAGATGACTATTACAGCTAAAATTCAAATAATCGCAGCTGAAACAGATAAGGTTTTGCTTGATGAAACTATGTCTGTTTATCGTAATGCCTGTAATTATGTTTCAGACTATG
>ENA-OQHR01000974-OQHR01000974.1-human-gut-metagenome-genome-assembly--contig:-NODE-974-length-16416-cov-3.220271_pt1 | contig 16416 bp, 15 predicted proteins | sample MGYA00242566_ERZ504725 | MGnify/ENA primary metagenome ERZ504725 (study PRJEB26092, sample SAMD00036217) | human gut metagenome | host: Homo sapiens | study: EMG produced TPA metagenomics assembly of... | reverse complement strand
ATTCCAAGTCCCATGTTGAATGTGTTGTACATCATCTGCTCTTCGATCTCACCCTCTTTTGCAAGTTTTGCAAAAATTGGTGGAATCGGGTAGCTGTCTTTTTCTACAACTGCATGAGTTCCTTCTTTGAGCATACGTGGAATGTTCTCATAGAATCCGCCACCTGTGATATGGCTGCATGCTTTTACTGTAACACCTGCATTTTTGATGCTTTTAAGTGCTTTTACATAGATTCTTGTCGGAGCAAGAAGTGCCTCTCCAAGAGTAGTTCCAAGATCATCATAATAAGTATCTAAAGATTCTTTTGTAATATCAAATACTTTTCTTACAAGTGAAAATCCGTTGCTGTGAACACCTGTAGAAGCCATTCCGATCAGAACGTCTCCGGCTGCAAGGTTCTCTCCTGTGATCATATCTTTCTTATCACATACACCAACTGCGAATCCCGCAAGATCATAATCATCTTCCGGCATAAGTCCCGGATGCTCTGCTGTCTCTCCACCGATCAGAGCTGCATCGGACTGCTTACATCCTTCTGCAACACCTTTTACGATTGCAGCGATCTTCTCCGGATAGTTCTTTCCACATGCAATGTAATCCAGGAAGAACAGCGGCTCTCCACCTGCACATGCGATATCGTTCACGCACATAGCAACAGCATCGATTCCGATTGTGTCATGCTTATCCATTACCATAGCAAGTTTTACCTTTGTTCCGCATCCGTCTGTACCGGAAAGAAGAACAGGCTCTTCCATCTCTTTGATCTTCGCAAGAGAGAAAGCTCCTGAGAATCCGCCAAGTCCTCCGAGAACTTCTGCGCGCATTGTCTCTTTTACATATTCTTTCATTAATTCCACTGATTTGTAACCGGCCTCAATATCTACACCTGATGTCTTGTAATCCATCGTAAATCTCCTTTTCTTTCGAATCGTAATATTTATTTATTGTTCAGATATTCCTCGTAACCAACTTCTGCAAGTCTGTCTGCTTTTGCCTGTACCGTATCTTTCATCTCTGCAGAATAAGCTTTCAGTTTCTCTAAAAGCTCCGGATCTGACATTGCAAGCATCTTTGCTGCAAGAATTGCCGCATTCATACCGCCGTCGATTGCAACTGTAGCAACCGGGATTCCAGGTGGCATCTGAACGATTGAATAAAGTGCGTCCATACCCTCCAGATTCTTTCCTGACATTGGGATACCAATTACCGGCATTGGGAAAAGTGCTGCGCACATTCCCGGCAGATGTGCTGCCATACCTGCTCCTGCAATAATTACTTTGATTCCCTTTCCTTCAGCTGCCTTTGCCCAGTCAAAAAAGACATCCGGCATACGGTGTGCTGAAATGATCGTCATCTCATAATCGATTCCAAACTTCTCCAGTGTGGCTGCTGCCTTACTCATCACCTTCAGATCTGAGTCGCTGCCCATGACAATTCCTACTTTTGGCATATCATTTCCTCCTCAGTGGTATACTGTTTTCCTTCCCTTGGAAAACTTTGTTTATTTATTATCCATACTTATGAAAGATTCCATTTAATCATCTATTAACTATCCAATTGCCTACAGGATTTCCTTAAAATCCCGCTTCATCCAAAGGCTCATTAAGTACCTCTGTTCCCGGCAATACGAATCTTCCGTTCTTTAATAGTATAATGTCTTTTCTCTCGTTTGTCACTACACTTATTTCTTCTAACTCTTTATAAGGCACGGTTATATCTGTATGACAGTTAAAGTATGCTTTTGATACATCTTCCTTACGAAGAAGAGAACAGGAATTATCTTTCGCCACAATTTCCTTTCCATTCGGATTGTAAACTCTGATTTCCTCGCTCCAGGAATAACATGTATCTCCTACTGCAAAATGCGGTCCTGTCTTCTCTGCGATCAGAATCGGCATCTTATCTTCTATATTAAATTTCTTTGCTGCCACATATGCAGTCGTATTTGTTCCAATTGCGAACTCACCAAGCGGAAGAGTCTCATGATTCTTCAACACATTATCGTAAATGTATTTCTTATTCTGTGCTTCATCCTCAAAGTTCGTACATGTATAGTCGGTGATCTTTCCATCCTGAAATGTCAGCTTCAGATTCTCATACTGAAGTCCGTCCAGATATACCTTGCTTACATGAAGTATGCCGTTCGTCCCTTCCAGAACCGGTGATGTAAATACTTCTCCGACAGGAATATTCACATCTGCCACACAATTTTCGAAGATTGTCTCCTTCTGTGCGTCTTTCAGATGATATAACTGTACTGTAATATCTGTCTGGTTTTCTCCTTTTCCTCTTACATGTACACAAGTTCCCTGATCTAATGCATCGATCATTGTCTGCTGCACTTTTTCATAAAGCTTCGCGTCTAATGTATTGATCTTGATCACTTCATCAAAGATCTTTGCATAATCTGCCCCAATCTCCGGCACCGGATAAGCAACAATCGTGAAACTTCTTTCCTCACCCTTGATATACTCATTCGTGATCTGTCCTGATCTGCTGCTAAAGAGAAGATCCAGTTCTCTCTGCGCCTCGTCATATGACGGTGCTGTCTCTTTCGCTTCCGGTGAAAATGGTGTCTCACCGAAGATCTCCATAACTGCCGGTCCTGCAACTCCTGCTGCCATCTCTTTATTTTGCTCAAAAACGGTCTTCATCACCTCAAGCTTACGTTCTACATAACGCTTATCCATAAAGAGTGCCTGGTCCTGTCTATGATCATACTCATACTGCTGATTTGCGATTGTACCATAGTACCCGATCTTGTGATGCTCTCGCTTTGTGATCACACTGGATGCTGCACGGTAAATGACAGGCTTTAATCCCATCTTACGGAAGTTCTCGATTGCAAGGCAGATCACCTTTTCAAATCCGAGGCTGTAACGGATATTTACAATCGATTTCTTTGACAGATCTTTTCCAGTATTAATAAAACCAACCCGATATCCTTCCGTATATACATCTGCCATCTTCTGCAGTGTCTCCTGTGGCAGATTTCTCAGATGATGAGCTGTTCCAAGTTCATTTTTGGAAATGTACTCACCGAATTCATACAGATAATCATCTTCATCAAGATCTGCCTTCTCAATGATCTGTACTGCAAAATCCGCTGACGGATCCATCTGCTCCAGAATTCGGTCTGCATAAAACACATCGCAGTAATCGCTTGCATACCAATACAGAATCTCCTTGATCTGCTCCGGCTTTGGAACCGGATTCTCTTCCTCGCTCATTCCCTCGAAACAGGTATAGACTTCGAGAAACAACTCGTAGAGGATTGTCAGATAATCCTTGCGCTGTTCAAACACATACGGAATTCCTGCTCTGATTTCCGTATACAACAAACTTAAAAGCTGTCCCATCTCCTGCCCCAATTTTTCACAGGCATAGTCTTGATTGGCATAGCTTGTCTGATATTTGTCCCCTATAATATCACTATAAAGAATCCTGTTCAGGCTGCGCTTCTCCTCAAGACTTAAGCTGTCCCAGATTCCATCTTCTAGCTTTCTTCGTGTATTCTCTAACTCAAGCAGAAACAAGGTACAATCCTGAAAGTAAGAAATATATGCTGCATTCACTGTTTCTTCTGTCACGATCGTGCGCAGACGCTCAACTGCCAGCTCGTGACGCTGTGTGCACTGTTCATTTTTCTCCTTCTGTAACTCACTTAACTTTCCGATCATAAGCTCAGACCTCCAACAAAAATTCCAAGGAAGCACAAGATCTGCACAATACCGATCCCGATTCCACATTTGCAGGAAAGGTATTTTCTATCCTGCTCCTCAAATCCTTCTATTGCATTCCAGATTCCATATATATCAATCATTAAAGAAAGGATTGCAATCCCTCCGACAATTCCGGCTGCCTTTCCTCTCGTCAGGAACGCATATCCGACACATCCCAGCAAGATAGCAAGTGACCATCCGGTCAACCAGCAGGAGATCACACCTCTTCTTGACTGCAGATAAGCTGCTTTCCCATATTTCTTTGATTGATTACGCTTTCGTTCTTTTTCTTTTTTTTCGTTCATTTCTTCTCCTTAGTAGATTACAAACTACAAAAACTATATATCCAAGTACACCGCCGATTGTATTCAGCAGAATATCGTCCACATCAAAGCATCCCACTTTCGTGATCAGCTGCATTAACTCTACACAAAGAGTCAGACAAAAACTCCAAAATAACGTTTTAAAAAAGCTTCTTCTTTTCCCTGCCATTGCAGAAAAATAACCAACCGGCATGAAAATAAGAATATTTCCGATTAAATTCGAGAAAACCGCAAATGTTCCCAACTGATGTCTGTATTTAATAAATCGCTTAATCTCTTTGAATAGCTCCAGATTGTAATGGTACTCATCCATTACGCCTTCCCTGCCGTACCAGTCTGACAAGAACAGAAAGTATACAAGGAAGATAATATATAATATAAACAGGATCTTTCCAAGCGTCCTGACTCTCTTCGCTTCTTTTTTTGTCAATTTCTTACACCTTCACAGAAAAAGAAAGTCCCCTCTGCCGGTTCACTTCGGACGTAACTACTCACAATGAACAAGCTACGAGGGGACTTTCCTTTTAAAATGTTATATTATTTTTATGTTTTAACAGACTGGCTCCATTGATAATAGAAATAATTCCTACCGTAACTCCTGTAACAAGCAGGATAATTCCAATTGCAATGTTACCTGCTCCGCTGTTTCTCATTACACGATACGCTTTTTCCAAAACACCAAGCCTCCTTATTTTGCTCCATATTTCTCATAATATGCATCGATCGCTGCTTTTAATTCATCATCGATCACTACTTTTCCGTCACATTCCTTGTTGTAAAGGCACTCTACAACATCTTCCATTGTAACGATCGCTGCTGTCTCAAATCCATAGAGATCTTTCACTTCATCAAGTGCACACTTCTCTCCGCCTTTTCCTACTTCCATACGGTTTAAGGATACCATAAGTCCAACGATTGTAACGTCAGCCGCACCTTTTACCTTCGGAACTGTCTCTTCCATAGATTTACCGGATGTTGTAACATCCTCGATCATGATCACGCGGTCTCCATCTTTCAGCTTACTTCCAAGGAAACTTCCTTTATCTGCGCCGTGATCTTTCTCTTCCTTACGGTCTGAGCAGTAACGTACTTCTTTTCCATATAATTCACTGTATGCGATTGCTGTTACAACTCCGAGTGGGATTCCTTTGTAAGCCGGTCCAAACAGTACATCAAAGTCATCTCCATATGTCTCATGAATTGCTCTTGCGTAATACTCTCCAAGTTTCTTTAACTGGGATCCTGTTACATATGCTCCTGCATTCATGAAAAACGGGGATTTTCTTCCGCTTTTCAGTGTGAAATCTCCAAATTTCAATGCGGCACAGTCTACCATAAATTCAATAAATTCTTTCTTATAACTTTCCATTCTATCTTACCTCCGGGTTTATTTTACAATACCAACCATATCTTTTACATTCTCAAAGCCGTTCTTCTTCATATAAGCTTCGATTCCGTCAATCACTTCCAGTGTCACTGCCGGATTGTGGAAGTTTGCTGTTCCTACAGATACTGCACTTGCACCTGCAAGAAGGAATTCAATTGCATCTTCTGCACAGGAAATTCCGCCCATTCCAATGATTGGAATGTTAACAGCCTGTGCCACCTGATAAACCATGCGAACTGCAACTGGTTTCACGATCGGTCCGGATACTCCTCCGGTCTTATTCGCTACCGCAAATGTCTTTCTGTTGATATCAATCTTCATTCCTGTCAGTGTATTGATCAGAGATACCGCATCTGCTCCACCGGCTTCTGCTGCCTTTGCAATCTCTGTGATATCTGTTACATTCGGTGTCAGTTTCATAATGATCGGCTGCTTTGCGATCTTCTTAATCTGCGCTGTCAGCTTTTCTACATTATGTGCATCCTGTCCAAATGCAAGGAATCCTGCATTGACGTTCGGACAGGAAATATTGATCTCCATCATATCAATCGGTTCGTCTGCAAGACGCTCTACAACTGCAAGATACTCTTCCGGAGCATGTCCGCATACATTTACGATGATCTTTGTATCAAAATTCTTCAGATATGGAATATCTCTCTCGCAGAACAGATCGATTCCAGGATTCTGAAGTCCGATGGCGTTCATCATACCGCCATAAACCTCAGCTACACGTGGAGTCGGGTTTCCTGCCCACGGTACATTTGCTACACCTTTCGTTGTCACTGCTCCAAGACGGTTCAGGTCTACAAATTCTGAAAATTCTTCTCCTGAGCCAAATGTTCCGGATGCAACTGTTACCGGGTTTTTCCATTCTACACCGGCAATATTTACGCTCATGTTCATTAGATTTCCACCTCCGTAGACAAGAATACAGGGCCGTCCTTACAGATACGCTTGTTATTTACATTGCTATGTGCATCCTTTTCTTTCGATTTACATACACATGCCAGACAGGCACCGATTCCGCATGCCATTCTCTCTTCCAGTGAGATATAACACTCGATTCCGTTCTCTTCTGCGTACTGTTTGATCGCACGGAGCATCGGAGTCGGTCCACAGGCATAGATCATATCTGCTTCCAGAGCATTTTCACGGATTGCGTCCATAACATTTCCCTTTGTTCCGACACTTCCATCTTCTGTGGAAATATAAAGTTCTCCGTTCTGCTCGAACTCTTCTTTCAGGAATGTCTGTGCGTCACGGTATCCTACTACGATCTGTTTCTTCTCGCAGTCCATCTGCTTCGCCAGTTCAAGGATAGGCGGTACACCGATTCCTCCGCCCATCAGAAATACTTTCTTTCCTTCAGCCTTCTCGTATGGGAATCCATTTCCAAGAGGTCCGATCACCGGAATAATGTCTCCTGCTTTCAGCTTAGAAAATTCTTCTGTTCCTGTCTTCGGTCCTGTCACACGGTAAACAACACGAAGTCTTCCGTTCTCTTTATCAATCTCACAGATACTGATTGGACGTGGAAGCAGCTTGCTTCCATCTGTTGTATACATAGAAATAAACTGTCCCGGCTTTGCGTCCTTTGCTGCCTCTGTATTGATCCACATGCTGTAGATTCCATCCGCCAGCTGCTCCTGGGAATGTACTACTGCATTTTCTTTCTGCTTTGCCATAAACTTATGCAATTCCTTTCTTGAAATTATGAGAAACACGATCTGAGGATTTCTCAATTTCTATGGTAAATTATTTTGCCGCTGCAAGTGCTCCGCTGATATCAGCTACCATTGCTTCAACTGCTGCTCTTGATGCATCACCGAAATTCTCCGGTCCGAACTTCGCATAAGCTTCCTGTTTGTAAGCTGCAATAATTCCACGGGAAGAGTTCACAATTGCACCAAGTCCGTCTTCGTTAAAGAAATGAACAAGGTCTTTACCCTGTCCGCCCTGTGCACCGTATCCAGGTACAAGGATGTAAGACTTCGGCATAATCTCTCTTAACACTTTACCCATCTCCGGATAAGTAGCTCCTACAACAGCTCCGATATAGCTGTACTCATCACCCATGCAGTCAGCTCCCCACTCGGCAACCTTCTCACCAACCCACTCATAAAGCGGTCTTCCATCAATGATTCTGTCCTGGAATTCTCCACTGGATGGATTGGATGTCTTAACAAGGATGAACAGACCTTTCTTCTCTTCCTTGCATACGTCAACGAATGGATTCACTCCGTCAGATCCAAGGTACGGATTCACTGTTGCAAAGTCCTCTCCGAATGGTGTATATTCCTTGCTTCCAACCTTGATCTTTCCAAGATGTGCTGTTGCATATGCAGCAGATGTAGAACCGATATCTCCACGCTTCACATCTCCGATGATCACAAGATCTTTCGACTTACAGTAATCTACTGTCTTCTTAAATGCCATCAGTCCCGGAATTCCGAACTGCTCGTACATTGCGATCTGTGGTTTTACTGCCGGAATCAGATCATAAGTCTTGTCAACGATCTCCTTATTGAACTGCCATACTGCCTCTGCTGCTCCTTCAAGAGTCTCACCGTACTCTGCATAAGCCTTGTCAAGTACGTGCTGTGGGATATAATTCAGCATTGGATCGAGTCCAACTACGATCGGTGCACCTGTCTTTTTGATCTTCTCTACCAGTTTATTAATCATTCTTCATTCCTCCATATCTTGTTACTTTTCATCGAATCTACGATAAATGATAACCTTCTGTCTTTCCTTCAGGTTGACGCGTTACTATTTTACGCTCAATATATCATTTTTCATGATACCATATTCTGAAGGATTTTCCTAGTCATGCTTTTCTAAAAAATAAATATGGAAAAATAAATGATATAATTTCCAAAAACAATTTATAGCTCCGTGAAACATGTGGTAAAATAAAAGAAAGAGCAAAATATATCAGAAGGAAAATAGAATTAAAAGTGAAGGGCTCCAACTTGTTCCATGACGCATTGATACCTTTCGCAGAAAGGCGGATTATATTTATGAAAAATAAACTTATTAAAACAATCTGTATTTTCACATCAATTTGTTTGATATTCCCAGCTCCTGTACGAGCTGCACAAGGTACACCAAGAATACCAAATGATGCAATTAGTATTTATTCTACCGAATTATCCTATGATTTGAGAGATCAAAATGGAAATACTATATGGGATCAAAATGGAACTGTAAAATATGAAGGAAAACCAATAGAAATCACTGCATACCCCCTCATAGGAAACGCACTGCTGCCCCGAGAAAGTTATTCTTTATCCATAGAAGGGGAGAATGTGACGAAAACATTAGTTAAAGATGCATATACAGAGGAAACCTACATCTATAACGATAGTAACTATGGATCTCAAGATAAGTATGACTCTGGAACCGTTTTAGCATGTTCATTACTTCCAATCTATCCGACTTGTAAAAGACTCGGTCTAAAAAAGGAACATGTTAGTCCTTTTTTAAATGTTTTTTTAGATATTGCTCTAGACTATACATTAGAAGAATTAAGAAATTATAATTCTATGACGGATTTTGTAAATAAAACAGGATATTTTAAATCCGATGATCTTTATGAAGATTATAGTCCTGGATATATAACTGATCTTGAAAATACTGCATTAGATAAAGCAAAATCGTGGGGATTTTCTGATGTAGATTCTTATATCTCCCATTTGTTTCAAACAGAAGAATATTCCAAGTCAGAACTTGTAAAAGAAACTTGGTATCCTATATACTTTATGATATCTAAAAATTTGGTTTCACATGAATTAGTTGAATCCGTCGCTAAAAAACATAACTATACATTGCTTGAAAAAAACGATCTCTATTATCTAAAAAGCTCTTATACACTATCTTATGCGGATTATATCGATTATAATACAAGAATGGAAGCTCCTAAATTGGCAAAAGAATTGAATGTAGATCGTGATCAAGTTACATTCTCTTATCAAGCTGAAACACGAGATGTCTATCATCTGTACTATAATTTCACTGATACTCAGCTAATAGAAGCAATTGCCGCCGAAATGGATATTTGGTCAGGTCGTTGGGATTATTATTTATATGGCGATGAGCATTTCAAATATTGGTATGAATCTAAAATCATCAGTAACCCTGGATACTATTATGGTAATTACGGAGCTGGTTTTGGTCTTATTCAAGATCAGATGACTATCACCTACGAACCGGAATATGAATACACCATTACTGGACCAGGACGAGTTACTATGACGATAACTGGTAGAGAAGATCAGAACGGACACGGCAGTGCAAATCTAAAAGGAACAGATTCTATATATCTCGATGTAGTTTCAGATAGACAAAGCAAATGGATGCACAATGCTAATGGATGGTGGTATCAAAATGCAGATGGTTCCTATCCTGTAAACCAGTGGAAATCCATTTCAGGAAATTGGTATTATTTCGATGACAACGGTTACATGTACGAACAAGGTTGGCATTGGATCAATGGGAACTGCTATTATATGTATTCCAGCGGTTCTATGGCTTCCAATACATGGATCGATGGTTACTATGTAAATTCAAGTGGTGCTTGGGTGTAGGGCCTCCTAAGCGAAGCGTTTTTTGTATATTAGGAAAGGACTTTCCTAATATACAAAAAAAAGGGGGAAATCTGAATTAGCCGATTCCCCCCTTTTTTTAATAAAAGAAATCAATATCCGCCTGGCACAAGCAATGTAAATGGATAAACCGGAATATTTCTTACGATTCCAAACCCTATCACCACTACTAATACCACATACAAATATTTCTGATTAATCTTCTGATCCACATGATTACCACCGGTCAAAACCCAGTCAATCAATCGTGCTACAATATACACACCAAGAAACGGGAGTAATGTCACATACATCGGATTATACCGGAATGCCGTATAAAATCTTCCATGTAAAATAGAATAGCTTGCCCGCCCGGCACCGCACCCCGGACAATACAGTCCGGTAATAATATGAAAGAGGCAGGGCAGCGGATACTGGTGCGGATTATGAAAAAAGAGATAACCCGCAGCAGCCACTGCAATCACTGCCCCCGTCAGAACTGCGATGATCCTGGCCGACCTTTTTGTTTGAAATGCTTCACGCATCTTTATCTTCCAAATCATCATCCGCTCACTTTTTAATAATAGTAATAAGCCGAACCGGAAACTGCCCCTGTCACGATCAGAACCATGTAGATCAACCATGTAAGAAGACCAATTGCAAAGGATACGATAATCCAGATTCTTGCCATCTTCGCATTATTCTGTGCTTCTTCAAGATTTCCTGCCAGCATAGCACTATTGATCTTCGCCGAGAATACGATTCCCACTACACCAAACGGGAGACAGCAACATAATGTTGAAATAATTGATAATATAAGATATGGAACCCAGTTCACTGGCTCCTGTGGCATTCCATTGAAATTATTCTGCTGATAATATCCCTGGTTCTGCTGACCATAGTTTGGAGCTTGCTGAGTATAATTCTGATTCTGCTGGTTATAATTCTGATTTTGCTGACCGTACCCCTGTCCATACTCATAGTTGTTTGGTTCACCATAGGAAGTATTCTGCTCCTGATTCACACTTTTGTATGGATCGTTCTGATATGAACCTGCCACATCCGCTGGCTGTGTTGGTTCTGTCGGCTGCACATCTTCTTCTGGCTGCACTTTTTCTTCCGGCAGCACATCTTCTTCTGACTGCACTTTTTCTGTCGGCTGCTGTACCTCTGCTGTATCTTCTGTTATGTTATCTGTTGTCTCTTCCTTCACCTGTGATACAGGTTCCATCTTCTGTACCGGCTGCTTCGCCCCGCAATTCGGACAGAACTTACAACTATCCGATATCTCCTGATAACAGTTCATACATTTCATCATCTCTACCTCACTTTCGTAAGTCACAATTCTCACTTTCCCAGAGCACTGACCAATTTGCTCACTTGTTCGTTTTGCGACTTTATTTCTTATATCATAACATTAATATCACAAAAAAACTTGTATCTTCATTAAAAATTAACACTTTTCTTTTCCCAAACGGATTTCTTCCATCTGTTTTGCGGTTTCCTCATCAAGATAATCCAGAAGATAATTTTTCAGATTTACCTGCCTGCCCAGATGCTCTCCTCTGAGTTCTTTTAATGCCAACTCAACCTCTTCTTTCAGACCTGGCGCAGACATTCTGTGAGCCCCCTGCCCCATGATGATCACCTGCTCAAGTCCATCTGATGTGGCTACTGTTACATCTGCATTCTTCGCAATCCTGCGGACTGTCTTCTCAATATATTGATCTGCTGTTTCTGCTTCTTTCGTATAGACGATATAAATGTTATGATATTTCATCACTTCACCCGGATTCCCCTCTACTTTATAAGCATCATACACAAGGATCAGGGTACATTTGCGAAATCCCTGATAGTTACTCAGAATATCTGCAAGCTTTCCTCTTGCTGCACCAATATCTCTTTCTGAAAGTTCTTTCAGTTCCTCCCATGAAAAAATTATATTATAACCATCTACCAGAAGGTATTCTTCTGTTCCGGCTTTCGCTCTCCGGCGCGCTTCCCACTTCGGATCCTGGTAAGCGCTTCCCGGCTCTCTTGTCTTTTCCTTTGCCCGGACAGTTACAGGACCTGTAGAACGATTCTTCTTCGGATCCGGTGTACGGACATAGATCGCATCCAACTCTTCCTGTGTCAGTTCAATACTGGAGTGCCTGCGTTTTGGAAGTGTCACCTCCATTACATCCATTTCATCATCATTTCCTGATTCCAATGTATGTTCCATATGCATATATTCTTCAACTTCATCCCAATCTACAACAAATCCTGCTCCATGTGCACAGAACACAGAGCCTGTCGGATTCGCCAGATCTGCCTCTGAATCATAGGTTGACTCTGCCAGAACTTCTTCCTGATTATGACAGATATCATAACCTTTCAACGAAACTGCCATTCTTCCACGTCCACCTGTATAGGCAGTGAATTCTTTCTGATATCCACGCATCAGGGACACCGGTGCACTTCCTGTCAGCACTGTTGTCTCTTCTTCTATCATCGGTGTTCCGAATTTGCCGGACATATTTTGGATATCTGTCATAGCTCGTCCTACATTTTCTGATGGAAGTTCCATTCGGAATTCATAATATGGCTCCAGAAGAATACTGTCTGCTTTCTTTAATCCCTGACGCACTGCACGATAAGTTGCCTGACGAAAATCTCCGCCTTCCGTATGTTTCTGATGTGCACGTCCAGAAGTCAGCGTAATCTTCATATCCGTGATTGGTGAACCTGTCAGCACACCTTTGTGTTCCTTCTCTTCCAGATGTGTCAGAACAAGCCGCTGCCAGTTTCTGTCCAGAATATCTTCACTGCACTCTGCTGCAAACTGCATTCCGGATCCACGTTCTCCCGGTTCTAGGCGCAGATGCACTTCTGCATAATGACGTAATGGTTCAAAGTGTCCCACACCTTCTACCGGTGCTGTGATTGTCTCTTTGTAAACGATACTCCCTTCACCGAATTCTACCAGCACACCAAAACGTTCCTTTATCATCCGCTGTAAAATCTCAATCTGCACATCTCCCATCAGCTGTACATGAATCTCAGAAGTCTGTTCTTCCCATACAATATGAAGTTCTGGTTCTTCTTCCTCTAAAATCTTTAGCTTCAAAAGCATCTTATGTACATCACAGTCATCCGGAAGAAGGATCTGGTATGTCAACACCGGCTCTAATACCGGTAAATCTGACTCTTCTTCTGCTCCGATTCCCTGCCCGGGTCTTGTATCTTCCAATCCTGTCACTGCACATACTCTTCCAGCTTCTACTTCCTGGACAGCCTCAAATTTCTCACCGGAGTAGATCCGGATCTGATTGATCTTTTCATTCAATCCTTCCACTACATCTTTTACTTTCAGTCTTCCACCTGTCACTTTCAGATAGGTCAGACGGTTTCCCTGATTATCCCTTGCAATCTTATAAACCTTTGCCCCAAACTCTGCCGGATAAGTCTTATCTTTTATATACAGATCAAGTCCATCCAAAAGTTCTTCCACGCCTTGAGAATGTAGTGCCGAACCAAAATAACATGGAAACACCTGACGGTCTGCAACTGCTTTTTGTACTTTATCCAGAGAGATTCTTCCCTCTTCCAGATATTCTTCCATCATATCATCTTCACAGACAGCCAGCTCTTCCAGCACCTCTTCCACTGCGCTCTCTTTCGTATGTAAATATACTTTTCCACCCGGGCAGTCAGCTTCTGTCATGATATCCACAAATGGAACGACATTTTCCCCAAAACGCTTGCGGAGTTCTTTCAGAAGTTTTTCACCATCCGTTCCTTCCTGATCCATTTTATTCACAAAAAGAAAGGTCGGAATCTGATATCTTTTTAATAACTTCCATAATGTCTGTGTATGTCCTTGCACACCATCTGCTCCACTGACAACAAGCACCGCGCAATCTAGAACCTGCAGAACGCGTTCCATCTCCGCAGAAAAGTCCACATGTCCCGGTGTATCTAATAATGTGATTTTTGTGTCTGCATATTCAAGTTCAGCCTGTTTAGAAAAAATAGTTATTCCTCTTTGTTTTTCTAAATCAAAGTTGTCTAAAAAAGCATCTTTATGGTCCACACGGCCTAACTTTCTTATTTTTCCTGTTGCATATAAAAAAGCTTCCGATAAAGTAGTTTTACCACTATCAACGTGTGCTAAAATTCCTAAAGTGATTTTTTTCATATTTATATATATCCTCTGTTCTATTTATATCTAAGTTTTTTAATTTGATTTTTTGTCTGTATTTCCCAAATTATGATTACAAAGTCTTTTTCCCACCTTTGTGCAAGCGCAAGTGGTTAGGATTTTGGAACACTGTAATCATATTTTACTGTAATATTCTAACTGTTTCAAGAATATATTAATTCGTCGGTCGCGTAAATTTGTTGTCGGAAAATACATGATAGAGAATTCCCCATGTTTGTATCGAAGTACTAGAACACTATCTATGATAATCCAACTGACATTTATTGTCAAAAATATCTTTTTGTTCTGCTTGGCTGTATTTTATCTGACTTGCTGACTTCTTACAAGTTCCAGCATACTGTTCTTGTTATAATGCCACTCTCTGAGTCTTGCCATTTTTGATGCACCCAGTCTGCTCCAAACCCAGAGCAAGTGTACTCATTCGCGATGACAATACATGACTTACATGCCCTTCGGCACTGCATGCACACACGCCATTTCTTCTCCAAAGTCGTCTTTTGGCCGCTGTCCAGTTATTTTTGATATACTTTGCAGCTTCCTGAATTCTTTTGAGCTGACTCTCTGTTTTTGCGCATCCTTCTAATCTTTCTACTATTTCATCGAATTCTTTCTTTGTTCCATCTCTTATGATTTTGCATACTCCGACTCTTGCATCTTCTTTGCTGTCCAACATATGTGATGTCATTTTTAACACATATTTGCTTAGATGAAATTCATCCAATACATACTCTATGCTTCCGAGCTGGTTCATTCCCTCTTTAATCCATGCTCCACCATCTGAATTAATATAAATTTTCTTTATGCCTTCCATATCATATGCTGTATAAACATAGCGTCTTATCCTTGCCCAGAATTCTTTGTTTGATTCATCACATCCACTGCAAAAATATTTTGTGTTTATCAACTTATTTCGTTTGCTTCCCGGTGCTTCAGGCGCAACTCCCTCATACACATATACGAGTTTTGTTATTGCTCCATTCTTTTTTCTTCCATTTTCACTTACTTCCAGGTCGCCTTTTTTCTCTTGGAATTGCAGAGCGTAGTGGTCCTCATCTGCATCAATATAAAGATAATCCACTTTCTTTTTCTCCGGCTCTTCCGGTATTATTTCAGGAAATTTTGTTTTGTGAAGCATATCTTTTACCGCGGTTTTGCTTATACTGTCCGATTCGTTTACAGACTCACCTCCACGTCTATAAGAAGTCTGTACAGCTTCTTCGTATACTTTTACCATTGCATCTTCTGTAAGCCGTTGATTTTCTTCAAATCCCATTACCTTATCTAGAAGATAGCACATCTCAAACTTCCCATCTTCATTCTTTTCTTTTGATACATAAAGTGTTTTCATAAAATATACAGTACCAAGAGTTGTAATTAAATCTTTCTCGCAATCTTTCTTCTCAACATGCCAGTTCATCTTTCTTTTTACACTGTTTTTTATTGCCATATCCATCTCTTCGAGAGTTTCTTTGATAATCTCTACTCCGAGTTTATTTAATGTTTCTTTTAGTTCTTCAATGTATTCAGCAAACTTGCTTGGATCTCTGTATAAATTTTCGGAAACTTTTAATAATTCATTGATGCAAACTTCGTTAAAATACTGTATAATTTCTTTCATAAGAGGATACCTTTCTTTTAAAGTTTTTTGTAGTAATTAATACTTTATCACAAAGTAAGGGGTTCCTCTTATTTTTTTGTTTTATTTTCCGACTAAAAATTTACGCTAGCACAAAACTGCTTTTTTAAATTAGTAAAATCGGTTTTATTTTTATCATGTCCCACACTGTTTGTTCATTATCTACCTAACTCACAATATGCTTCCGCAAAGAAATATTCCTGTGAATTCAGCGGTTTGGCATCCGTTACTTTTTTATGATATTCTCCATTATAATCCATAACTCTCGCTTTTACATTATCATTTAACATAATTTGCCTGATGTGCTCTAACAGTCAAAACTGTGTTTAGTAATAAAACTCCCTCTTGTACTAATTTATATACCAATCTGTTGGTACTCATTTATAAACCGAATCATTTATAAACTAAATTATTTGTACTCATTTATCTGATAAACTATTTTTTCTCTTCCTTCTGCAAAATTTCATCAATAAAATTCCTGTCGTTATATACTTTTATGCCACCTGAAATATTAATGATTTCAAAATGATTTGACGTCATTTTTTCTCCATCAACATTAAA
>ENA-OQHR01000966-OQHR01000966.1-human-gut-metagenome-genome-assembly--contig:-NODE-966-length-16562-cov-6.497847_pt1 | contig 16562 bp, 16 predicted proteins | sample MGYA00242566_ERZ504725 | MGnify/ENA primary metagenome ERZ504725 (study PRJEB26092, sample SAMD00036217) | human gut metagenome | host: Homo sapiens | study: EMG produced TPA metagenomics assembly of... | reverse complement strand
GACCCGGAGGGCGGTTATGAGCTGGTAGCCGGACACAGGCGGCACAGAGCCAGTGAACTGGCAGAAAAGGAGACCATGCCGGTCATTGTTCGGGATTTGGACGATGATGCCGCTACAATCATTATGGTTGACAGCAACTTGCAGCGAGAAAGCCTGCTCCCAAGCGAAAGGGCCTTTGCCTACAAAATGAAGCTGGAGGCCATGAAAAGACAGGCTGGCAGACCGAGTAAAGAAAATTGTTCCCAAGTTGGGAACGATTTTGGGAAGAAGTCCAGCGAGGTTTTGGCAGAGCAAGTAGGTCAGAGTAAAAACCAGATTTTTCGCTATATCCGTCTGACAGAGCTGATTCCTGAATTGATGGATATGGTGGATGAAAAGAAGATTGCCCTGAACCCTGCCTATGAGCTGTCCTTTCTCAAAAAGGAGGAACAGGTAGACCTGTTGGACGCGATGGACAGCGAACAGGCTACCCCTTCTCTTTCTCAAGCCCAGCGGCTCAAGAAATACAGTCAGGAGGGGCATCTGACCCTCGATATGATGCGTGTCATCATGGGTGAGGAAAAGAAAAGCGATCTGGACCGAGTGACATTTACCTCTGACACCTTGCGGAAGTATTTCCCTAAAAGCTATACGCCCCAGCGGATGCAGGAAACCATCATCAAGCTGCTGGAGGCATGGCAGAAAAAGCGTCAGAGAGACCAGGAACGATGAAAGGAGCCGCCTATGAGGGATATTTCAGCCCGTGAGCTGAAAGGACACAACATTCTCGCCGTAGAGAGGTTTTGGGATAACACCCGCTGGATGATCGAGTTTTCCGTCCTGCGTCCCAGCACTGCTTACGGAAGCCCCGGAGATGAAATGCGGTTGTTTTTGACTGAGGACGGGTATCAGGCCGCCCTGCAAAGCCAGCAGCGCCGGGAGATCAAGATCAAGCGTTACGCTCGTGTGATTGAGGGACATATCCTCGATTTCAAACCGGGAAAACGCCGCCGCTCATAAACCCATACAACGAAAGGAAAGGAATGACTATGTGTACGGTAAAGGAAATTCAAGAAGCAATCCGGGAAGATTGCAGATCTCAGCATGACATGGATTCAACGGATATTGACCGCGTGATGCAAACACTTCCTTTCGCCCAGGATGAGCCATTTACAGAGGTGCGTCCCCAAAAGCCGCTGTTTTGGTTCTATGCAAGAAAATTTGAAAAGCGCTGAACACCGCAATTTTTTGAAATGAGGATTGCGGTTTTTTTGTACCCAAAATTCGGAAGGAGTGAGGTCGATGGCCGTTTTTCGCATTGAACGGACCCGTGATTATACCGTGATGAGCAATCATCATTTACGAAATGCAAACCTGTCGTTAAAAGCCAAGGGGCTGCTTTCCATGATGCTGTCTTTGCCAGAGGACTGGAACTACACCACCCGTGGCCTTGCAAAGATCTGTAAGGAGGGCGTGGATGCCATCGGTGCTGCCCTGCGTGAACTGGAAGGAGCCGGATATATCGTGCGCCATCAGAGACGCGATAAAAGTGGGCGGATCACAGATACCGAGTATGTCATCTATGAACAGCCCCATCCGGAGGAATCAATAAGACTCCGAAGTGGGTGGGAGAAATCACACAGGACAACGTTCCGGTTAAGACCTGGGCAGGCAGCTCCACAAGCATCAAGTCCTGGACGGTACTGGGAGCAGGAAACCTGGTGGATATTTGCGATACGATCAAGGACAACAGCGGGCATGATTGGTATTATATCCTGATTGCTAAAAAGGTTTATGGTTTTGTAGATTCATCGTATATCAGACAGGCTGGATCAAATTCCGGAAACAGCTCCAGCGAGGCACTGACCTATAAAGTGGGAACGGTGTACACTCTGCAGGTTGAACTGAAAGTGAGAACAGGAGCGGGAACAGGATGCCCAACCAAGAGCTACAGCCAGCTGACACTGGACGGACAGAGACATGACAAGGACCATGATGGTTGTCTGGATGCAGGCACTCAGGTTACGTGTCAGGCCGTCAAGAACGTAGGCAGTGATATCTGGATTCTGGTACCGTCTGGATGGATTGCAGCATACTATGATGGAAATGTATATGTGAAATAATATCAGACATGTGACAAACAGAAAGGCCCCGGCAAAATGCCGGGGCCTTTCTGTGATTTCTTTAAATGTTAAGCAACTGGGCCTTTTTGGCTTCAAATTCCTCATCTGTGATTGCTCCAATATCAAGCAACTCTTTAAGTTTTCGTATTTCATCAAGATTAGAGGCTGTAGCGGAACCAGCGGAGCGCTCATGGATATAATTTTCAATATATTCTTTTATTTCAAGGATCAGATGATCCTCTTTTTTAGAGAAAGTGATGGAATTTTCATCTTTTACAGCTCCGGAGACACCGTTTCGTGCATCTCTGCCGCCGATGAGAACAATCTGCAAATATCCAGTGGTAAATCCGGGTTTTTTGTATTGTACACCGGAAACATTATTGAGATCATAGGTCTTTTGCCCGATCAGTCCCTTATTAACAGCATTAGTGAAACCACGCGGCTCTACCGTAAGAAAGTTATCGTGAATAGTTACATTGAATTTTCCGTTGCTTTTCAAATGTATAAGAACGGTATTACTATCAGGGAACTCTTTTTGCTTATCAGCTTTTGTGAATAAATCCATAGTGCATCCTCCTAGATAAATGTAAAAATTATAGTCATGCTGACCTTTAACACAATTATGCTTTTGAAATGTGGTAAAGTCAAGAAAAATTCTGATTATTAACACGTGATAGGGGCGTACCGGATGAAGATATACGCATACAAGGGAAAAGATAACTTGTGCGGGGAACGCATAAGGTTGGCGAGAGCAAAAAACAGAATTACACAAAGTGATTTAGCGGCGCGTATGCAGGTGGCCGGAGTTGCGATAGAACGAGATTCAATAAGTCGCATAGAAAGAGGCACAAGAATCGTAACAGATTATGAATTGAAAATATTTTCTAAAGCACTGGGCGTGAGCATGGAATGGCTGACTGATGAAAGTGGGACACTGTAACAGTATGTTGCGGTGTTTTTTTCTTGTAAAAAAATACACCCAATGAGTAGAAAAAGATTGACAAATGCACTCAATGGGTGTATTATATAATTGTAGCAAGGGAACAGCAGGAAAGGAGTTAAAAATGGAGAACGAAATGAGTAAAGCAGATCTGATAGCAATGTTAGTATCGATAAGAGAAGTAGCGAGAACAAACGGAGAAACACATACAGTAGAACATATTGAAAAAATCCTTGAAGAGGTAAGAAAGTAAAATAGAATAAAGGGAACACACGAGGGGCGGATACCTAAACAATCCTGCTAACCGCCCCAAGTGCTATAATGTAAATATAGCAGGAACAAAGCAGAAAATCAAGGGGCGTGATAAAATGACGATTGAAGAAGCACGCAAACAAAAGGGAATGAGTAGGCGTGAGGTGTCAGAGTGGTTAGAAATACCATATAGAACACTGTCGAACTGGGAGACTGGAGTGCGGAGCTGTCCGCATTACATTGAAAAGCTGATAGTAGATAAAATAATACAAGGCAAATGATAAGAAGCACATAACAACCCGCAGGACACCGATGCCTGCGGGTTGTTTTACGAAAGAGGCGGGAGTATGGCAAATCAAAAAGGAAGTAGACAATTAAAACACAGCGATAGAATCAGACTGGAGGCTTTATATAATGCTGGCCATAAAGTTGTGGAAATTGCTGAGATTTTGCACGTACACCGCAGTACAATCTACAATGAACTTAAACGAGGCCAATATGAACACTTAAACAGCGACTATACCACCGAAATGCGATATAGTTCAGATCTGGCACAACGAAAATGTGATGAAAACCTGAAAGTAAGGGGAACACAGCTGAAAATAGGAAATGATATCAAGCTGGCAAATTATATTGAGGATAAAATAATAAATGAGGATTACAGTCCGGATGCAATCATAGGAGAATTGACAGCATCAGGCCGATGGAGCGAGTTCCAGACCAAAATATGTACAACCACTGTATACAGTTATATAGATAAAGGAATTTTTCTGAGAGTAACCAATAAAAATCTGCCTGTAAAAAAGAATAGGAAAAGAAAATATAATAAGGTAAAGAAGCAGAAGAGAGCAGAGGCGGGCGAAAGCATAGAAAATAGACCGGAGATCATAAACAGCAGAGAGGAGTTTGGCCACTGGGAAATGGATAGCGTTCTGGGGCGCCGAGGAAAATCTAAAAATACATTATTAACACTTACAGAAAGAAAAACAAGAGCGGAAATCATATTCAAATTGAATAACCATAGTGCTGAGGAAGTGGTTGCAGCAGTGGACCGGTTGGAAAAACGCTGGGGAGAATTATTCAAAACGGTATTCAAAAGCATAACTGTAGACAATGGGACAGAATTTGCCTATTGTGAAGAACTGGAGAGATCCGCAATAGGAGCAGGAAAGAGAACAAAGATGTATTACTGTCATCCATATAGCAGCTGGGAAAGAGGGACAAACGAAGTCACAAACAAAATGGTGCGGAGAAAAGTCCCTAAAGGAACGAATTTTGATGATCGAACGGCTGAGGACATCCAGGAGGTTGAAAACTGGATAAATCAATACCCACGGCGTATCCATGGGTATAAATCTGCAGCGGAAATGTTTGAGGAGGAATTGCAGAGAATTATCTAATATATTTCAGCTACAGAATCTCAGACGGCCGGCATGAACCTGGCGGCCTTATTAGAATGCTATCACAAAAGAAAGAGGATATGATAGGAAATAGAAAAGAAACAAATTCTACAAAGAACACGCACCTGTTTTGTGCAAAATAACGATATTGAATTTTTGTCGAAAAAAAGGTTGAAATTTTTACTTTGTACAGCAAAACCAAATTATTCTTGCTATTTATAGTGACTTTTATTATAATTAAAAGTGTATGATTATGCGTCTGTATAGTATTGCGTACAAAATTCGGAGAATAGAAATGCAGCAGATTATTTTAGGGAGTGCAGGTTTTCTTCTGTACTTTATTTACGATATAAACAGTGTTAGAAAACAGAACAGGTTGTTACAAAAATTTTTCGCAGCGGGCACTATTCTGGTTGTTTTGTCACTGTTTATGGAACTTTGGTTTGCATGGGGACAGTGCAGTCACAGGATCGGAAGAATGATTGGATTCGGAATTGGAGCAATGTGCTTTTGGGCACTTCTTATATACACCTTGTTTTTCGCTCTTCCTTTTGAGCAAACCTATTGTGAAGAAAACAGATTACGGGCTGCATACACAGAAGGGGTGTATGGATTGTGTCGGCATCCCGGCGTTTTGTGGTTTGCAGGTGCATATCTTTGTATGTGGGGAATGTTTGGCGGATGGAAACAGGGAATCTATTTTTTACTTATGATTTTTTGGAATTATCTGTATATCATTTTTCAGGATCTGTGGACTTTTCCGCAGACGTTTTTTAATTATAGAGAATATCAGAAAAACACCCCCTTTTTAATACCAAATAAAGAAAGCATACAGGCATGTTTCTATAGTGTCAGAAAACAATGATCGATCTGGAGCGGACAGACTATGAATTTAGAAGAAAAATTAAAGAAACAACAGTATAAAGAAATCTGGCAGCAGTACTGTGGATTCCTTGATTTGTCCATGGATGGATATATGAAGATTCAACGGCGATTGATGGAGGAGCAGATCCGGTTATGGAGTAACTGTGGTCTGGGACAGTCCATTTTGAAGGGAAAGCATCCGACGAATCTGGATGAATTTCGGAAAATGGTGCCATTGACAACCTACGAAGATTATGCAGATGTATTGCTTACCAAGCAGCCGGATATGCTTCCGGGCAATCCGGTTATCTGGATCCAGACGACCTGGGAGGGTGGTAAGCATCCTATTAAGGTGGCACCCTATACCAGAAGTATGCTGGATACCTATCGCAACAACGTGACAGCATGTCTGATTCTTTCTACCAGTAAAGAAAAGGGCTCTTTTGATGTGGCAGCTACAGACAAATTTTTGTATGCCCTGGCACCGTTGCCTTTTGCAACCGGACTTTTTCCGCTGGCATTGGGTGAGGAGATCGGGATTGAATTTTTACCGGCAGTTGATGAAGCTGTAAATATGAGCTTCAGCGAAAGAAATAAACTGGGATTTAAGATGGCTATGCAAAAGGATCTTGGATTTTTCTTTGGTCTTGGAAGTGTGGCTTACGCAGTGAGTCTGAGCCTTTCTTCTCTGACCAGTGGCGGAGGTAGCGGTATTAAACTGTCAAGCCTTATGAAATGCAAGCCTCATATGATCTTACGTATGATCCAGGCAAAGCGCCGGTGTAAGAAAGAAAACAGACCATTTCTTCCCAAGGATCTGTTTCATCTGAAAGGATTTATGGTGGCAGGTACGGATAACCTGTGCTACAAGGATGATCTGGAAGAACTTTGGGGCATTCGTCCCATGGAATTGTTTGCCGGTACGGAGCCTTCTATTATGGGTACAGAGACATGGACAAGAAAGGGAATGTATTTCTTCCCGGATACTGCGTTCTATGAGTTTATTACAGAGAAAGATATGATGAGAAATTATGACGATCCTTCATATATTCCGCCTACCTATCTGATGGATGAGGTGAGACCCGGTGAAAAGTATGAGCTGGTATTTACGATCCTGAAAGGCGGTGCGTTTGCCCGATATCGTTGTGGAGATATGTATCGCTGTGTGGGATTGGAAAATCGGGAAGATGAGACCAGGATTCCTCGTTTTGAATATGTGGACCGGGTACCCTGGATCATTGATATTGCAGGTTTCACCAGAATTTCGGAAAATGGAATTCGAAGTGTGATCAGCCTTTCCAAACTTCCGATCACCAACTGGGTGGCAGCGAAGGAATACAATGAGCAGAACCGACCGTATCTTCACATGTATGTGGAACTGGAGCAGGAGGCACTTCTTAGCAATGCCATGAGTGCCAATATTTTAAAGGATTTACTGAGTACATATTTCAAATATATTGATCAGGATTATCGGGATCTGAAGAAAATTCTGGGTATGGATCCGTTACAGGTTACAATTTTCACCTGCGGAACCTTTGAAGCTTATGAGAAAAAGACAGGCAAAAAGATACATCAGATGAATCCTTCTCATTATGATATGAAGGAATTACTGGATGTACAGGAATATCTAAATAAAGTAAGATAACTGTGCAGGCATGGAACAGTTATGAGTGAAACAAAGAATGGGATAAGGGAAATTTATGGGAACCTACGGATATATATCAATTATAGCCATACTGTGCTATGGCTTTCTGCTGTTGATGTTTTTGACAGCAAAGAAAAATAAAATCATAAACAGTTTTCTGGTGGTATTGCTGGGATTGCTTTTCTGGACAGGAGGCTCTGCCTTCATGCGAGCACAGTTCTGGCCGGGATGTGAATTCTGGTATCAGGTTTCCCTGTTGGGAATCTTATTACTGCCATATGCGTATTATCGTTTTATTCTTGCCTTTGGCGGAGTCAGGAACGGATCCGCCGGTAGAGTATACCTGGTGATCATGCTGATCTGCTTTTGGGTGAATGCCCAATTTGGAGTTTTTCTGGAATCTCCTAAGATGATAGAAAAAAGAGGGGTACAAACCTTTGTATATGAGATCAACCCTTCTATTATTGTATTTTTCATTCCGGCAGGACTTTTTCTGATCCACCTTTTTGTAATTCTTGTACGGATCTGTAAAGAAAACCCTACCATGAAAGTTCAGTATGAGCCGGTGATGATGGGGGTACTTGCACTGTTTTTTGGCAATGCATTTCTTGGAATTCCATTTTTCAGCGGTTTTCCGATTGATATTTTAAGTGGTGTGGTAAATGTATTTTTACTGTTTTATGCACTGATTCGAAGACGATTGTTCCGCCTCCAGATGCTGGCATCTCCCAGTTTGTGCTATGGCGTAGGATTCCTGTTTTCTGTTCTTGTATTTTTAAATATCATGCCGTTTCTGCAAAAGATTCTTCATATGCAGCCGGATAATAATATCACCATGTACACCCTTGTATTTGCCATTGCTTTTCTGATTACCTATGCAATCTTTACTTATCTGTGGAAGCTTTTGATCCGCAGTGTATTTGTAAGGGAAGAGAACCATCAGGCGGAGAAGTTAAGGGAATTTAATTCAGCGATTTCAAAAACCCTGGATCTTCAGGAAATTCTGGATCGAACCATCCGGGTGATGAAAGAACTGATGGATGTGGGCAATATCTATATATGTATGCAGAAAGCGCCCGGAGAGGCTTACTGTGGAGTTGCAAGTGACCAGCCTCTTAACGATCTGGCATTTTCTCTGGAAGAAGAAAATCCGATGATACAATGGTTGAAAGATCATGAAGAGCCGCTGGTTTACAGGGATTTTCGATATTCTGTAGAGTATAAGTCCATGTGGGAGGAAGAAAAACATCATCTGGATAAGAAGCACACGCGCTATTGTGCCGGATTAAAAGACGGTGATACTTTGGCGGGGGTGATATTGATCACAGCAGATTCAGGGAAAAAGAGATTGGTCTATGATGAAGTGGAACTGATCTCAAACATCACATCGGTGGCTTCTATTGCGATTAAGAATGCAAGAATGTATGAAAAAGCCTGCATTGAGGCAAGAACGGATGAGATGACCGGCTTGTTGAACCGGAAATATTTCCATGAAGTGCTTCATGAAGAATTCGAAAAGAATAAAGATGGATCGTTGGCACTTGCACTTATCAATGTAGATGATTTTAAGTTATATAATCAGCTGTATGGTCTGAAAGAAGGTGATCTGTGTCTCCAGCGTATTGCAAAAATCATCCAGAGCAGTGTGGGAGAAAACGGATATGCTGCCCGTTACGGTGGAAAAGAATATGCTGTTTTGTTGCCGGGATATGATCTTTTTTCTGCCAGAAATCTGGTGGAATCCATTGAAAAGCAGATTTCTGTTATGAATAACTGCAGGACGGACATGAAGCTGAAAGCAATTACGGTCAGTGCGGGAATCAGCGCGGCACCTTATGCGGCAAAAAATGTGAAGGAACTGATGGAGAATGTGGATCTTGCAGTTTACCATGTGAAACACAGTGGAAAGAACGGGATCCAGGTCTTTGATACCATGTTCCGCAATGCCAACAAGAATATAGTGTCAACAAACCGGGCACATATTTACCAGGAATATGAATCAACCATCTATGCCCTGACAGCGGCAATCGATGCAAAGGATCATTATACATTCAGCCATTCCACAAATGTGGCCTATTATGCAACAGCGCTTGCAACAGCACTTGGCATGAATGAAGATATGGTGGAGATCATTCGCCAGGCAGCCCTTTTACACGATGTCGGTAAGATTGGTATCCCGGAGTATGTATTAAATAAGGCCGACAAACTGACAGACGATGAGTATGAAACGATCAAGGGACATGTGGAGGCTTCTATCGATATTATCCGTCATCTGCCTTCTCTGGATTATGTTATTCCGGCTGTTATCGGTCATCATGAACGGTATGATGGCAAAGGATATCCACGACGGATCGCAGGAGAGGATATACCTCTGACAGCACGGATCCTGTGTGTGGCAGATTCCTTTGATGCCATGACATCCAAACGTTGTTATAAAAAGGCCTTTCCGTTGAATGTAGCAAGGGAGAAGCTTCTTCAGGACGCCGGAAAGCAATTCGACCCGGATCTGGTCTACAAATTTGTGGAATGCCTGGATAATGGGACGATTACGTTAGTGAAAGCTGAAGAGATATAGAAAAAAAGGCAGCGTTCCATGTCTGCTGTGACAGCAGATTATGATGAATGCACCTGTATAGGAGGTAGATGCATGAGAAAAGAGCAATCTTATGCATCTGCTTTTTTTACATTTTGGCTCGTAACTGTGAAGGTACTGAACAGTTACCTTATATTTTTAAACTGTCAAAGAATGTCGTGATTGAGCCTTTGGCAGTGACAGAGAGCGTTTAAAATAACTGTTCCGTGAGGAATTGTTCAAAAATAAAAACGCATAAAACAAGGAAGTGTATATCTTTTTCATACATAGTTTGTTAGAATATAGCTTGAGGTTTATGAAACCGAAAATAGAATCTTTTGCTGCAGCTAAATAAAGTAAATATTTGTGAAAAAGCAGTTGCAGATGAAAAAATGGGAAGTTTTGTAATGGATGGATATTTTTATGTATTAACTACAATTGATCTTTTTGTTTTATGTTTTATGTGCTTACTCACACATCTGAGTGAATCGCTTAGCAAAAAACAAAAGCGAGGTTTTTTTCTGGCATACCTTATGATCGCAGGAATTTCAGTGCTGGAGGTCATAACAGTGGTTGTGGATGGCTTACCGTCCGGATACCGATGGCTGAATATTGTGTCTAATTATCTGGGGTTTGGCCTGTCGCCGGCGGTGTCTGTCTGTCTTGTATATGTATTGGACAGAAAGACAGCTCTCCGACGCAAGATCAGAATTGCAGTGTGTTGTGAGATCGCATATCTTATGTTTCTGCTGGTCTCTGTTCCATATGGAATGGTATTCTCCGTGAGTGTGGATAATATGTATTCACGTGGTCCGCATTTTTACATATATGTCATCATGTATCTTGGGGCAATTTTGTATCTTTCGATATCTACGATCATCACAGCCAGAGAATTTCAGAATCGCAGCAGGATGCTGATCTATCCATTGATTCTTTTTGTGATGGTTGAAACAGTAATTCAGGTTGCACTGCCTGAACTTCATGTTACATGGCTATGTGTTACGTTGCTTTCTGTATTATATTTTATCTATTGTAATGAGATGTGGAATCAGTTGGATGCACTCACAGGACTTTTGAATCAGAACAGCTATTTGAACCAGACCAGAAAGATAAAATACAACAGTGGAGTGCTGGTAGTGTTTGATGTGGATGATTTCAAACAGGTCAATGACTGCCATGGTCACGTGAAAGGTGATCTTTGCCTTGCGGGTATTGCGGAATGTATCAAAAAAGCATATGCAGACTTTGGATATTGTTATCGTATAGGTGGTGACGAGTTTTGTGTATTATTGAAGAACAGAGCGAAAGAAGAAGAATGCAGACAGGAATTTTTGCGGCGGTGGGTAGAGAAAAGAAGAAAGTTCACATTTTTACCAACCGTTTCTTACGGATCAGCTCCATTTTCAGGTGAAGATATTGCAGTTGTCAAAGACAGAGCCGATCAGGATATGTATCAATATAAAAAAGGACGAAAGAAACATGGCAGTTCAGGTGTGCTGAGTAAGTAACAAAAAGTAACTATTCAGTAGCCACTGTCCCGCGAGGTGTTTTGACATGAATATGTCAAAATCCCGAGACATACAAGCCAAAATGCCATCACCGAAGGTGATTTTTTATGCATTTTGGCTCGTAACTGTGAAGGCACTGAACAGTTACAACAAAAATATCAAAACTAACAAAAGTTCGGATGCAAAGTCCCTTGCCAATCACCAATACATGTGTTAATATACTCGAAACACAATTTGCACTGCATATCAATCTACAGTACAAACTGAGCAGGCGATGGAGATCCATGGGGCCGGGCCCGACAAGGGCAGCAGATGAGAACGTGACATCTGTGGGACAGTAGTTTACTTATATTGTCCCATGGGTGTTTTTTTATTGTAAAGAAGAGTGATGATGAATGCTGTTTTGATAGTTTATCAGTCAGAATGCAGAGATTCACCAGAGAAAATATTGATAAGCACGGGAGAATAACAGGAAAATGTTGCAGGCATAAGTTATCAAAAACGGAGGTAAAACTTATGAAACAAAAAGATTTACAGGATTCTGCAAAACGTGCGGCTCTTGGAAAGCTGTCCGGCCTGGTGGGGATTGTCTGTAATGTCGGTCTGGCGGGAAGTAAGCTGGCAGTCGGAAAACTTGCGGGTTCCATGTCGATTACAGCAGACGGCTTAAACAATCTGTCCGATGCGGCAAGTTCCATCGTGACGCTGACCGGATTCAAACTGGCAGAGAAACCGGCAGATAAAGAACATCCTTACGGACATGCAAGGTTCGAGTATCTGGCAAGCCTTACGGTGTCGGTGATGATCTTGTTTATCGGATTCGAGCTGGCAAAAAGTTCGGTGGAGAAGGCGCTTCATCCGGTGGCAGTAGAATTTTCTCTTCTGTCCATGCTTGTCCTGATTGCATCGATTCTGGTAAAAGCAGGGATGATGATCTTTAATACCAGGATGGGAAAAAGAATTGATTCCACGACGCTGATAGCTACTGCAGCAGACAGCAGAAATGATGTGCTGACGACAACGGCGGTTCTGATCGCTGCTCTGATCGAGCATGCAACCAGATGGAAGGTAGATGGTATCATGGGAATTCTGGTGTCTGTCTTTATTCTCTGGAGCGGCATCGGACTGGCGAGAGATACGATTTCCCCACTTCTCGGAGAAGGAGTAAAATCTGATTTTCGAAAAGAACTGACAGAAGAAATTATGACCTATCCCATGGTGCTTGGCTGTCACGATCTGATGGTACATGATTATGGTCCGGGAAAACGGTACGCGAGTATCCATGTGGAATTTGATAAAGATGACAATCTGATGGCGTGTCATGAAGTGGTGGATCAGATCGAACGGAAATGCCTGGAAGAATACGGAACAAATCTGGTTATTCATCTCGATCCGGTGATCACAGACGATGTGGAGATTAACCGGATGCAGAAGCTGGTGAAACAGTGGCTGGTACAGAAAGACAGCCGACTTGCGATGCACGATTTTCGGATACATTCGTGTGACGATAAGATCAAGGTGGTTTTTGATCTGATGATTCCGGATGAATTGCAGGGAAAAGAGGAAGAAATCAAAGAGTCACTGGAGAACTTTTTAAACCAGGGAGAAGGAGAAGAGTATCAGGCAGATATCACCTTTGACCCGGAGGCAGACTGGTAAAAATAAATATGGGACTGCGAAAAATCGAAAGAAAAATGATAGAAAAATTATTGCATTTTCCTGTGAAATGATTATAATATCTTAGAGCGTGTCTAAAAAAGGCTTTTCGTGAGCTGGGAGTCTCAGTTTGTGGAAATGATTTTTCAGACACGCTCCAGGTAAGGAAAATCATAAGTAAGAGGATAAAAGAAAGGAAAACAGGAAATGGAAAAAAACGGGGGAAACAGTACCATTCGGGATATGACATCCGGGAGTCCGGTAAAACTGATCATACAGTTTATGATTCCCATGTTTCTCGGAAACATCTTTCAGCAATTTTATAACATTGCAGATTCTATCGTAGCAGGACAGTTTCTCGGGGTGCGGGCACTGGCAGCGATCGGAAGTACCGGTTCGCTGATGTTTTTTGTCACCGGCTGGCTGAACGGACTCAGCAGTGGATTTGCGATTCTCGTAGCACAGTGGTTCGGTGCAAAAAAATACGACCGGATGCGTCACTATGTGGCAATGTCCATCTATCTGATGGTAGCATTTGCTGTAGCCATGACGATAGGTTTTGAAATTGCCAACCGTCCGATCATGCATCTGATGAATTATTCAGAAGAGATTATGCCGGATGTAACTTCCTATATGGGAATCATCTATGCCGGTCTGATCGTAACGGCAGCCTATAACGCGCTGGCAGCATTCCTGCGTGCACTGGGGGATTCCAAATCACCGCTCTATTTCCTGATTATTTCAGCGGCGATCAACGTACTGTTGGATATTGTATTTATCATCTATGTGGGCATGGGAGTGGAAGGCTGTGCGTATGCAACGGTGATCGCACAGGCGATTTCAGCGATTTTATGTCTGATCTATATCGTGAAAAAATTCCCGATTCTTCATCTGAAAAAAGAAAACTTTACAGTTTCTTTCCAGGAGCTGGGAAAACTTCTGGCACTCGGTATTCCGATGGCGTTGCAGTTTTCTATCACCGCGATCGGTGTCATTGTGGTGCAGGGTGCGATCAATGTATACGGGGAAAATTACATGGCAGGGTTTTCGGCAGCAGGAAAACTGCAGAATATTTTCAGTACCGTGTTTGTCGCTTTTGGTGCGACCATCGCTACCTATGTTGGACAGAACCGCGGAGCGGGGAAAATGGACAGAGTCAAACAGGGTGTGCGCTGTACGCAGCTGATGATCTTTGTATACAGCATCTTGGCCATGCTGATCCTGTATTTCCTCGGAAGACATATGGCACTTTTATTTATTGATGCATCGGAGACGCAGGTACTGGATGTGGCGGAGACATATTTCCACACAGTATTCTGGTGCTATCCGTTCCTTGGAAGCATCTTCCTATATCGAAACGCCCTGCAGGGACTGGGCTATGGTCTGGTGCCGATGGTCGGTGGAATCTTTGAACTGGTGGCAAGAACCGGAATTATCATGCTGGTAGCAGGACACACCAGTTTTGCCGGGGTATGTCTGGCAGATCCTGCTGCATGGATCTCTGCGCTGATTCCGTTAATTCCCTATTATATCTATAAGATGCGGAAATGGGAAAAACAGAGTAAAGTGAAGATGACAGCAAATTAAATTATTTTCGTGCCTGCTTTGGAGATTTGTGATATTTGTTTCGATACGCCTGGTAGAAGGTTGTATAGTTGCGAAATCCGCTCTGATAGCAGGCATCGGTGACAGAAACGCCCTGTTCGATGGCATGGTTTGCCAGATAGAGGCGTTTTTCTGTTATGTATTTTCCAATCGTATATCCGGTTTCGTCACGAAACAGATGCATCAGATAGGAGCGGTTCAGGAAGGCAGCATCTGCGATCTTGTCGATGGACAGGTCTTGTGTCAGATGAGCATTGATATAGTCAAGAATCTGTAAGATCTGTGGATTGGCGGTGGGAAGAATCAGAGAGATTTTCTGATTTTCCTGCTTCAACAGATAACGGTTCAACAGCAGAAGATATTCTGCGAATTTTAACTTCTGATAAAAAGAAGTACCAAAATCTTCCGAAGAAAATGTTCGGATCAACTCCTGCAAAACCGGATATAATGAACCGGAAAAATAATCGGGAATGCGGATCAGATTTTCATGAGCGTCCAGTGCATGGGAAAAACAGCCGAAAAGGTCACATTCCCCGGAAAGGGTTGAAAAATAGTCCGGTGAGATATACGCGATCAACCGGGTATAGGTTGCACTGGGATGCACCACCGGGCAGTGGATCTCACCGGCAGGAATCAGCACCTGATCGCCCGGTTTCAGATCGTACTCCCGGCCTTCCACCCGGTAGCTTACCGTTCCGTTCAGGAAAATCAACAATTTGTGAAAGTCATGATAGTGATAGGTATATTCCCGTCCGGGCAGATCTTCAAGATAAAAAAGCCGGAACGGACTGTTCAGATATCCGCTTTTCTGATAAATATCTGGCATGATAACCTCCTTTGTGCTAGAGCCTTTTTTAGACACGCTCTAGGATGCATAAATCTGTTACTGTCAGTATACAGCACTATTTTGAATATATACAGCAGAAAAAGAAAATTTATTTAAAAAATTTCTGCTATAATAAAAGTATCAAGAGATGAAAAACGAAAAGGAGTAAAGGATATGGCCAGACAGATTATTTTTCATAAATATCAGGGAACAGAGAACGGATTCCTGATCTATGACATCAGAAAAAATGGTGGAGAGATGAATGATGGACTGCTGCATATGATCCGGAGCCGAAACTTCGGTTTGGATCTGGATGGTATTCTGGTTGGACCATATCTGGTCGATGGCAGTCTGGAGATGAAGATGTTCGACCGCCAGGGACATGAAGTAAGTATGAAAAAAGAGAGTACAGATGTACCGATCTCTTATATGAAAGAAGCAGGTTATCTCCCGGGAGAATGTCCGCAGACGGAGCAGAGACCGGAAAAGATATACTGCTGGTGTTAGAGCCAGGCAATAGATGAGTATGGAACAGTTATGAAAAAAGAATATCGAGAGTTTCCTATATGGACGAATGGACGAAAGCCCCTTTCTGTGTTATGATAAATCGTAATAAATGCGATAACTATTCAGTAGACAGGATCTGCGAAGTTACTGAATAGTTACAAATAACGACAGAAAGGGGTATTTTCGATGGCATTTACATCAGAAAATAAACCGGAAAAACAGATTACGATGGGAATCCTGGCACATGTGGATGCGGGAAAGACCACTTTGTCCGAAGGTATTTTATATACTTGTAAAGCGATCCGGAAGCTGGGACGTGTGGATCACCAGGATGCATTTTTAGATACGAATACCTTAGAGAGAAACCGGGGAATCACGATTTTTTCAAAACAGGCAGAGTGTACCCTTGGGGAGTTCGGGATCACGCTTTTGGATACGCCTGGACATGTGGACTTTTCTGCAGAGATGGAGAGAACGCTGCAGGTTCTTGACTATGGGATCCTGGTTATCAGCGGGGCAGACGGTGTGCAGGGACATACAGAGACACTGTGGCGGCTGCTTTCCCGATATCAGATTCCGGTTTTTTTATTCATCAACAAGATGGATCAGCCGGGAACAGACCGGGAGACCTTGCTTGTGGAATTAAAAGAAAAATTGGATACAAATTGTGTAGATTTTTCCGCGG
>ENA-OQHR01000943-OQHR01000943.1-human-gut-metagenome-genome-assembly--contig:-NODE-943-length-17036-cov-3.720679_pt1 | contig 17036 bp, 12 predicted proteins | sample MGYA00242566_ERZ504725 | MGnify/ENA primary metagenome ERZ504725 (study PRJEB26092, sample SAMD00036217) | human gut metagenome | host: Homo sapiens | study: EMG produced TPA metagenomics assembly of... | reverse complement strand
CTGGGCCACCGTATTGGGAATATCGTGGACCTTCAGATCGAGGAAAACATGTTTCCCCTGGTCCTTCAAATACCGTACTGCATCGGGACCGGCACTGTAAAAGAGTTCCATCCCGACTTTATAAAAAGAAACACTATCGCCAAGGGTTTCAACGAGCTTCTTCATATCATCCAACGAATGGACGTCCAAAGCCGTAATGATGCGATCATCTGCCATAGGCTACCCCTCCTGTATATAAATGTATATAGGCATATCTAATTAATTGTGTCATGTTTTGGGAAGCCTGTCAAGGCAAAAAGCGCCTTACTTCGTCCATTGGCTGCGATACCAGTCATAGGTCCGGCGGATTCCTTCTTCCAAATCCATTTCCGGCACAAAACCTAAATCCCTTTTCAAGGCCTCATTGCTGAGGACCGACCGCAGGATATCGCCCGTCCTGGGTGCCGTATACTGAACGGGGACCGTATAGCCCACGGCTTTTTCAAAACTGCGGATCAAATCGTTGATACTCGTTTCCTGTCCGGTCGACACGTTCATCGTGTGATAGCCTTTGAGTGGCAGCGCCCGGATGATGGCCTGGGCAATATCGCCGGCATAGACGAAATCGCGGGTCTGATTGCCGTCGCCGAAAACCGTAATCCCCTGACGCTGGGACAAAAGCTTGCAGAAAATACTGACGACGCCGCCTTCGCCCTTTTCGCCCTGCCGTTCGCCATAGACGTTGGCAAAGCGGAAGACCGTCGCATCCATGCCATATAATTCGTGATAGGCCCTCAGGTAATGTTCCGTCGTCATCTTAGTGATACCATAAGGGGACGTCGGCACGAGCCGTTCCGTTTCCTTCAGGGGGATATGGAGGTTGTCGCCGTAGACAGCGGCACTGGACGAAAAGAGAATATGCCCTGTGCCATGGGTCCGGCAGGCTTCCAACACGTGGAGGACGCCTTCCAGATTAATCCGGCAATCGAGGACAGGCTGTTCCACTGAAGTCGGGACCATCGTCTGGGCCGCCAAATGGATGACGGCATCAAAGTGATGGTCGGCAAAAAGGGCATCTACAGCCGCTTCATCGCAGACGTCGCCTTCTACCAGTTCCATCCCAGCCGGTACATGTTCTTTGGATCCGCTGGACAAATTGTCAAACACGACGACGTCCATATCGCGCCGTCCCTGGAGCTGTGCCAAAATGTGTGACCCAATGACCCCAGCACCGCCAGTAATCAATATTTCCATAATTTTAAGCCCCCTACTATTAAGGATACAATAATCATTTTGTCATCAATCAAATATATACTACATATTTTTATATATTGTATCAATAAATGAAGGATGAGGCAATGTTCCCGTCCTGCGAATCAAACGACGGATTTCTTCCAATTTGCCTTCACTATCGGCGTTCTGCGAATGGAAATCGAGGAGCCTATCGAGATAGCCCTGTTCCCGCGCCAGCTGCTGGCTCCGGGGATAGACTAAATCAAAATAGAGGCAGAGCGCACCGACATAAAAGTCCATGAAGGTCTTCTTATCCTGCGTCCGCACCAGTTTCCCCTGGCGGGCCTGAGCCATGACGACATCGGAAATAGGCTGGTTTTCAAAGTCAGACCAGTCGACGTTCCAGATATTCTTCTTTTGGCGCATATACATGACATAGACCCGGAAAATATCGATTTTGTCGGCATCGCGGATGAGCTGGCAAAAGAGCTGCTGTCGCGGCGTCAAATCCCGGCGAAGCTGATAGACATTATGCTGGTCAATAGCCATACAAATCGCATCATCCTGGCTCATATCGTCCAGAAAATCGCGGATATGGCCGTCAGCAAACAAGTAATGGGCCCCGTATTTGGCATGGTCCATGGACCGATAATCGACGAACGTATGATACTCCCGCAGCTGCTCAAATCGGCCAATATCGTGGAGGACGCCGATGAGCCAGGCCAAATCCACATCATCCTGAGACAAATCCAGACTCAGAGCAATCTGTTCACACAACCCGCTCACCCGCAAAGAATGAGCATACTTCAGCCGGACGCCTTCTTCCTTCTGGTCAAAGCCCTGGACATACCGTGTAAATTGCGATACCACAAAATCCCGATCCATACGACTCACCGAACCACCTTCCTTATGTATCCTTAATATAATTCAACTATAACGTTAATTATATCATATACGAGCAGACTTGATAATAACGCAGGCCGCAGTTCGCAGACCGCAGGCCGGAACTCATCGCCATCGGCGATGTCGTTCGTCGTAGGCCGTTCATCGTTCACCGACGCCGAATCAGATGCGGCGGCCCGCCGCAACAGACTCATGATTGTATTACGACCATGAGCCGTCCGTCATAAATCCCGGATATGCACAGGATTCACGCGGGCCGCCCGTTGGGACGGCCCCTACGGAATCGCAGTCAGGCGATGAAAAAAGAGCGTGATCCGCAGGCCACAAAAAATACACAGCCAACGTCCTTATGCGTAGGGGACGCCCAGAGCCGGGCTGGCCCGACAGATACCGACCATCGGGAGGTGCAGGACGGTTAACAGAACGGAGAGCAGCGACGGGCGGCCCGCCGCGAATCCTGTGTACAGCCGAAATTTATGACAGACGATGCCGGGTCATAACATAATCTTGAGTTTATCGCAGCGATGCCGCATCTGAATCTGATTTTTACAAAACCCGAAAATAATAAACTCCTCTTTTTTCTTTCCTGACAATACCACAATCAATTGCTTTTTTAAGCAGTCGGGATGCAGCATTTTCGCTTATTTCAAATTGAGTTGCTACAATTTGTCTATTAAATGGATATTTATCTTCATAAATTATCAACAATTTTATAAATTTATCTACTGTACCTGCTCGAAATTTATTTCTACATTTTTGCCGTATACTAGTCATTAACACTTCGAGATGAACGTTTTCTCCAGTAAGTTGCGTTTCTTCCCCAGTAAGTTGCGTTTCTTCCGTAGCATCCTTGATTTTTGATGCAATCCCTCTATTCGGTAAAGAAACAAGAAAAAAATACTCATTGGAATAAAAAATTGGCTTATTCTTATAATGAGTATATGAATTTATAATCCGGCGTATCCCGCTGCCTCGACGATCCATATAATGCAGTCTTCCAAAAATATCTGAAATAATCTCGTTTCTTCTCATGGACGGTACCATTCTTAAATCCAAATCTTGAATACGACTTCCATTCATCATACCGCCAGGCGAAGATATTTCCATACGGTCATCATACATGTCAACATGTACTTCAGCACCCATATTTTGATAATCTCTATGAATCAAGGCATTCACTAAAACTTCGCGAACTGCTTTAAAAGGATAATCGCTTTTCTCCTCTCGACGCATGCCCTGAACCATCCATGGATTTTTTGAATTATTTCGTATAAACGCTTCTGCATTATTCAGAAGCATAATCAAACTAGTCCCAAAAAACTCTTGATCATCTAATGCATCTCCATCAATTTCTCCTTTTTCAAAACTCATAAAAGCCCCTACGCATACGGCTATTAGCCGTACTTTTTTTGCGAACTGCAAACAGCGACCTGCGGGGCTACTGGCCCCTATTTTCGTATAGCACCAATGCCCCGCTTCACTCCCCGGATAACCATGACTAAAAAAATTCCAATCATACACCCAACACCGTCGAGTACCACATCATGCCAGGTCGATGTCCGGCCACCGGAAAACGACTGAATATACTCATCGATCACTGCCACGCCAATTCCAATCAAGAGCACCCAGACTTTATGAGGACGCCGCGAAACTAAAACAGAAAAGCCGCTCAATACCATTCCCAGCGTTGTATATTCCGTCAAATGCGCCAAGCGCCGAATGACACCGTCACTCAGATAAGGCGCCACCGCCGAGCCTTGTATCCGGGCCAGGACCCACGCCAGGACCCGCCGGCTCTCGGCATGAGAAGCCACACCATTCTGCATAGAATGCCACCAAATTACACCGATGACGCCCATAACCAGCAACCCGACTACAACCTGAATCCATCTACGTCCCATACATGCCACCCCATCCCAAAAAACAATCGCCCTCATTGTACCGCAAAAAATCGTCCCTATCGGGGCCCTGTAGGGGCCGTCCTGAAAGCCTTTTTGGCCCGTCAAGTGCCGACCACCGGAAGGCGCAGGACGGCTGCCAAAACGGACAGCTGTGGCTGGCGGCCCGCCCAATGATGCAGTTTACGTCGGACTTAAAAAGGCTCCACTGCGAAGGGGAGCTGTCAGCAAAGCTGACTGAGGGGTTCTTCCAACATTATATCAGAAAGCTACGGCTGCAAACACGATAAAAAACAACAGATAAGCCACATTAAGCGCCGTAAATATCTTCAGAAAATAGCCCTGCTGCCGGGGATAAGCGCGGATGAAGATGCCATAGGAAATGAGACTGGCCATAGAGGCAATGAGCGTCCCTAATCCGCCAATATCCGTTCCCAACAGCAATGCCGCAGCATTATCGGTAAAACCGGACAAGAGAACTGCCGCCGGCACATTGCTGATGACCTGGGATGCGAATATCGCCACCAAAAACTCGTGCCCAGTCAGGAATGCAGCCAAGATTTGCCGGAAAGCTTTCCATTGACTGATATTGCCAATAAGGATAAAAAAAGCCACAAACGTACCTAACAGCCGGTAATCAACATAACGAAAATAACGCGGGACCATCAGCGCCGTGACCAGGACGACGACCGCCAGCGTGATACGGTAATCCAGAAGATGGGCCACCGTCAGTAACGAAAGAAAAAACAAGGCTCCCAGCATCCAGAGCTGCCGTGGCGAAGCCATGAGCGGAACTTTCTCCGCCCGCCTGGCCGCTAGCCGTGCGGAAATAGAAATCCGCCGGTTCGGCAGCAAAAAAACAGAGGCAGCCAGCATGCTGCTATCGTATAAGGCAACAGCAAGGCCATAAATTCGCCAAGATTCAAGGCATAATGAAAATACAAGTATAAGTTCTGCGGATTGCCTACTGGCGTACACATACTGCCCAGGTTAGCCGCTATCGTCTGCAAAGAAATAACGACAGCCATTTCCTTTTCACTGGCGACACGACACAGCGACAAGAGTGCAAATGGGACAAAAGTCAGCAGCGATACGTCATTCGTCACCCACATGCTCACAAAAAAGCAAGAAAAGACCAGAACCATCGCCAACTGACGAAACGTTCCCAGACGCAATAGGAGCCGGGACAATAACACCGAAAAGACGCCGCTTTCACGAAAACCGCCAATGACAACCATAAGGCAAAACAAAATCCCCAGCACGGGCCCATTGAGATACTCCACATACCTCATCGACGGCGGCACAATGACCATTGAGACCAACACCCCCACAGCCGCCAGCAATATGACAAGATTATTTTTCACAATACGCCCCACAAAACTGACCTCCGCCTCAAATTCTTCGTTAAGTTCATTCAATTGCTCTTTTCAGTATCCGGGATGCAGCATTTTCGCTTATTTCAAATCGAGTTGCTACACTTTGTCGCTTGAAGGGAAAGTGCCAGCCTGTTTTGAATTTTTTATTCTAACTGAATCGTTTCTTCCCCCTTCAAATATACTTGAACTCGATTTTCTACGTTGACATCATTTACAATCCATCCTCTGGCCTGGCATAATTGCTTGAATAATTCAATTCGATTAACGCCCTTCATCTCTTTCAAGGTAATAACCAGACCAAATGGAATTTCCCGTCTGGCATGATTGTTTAATCGTTCTTTGCAATATAATTTGATACCCCAAAGTCCTTTTTCATACGCTTTACGAGGTTTCATGTTACTATAAATCTGATCAGCAACTATTTTTACGTTATCCCATTTCCGATAATCATTTCTGGCATCTTCTTCATAAATAGAGTGCTGGCCCGGTTCAGCCTGTAAATTTCCATTAATAGATTTTATCTGTAAACGTTGTGCTTTATCAATCATTAATCGCCCAAAATGCAAATCTAACTCCGTATCGGTATAATCCACACCTTGATTACGATCACACAACGGAAAATAAACCAAAGTAGCTTTGGCAAGATAAGGATGCTTATTCTCTACAACCGGGACAGGCAATTGATATGTATACGTACAATAATTCTTAGTCTTTCCAAAAATAATAAATTTAATTTCATCATCGGGAGATTGCAAAATATCTTGAATAGAAATGGGCACTATGCCATACCCCTTTTTTTCATCTGGCCGACAATACCATCCCGTTGCAGCATCAATCAGCAAGGCTTTAGCCACTTCTCGAGTAAATCCCATAATGTAAACCAAATATGCCATTTTTCGGGTAATCCAAGGCGCTGCAAAAGAAGTTCCAGCTGTCTGCTTTGCCCCCAATACATTGTCACATACCGTTATAAATTCATGTTTTTGCCTATCTCCACCATAATAGCTAACATCTGGTTTTACAAAGAAAGACAATACAGGGCCACTTCGAGAATAAGATGCACTTTGATTCTGAAAATTTACAGAATTCACAACAATAGAATTTAAAGAATCTGCCGGGGCACCGATTTTATAATTGTTTTCATGTTCATGTGCAGCAGGTAAATTCGTTCCTGCTACTACAAACACTATATCATATTCATTCTGCAACCGATCCAGTTCAGCAGCTTCTGGCGAAATAAAATTATCATTAATCTCTAATATAGAACCTAAAGAAAGATTCCACACCTTAATATCACGATTTAACCGTACAATATCCCCAATCTGCTTTATAACCGAAAAAGAACTAAATTTACCAGCAACAGCTACTCCGAAATGCCGAACTCTAAAACGACCGCACCCATCATCTAAATCAGGATTCCCCTTAGGACCATCAACAATGATCGAACTGACAGCTGTTCCATGTGCAAAATCCATTGGCCCAACGGGAATATCTTCAGACAAACAATTAGTATAATCTACCCATTCATGAAAATAGACGTCTTCATTAAAGGGAGTATCAATAACGCCAATAACAGGTTCATTCTTAGGAGATGGAATAAGTTCAGGTACTTCCGATACTTCTGTCAATGGCTCAGGAATATACTGAGTCAAATCATTTACCCCCATAGCTACCAGATATGGAGCTTTTTCCAACAACATATGTATTTCTTCTGGATTCATTTGAATCGTGAGCTGATTGAGAATTCTGCTTTCTGGAATCGAAATACCAAATTTCCCTAACAACTCCCGTGTTTTTACTTTAGTTTTGTAAATTGTTATAATACATGCTTCATGAATATCCTTTTCCAATGTATCAATACGAAAACATTCAATATTCGAACTATCTACAATAGTTTGAAGAAACCTGGTTTTAGATAAACCATCACACACGAATGTTCCTTTTTTTAATTCTTCCACATCTTCATATGAAAGCTTACCCTGATAGTTTTCTTTCAAAACGTCATACACTTTTTTTAAAACAGCTATGGTCTGAACAAGTGCTGTTAACGGGATAAAATACGTAAAAACATGGTGAGCATGGGATTCCGGATCGATTATATCAACAGTAGTCTCAAATTTTGCCCCTACTATAAAATCATTGGGGGAATTATTAGTACATGAAAGCAAAAATTGCAATCGACTTGATTTAGGAACGATGCGAACATAATGCGCGCTAACTAAAGCACCTTCAATCTCTGGATGTACAGACCAATAATCAGCTATTTTTTGTAAATCATTAGCTAGCTCCAGTAAATGGTCGGCCTTAACTACTTGTCCTTTTTTTAGTGAGATGCTCCCCCCTCTAGCTTGATTTGACTTATGTTGGAATTCCCCCTTTAACTCCAATAAGTTATTCATTTATAACGCCTCCTTAAGCTCTCTATCAATAGTACTTTTAGATTTATTTGTGAGTATAGCCATCTCTCTTACTGTAAATTTTTGTTTTTTTAATTCACTTAAATTATCCGGATTTTTACCACAAATTGCGCTATATAATCGTCTAAAATAATCACATTCGTCATTAGGGTTGCTAAAAGCTACAGCCGTACGGACTATATTCTTCAAATCCCCAGGATAAGGTAATTGATCCATTAATTTCATAATTTTACGAAACAGCCGAACATCCCGATTTTTTAAATGCAATTGATCTAAATATCGGTTTAAAATTTTCTCAGCAATATCCAACAAATCGTCCTGTGTATATCGATTAAAACTAATAACCGAATCAAATCTCCTGATTAAAGCTCTGTCAAAATAGGAATATAGATTGGTTGTCGCAACTAAAATAATATCCTTATCCAGTAAATCAAGACATTTCAATAAAGTAGAAGTAGCTCTTCCCATTTCCCGTAAATCATTATTATTTGTTCTATCTAAAGCCAATGCATCAATTTCATCAAATAAGAAAATCATATTATATTTTTGATAAATCCCATTCATTTCTTTAAATAAAGCTACTATATTTTTTGCAGTCTGCCCTAATCTACTGTCAATAAGTTCAGAGAAGTTCACCATATAAACATCTCGATTTAAAATTCTGCCAAGTTGTTTTACTGCTTCTGTTTTTCCTGTACCAGGAGCCCCTTCAAATAAGAAACGATGAATCCCCATATGATGATTAATAGCGTTTACAATCCCTAATATATCATTCATAATTACGTCTGGTAAAAGCAGCATTTCTTCACAAGCAGAAGCCTTATCAAGATATTGCAATCCGGTATATGTTTCTTTACTTTCCTGCACTTGTGGTACAAACGTATTGGCATCTGATAATAGTGACATAAGATAAAGTCCTAATTGGGTATCTCCACTTTGATCGAATTCTTTGGCAATTTGATAAGCTGTAGTCCTAAATCCAGCATCATTACCTTCTGCATAACATTTAATTAAATTTACAATATCTTTTTTTTTCATCACACTCCAGCTCCTTACACTTTACAGCATCTCTTATTTCTCCTGTCATTATAACTTATTGGGACATTTTTTTCAATATTGGGACAATATATTATTTTTTATTAACAAAACAATCCGGCTGCGGTGAAATCACCGCAACCGGATTGTTTATGAAGACCAGCACCATCGCCAACTGACGAAACGTTCCCAGCCGCAATAGGAGCTGGGACAATAACACCGAAAAGACGCCGCTTTCACGAAACCCGCCAATGACAACCATAAGGCAAAACAAAATTCCCAGCACAGGCCCATTGAGATACTCCACATACCCCATCGACGACGGTACAATGACCATCGAGACCAACGCCCCCATAGCCGCCAGCAATATGACAAGATTATTTTTCACAATACGCCCCACAAAACTGACCTCCGCCTCAAACTTTTTGTTAATTTCATTAATATATTATCACCGATATGCGGATTTAACTTTTTAAGGAAATTGAAAATAGTAAACGCCTTTTTTCTCTTTCCTAACAATACCACACTCAATTGCTCTTTTTAGTATCCGAGATGCAGCATTTTCGCTTATTTCAAATCGATTCGCTACAATTTGTCGATTGAAGGGATACTTATCTTCATAAATCGCCATTAATTTAGCAAGTTTATCCACAGTTCTTGGTTGAAACTTATTTCCAGTTTTTTGCCGTATATTAGTCTTCCACATTTCAAGCGTCATTTTTTCTCCTGTAAGTTGCATTTCTCCACTCGTAAGTTGCGTTTCTCCACTTGTAAGTTGCGTTTCTCCACTCGTAAGTTGCGTTTCTTCCGTAGTATGTTTAATTTTTGATGGTACTCCTCTATTGGGCAGAGAAACAAGAAAAAAATACTCATTAGAATAAAAATTCGGTTTAATTTTGAAATGAGCATATGAATTTATAATCCGCCGTATCCCACTGCCTCGACGATCCATATAATGCAATCTTCCAAAAATATCTGAAATAATTTCATTTCTTCTCATAGATGGCACCATACTCAAATCCAAATCTTGAATACGGCTACCATTCATCATACCTCCCGGAGAAGATATTTCCATACGATCATCGTACATGTCAACATGTACTTCAGCACCAATATTTTGATAATCTCTATGAATCAAGGCATTTACCAAAACTTCGCGAACTGCCTTAAAAGGATAATCACTATTCTCTTCTCGTCGCATTCCCCGAATTGTCCACGGATTTTTTGAATTATTTCGTATAAACGCTTCTGTATTACTCAAAAGCATAATAAGGCTAGTTCCAAAAAACTCCTGATCATCTAATGCATCTCCATCAATCGCTCCCTTTTCTTTACCTTTCCAATGCGTACAGACGACACGGGAATGTCGTAAAACACCTTGATCACAAAGCAACAATCCCGCATTGGTAACTTCTCCGCTGGGAGTTGTCAGCCCCAAGGAAACTGCATCCTGTGGCAAATTAAAACTTTCTCCAGTTTCCTGTTTGAAAGTTGCACCTAACAAAGTAAAGCTAATGTCATCTAGTTTATAAGAAGTCGGCAATGCATCATACGTTTGATTCATACCTTTCAAAATAAGCGTATTAATTTCTAAGGTAGTCGCTGGTTCAGAGCGATCGCCTCTTCGAACATAACATTCCCGAGTCTGTTCATGCACGTAATAATAAGGATAATGAGGCCCTGGAAAAATAGATAAGTCAAGACAGAACTTCCCTTCACGAGTACCTGGAAAAGTATCTATCGTATAATTTACCTTCGGACTAATTCGAACTGAAATTATTTCTGCGATTTTGCTAGCTGCCTTCTGCACATCATCTAAACCGATGGCTTCGTGCGTTTTATCTGTAACTCCAAATAAAATATGTCCGCCCTTCGTATTTGCAAATGCCGAAACTGATTTTAACCAACTTTTAGGTTTTTCTGCCTCTAAAAAAATTTTGTAATCTAAAAAACTTGCTTCAATCCCTTGAAAATCCTTGATGTCCATTTACATCCCTCCACATTTATTTATCCAGTATCACGAACTAATTTTTACCATTTTAACGTTATTCTCATTTGTTCATCAAGACAATTTACAAAAAGAGTGATGCCAGCCATTGTTGAATTTGTTTACTTTATCATCGCCTATAGAGTAAATGCAAAATAAACCTGTGTATAGAAAAAGCCGGATATTATGGTTCGGTTTTTTGCTAGTATTTATTCAGATGAATTGATTTCTTTGGGCATCAGGTTCCATTGTAAGTAAAATTACTGTGATTTCTTGATTCGCATTTCAATTTTCGTATCAATTTCGTTAAAACTAGTAATATATCCCTTGTTTCTTAAACACTTTGCCAGTTTGATATTATCAGGTGTATTGGAAAGTTTTACTTGCTTTCTTGCCTCCCTTTGAGCTAACTTTTCAAAAGCAGAACTCTGATTTTTCAGCTGTTGAAAAATATCTTGAAAATCATCAACTGTTAACAATTCCATATACTGATAGAATAACTTCACTTTCAAATTTTGATCAACTTGATTCCAAATTGCATAAAATTGCTCTCTATTAATTTTTAACTTCATCTCAATTATCTTTTTTGCAATTTCTATATCAATAGTGTCTGCATCTATTGATGCAATTAATTTATTTTTATTTTCAGTACTGATCTCATCTTGATAAATCAAGTGTAAAATTAAATTCTGATCTTTTACAATATAATCCACTGCTTCACTGTCTTCAGAAATTTTCGCAAAGAACAAATCTTGATTTGAAACAATAAATTTAGCCATAATTCTTTCATCATCCAAATAATCATGCAGTAATTGTAAATTATCTAACGTAAACGAGATAACATTTTTTTCTACCAAAACTTCAACTTTATCTTCTGGAATCTTATTAATAATATCTCCCATATCAGTAATGACTAAGGCAAATTTTATTTTTTTCAGCAAAGAAACATCAACCAAATCTGATTTAATGAATTGAACAACGAAGTTTGAGTTATCATCTTCATTATCCAATTTGTCTAACTTTGCATAGTTTACATCGACAAAAGAAACTAGATTTTTAGTGACTCCAAAGTGCTTCCAGTAGACCCGAACATTACTCCAGGAAGCCACAACTTTGTTTTCTTCCAAGATAACATCCCAAATTGCCTTTACAGAGTCTTTTGATTTTTCCGTCTGTTCACCATTACAATCTGCCAAGTCGTTGAACTCTATTTTTCCCTGGTGCCTAATTACATCACAGCAAAGTTCTTTATCGTCGATAATTTTGGTTAATAATCCCACTACCGCTCTATTACTTTCCTGAGTATTTTCTTTTGATAAAGTAACATTTTTTACGTATTCTTCAATATTGTCATCTATGTATTCCAGTACGGGCTTTATATCTGCTTCCAAAATCACCGTATAATTTTCCCTCAATGCTGCATTTTCCTTTTGCGGAAAATTCCAGGAAATAATCTGATTTAGCATATACGGATTCAAAATATACATTTGTTGCTGTATGATATATTGTACCAACGTTTCACTAACTCCAGTTAATTCAGCTTGGCTAAATTTAATTTGCAACCGTCCCATAAGAGCAATCATTTTTTCTTCATCAACATCATGAAGCTTCTGTAAAATATCATGAGTTTCTCTAAAATACGTACTTAATGAATTAGATTTATTCATGAGACAAAGGTCATCAAGTTTTGCATCATCAATTAACAACTTCAAATAAAATACCTTACGCTGTTCTAATAAGGAAGAGTCAAGAATAAAATTCCACATATTTGACCAATAGTGTGCCAAATATTTTACAAAAAGTGCCGGTGCTTGGGCATATCCAACAAATTCATCTATAAAATTCCAACTGTTTTCATCCTCTTTCCCCAATTGTTTCATGAATTCTTCTAATTTCTCTTCGTAGGATTCCGCATGCATCAACATTTCATTAAGTAAATCAAAATTATACACTGCCGGATAGTCAAAATCTCCAATCTTTAATTTCTTAATGACTTGAGAAATTTTTACCAATCTGTAGTCAAAAGGCAAAGGTTCCCTGTTTTTCACCGACAAGATGAAATTTCTATCGCTATAAGTTGTACTGTTTGCCTGGAAATAGTTAATATAAGAAGCATAGGTTTCATCTAGATAACCATTACGCAGCAGAAATACCAATAGTTTATTTTGCTTGATTTGCTCGGAGAGCACATCATTTTCATCATAATCTAAAATCTCTTTCATCGTCATATTGCGGTACTTTTTTATTTTGTCACGTGTAGTATTGATTTCAAGTTTAAGTTCTTCAATTTTCCCATCATATTCATAATGACGTTTCCATATTGGATAATATTTTTCGACTTTTTCATAAAGAGAGCTTTTTGTAATCCAATTTCTCCCATAAAGTTTAATTTCACATCTATCAATATTTTTTAATTCGTCCAACTTAAAATTCACGTCCATGATTTCTTGAAACTTAAAGAAAGATGAATTCGATCTTTTATTATCTTTCCACGATTGAACTTGAATAGACTCTGCAATTCCATCCCAATCTGTAAAATCAGCAAGCATTGCGCTTTTAATCGCATTTACACTTTGCAACTCATCATCTTTCAAATTTTTAAACGTTGATTCTTCTTTTTCAATCAGGTCATTTAAATCTTTAATTTTTTGCTTAAGGATTTTCTCTTTTTCGTAAAAGGCTTGCTTTACTATCCCCTTTTCATTTTGTAAATCAGAAAAATCCGATGGATAGATATTTTTAAATGCAATAACTGCAAACAATTTCTTTGGATCTAAATTTAATCCAGTCCTATTGATAATTTGCTCTCTATAAATCTCATATTCATTAAAAATATTTTGAAGCACACGCATATCCTCAATATATGGAGCAATATCATCGATAAAATCCTCATCAAAAATTTTTCCATAGTTGTGATCTGTTACCCATCGGCGAATCTCTTCCCCTGAATTCGTAGCATTAATAATAGGAATCACTGGCAAAATAAATTCAAAAAATTTAGTACGGTCTTCTTTTTCAAAAATATCATCTTTAACAGCATATACAAACCGAATCGGCCGTTCTAAGACATCACATTGGTTCAACATATTATTAAGAGCCCTTAAGTGCACAAACAATCTGTTATTCTGCAGACGGTCAAGGTCTTCAAAAAATATAGTAGTATAGCGAGTACTCTCAAAAAAATAAATAATTTCATCCATATTTTTATCAAATATGGACTCTTCATCATTTCCTGTTTCTGCTTGAATTGAACCTTGAATGGTTACTTTTTTCAAATGAAAAGATATTAAAATCTTTTTTACTATTCTTTCTATATAAAAGATTCCCCAAAATATAAGACCAACAAAAGTAATACAGGTAACTACAGTAAGTAATCCTTCACCCAAAGAGGGAAAAATCCGTTGACACCCACGATTAATTGAATCGATTAAATAATCCAAGTATTGAGGACGAAAAAAATAAGTACAGAAAAAAATAAAAATCGTTACAGCTATAATCTCAAGGAATATCTTTTTTCCTTCTATAGTACGGATCCTTTGAAAACGGCTTTGTGGTATTTTTGAAGGAGCTACTTTATAAAAAAGTTGCTTTAAAATACTTTTTTCAATCTCATTAATATCAAGCTTGATAATCTTATCTTCAGTAGAATTATTATCTTGATTCTCCTGTAATTTATCAATAAAGCTGGCCAAAGATATGGATAAAGTCTTTTTTCTTATGTTTTCATATTGTTCCAAAAATGAAAGTAAAATACTACTTTTACCGGATCCATATGCTCCAGTTAATGCAATATTTTTAATAGACGGATTCATAAACGCCCAATTTAAAGCCTGAATATAGGTATCATCCTGTGATAAAGTATTTATAGGAGCAAGATCATTATATTTATTTTTATGGTCTTCCTTCATTTCATTTTTATTAGATTTTGTCATGTTCTTTATTTTTTGCAATATCTGCTTCAAGCACATATTATCTCTCCTAGCTGTGAAATATTATCATAGTAATCTCTAAATTACTAATATTTAAAGTCTTGTAAAATTAGTAGAGGATGGCCGCGGTATCGTATCCGTACAGATGCTTCATGGTCATATATTTATTTATGACTCACTGAGTAATTACGACATGACACCGCCTAGTACAAGCAAGTATCAACCCACTTTCTACATTATGGTAGATGCTATGCAGATTTCTGCGGTAATGGTTGGAACGGTACCCCTTTCGCTGTTCCGTACACTCATCTTTTAGAAGCATTGGTCAGCTCAGCAGCTTCCTAGTCCCACAGATTGTTCAATATCTCACTCTGTTTAGCTAGGTTTACATCTTTATTTTGCAAAAATATCATACCTTATCAAGTTGTAAAGTGCTGATATTATCCGATAGTTTTTAAAAATCACTTACATATAATTCAATTCTCTATCTAATGTCAGCATTCCCAGAATTCAACCGCTATTTCTTTATTATAGTGTTTTATCTTGTTTTCTATTGCTATTTTTTCTTCTTGTATTGCTTGTAACTCCCTATTTTCATTATAAATGGAAACTGCAATTGTCTTAATTTTTTTATTGGAAAATATTTTCTTTATTAAATGAGTATCGCAGTCTCCCATTGACAAGCCGTAAATAACTATAAAATCAGTAAGGTTGCTAAGTATTTCATTATAAACATAATTCAAGTAAGAAATACTCCGTATGCTATTCATTTTTTTATTAGCTGTTCCTTCACTAATAAAGAGTGGAGTATATCCCTTTTCCCAATCTTTATCAACAACGTCAAATAAATCGCCATCACTTTTTATTTTAATGTTTCTCCAGCGAATTTATCTCGAACGAATAACAAATTTCCATGCGGATAAAATATTCCTGTTTTCTCTTCTTTCCTTATCTCTTCTTCCACAAAATCATAGTCAAAAGAAAGATGAGTTCCACAATTTTTCCGAAAACCATCATAAAAATATTGAAAAGGACTCCCTTGGAATACGTTTCTTCTCGCCCCATTCTCTTCAATTGGAAAAGAAGATAAAAAACCATTGTTACTTAAAATCCAATACAATAAGAAGTCATAATTCAAATCAATGATATATCTATAATCCATCATGATTCGAAATACCTTATCATGAACAGTAGCTGGATCAATATCGCTCATAACTGGATGAATACATCTTATTGTCTCAATCAATTTCAATCGAATATTTTCATACACAGAATTAACCTTTTTTCCTTGATCAAGTTCTAGAACTTTATTTACTTCACTAACTTGAAATAACTTTCGCAAAATATATTCGAAATTATTCGTATCAAATTTATCAAAAAGTTGTTTTTCTTCATCAGTAAAAGCAGCTTCATCATATAAACTGGAATAAGCAAACTTTGAGCTGTAAGAAATACTAGAACCATTTCCCAAAATCAAAGTAGCATTCTTCAATTCATCTCCATATTTTTTATCTAACGCCAATAAACATTCATATCCCAATAAAACTCATACCTTTCCGCATATAATAAGAAAATACGTTCGTTAATTTATCTTTAGTTTATGGCAAAACAAATATCGTGTCAAGGCATCTCTATACTGCTGCCAAAAAACAATCCGGCCCAGTGATTTCACCGCAGCCGGATTATTTTTATGATTTCGTTTTAAATATTTTATTCCCTACGATCCGCATAAGATCAGCCGTCCCCTGTCTCATCAATCTGATTTCTGTGGTATGCAGATAGCGATTGACGACTTGGTTCCATTTCCAGTTATTGTAGATGGACTGGACCGCTAAGGGAATAAGGATGAGGCCCCATAATCCTAAATGGAAGTAGGCTAGTCCAATATAGGTGGCACTGATACTGATGACGCCAAAGAAGATGAAGCTGAAGGTATATGGTAGCTTATTCATGGTACTGATGAAGCAGGCGGAACTTCGATGGCGATTCAAGAGGTAAATCGACAACGCCAGCATCAGGAAGGCCGGCCGTTCAATGACGAAGTCATGGCGCAGGAGCTGGACGATAGGAATACCGACGATGGCAAAGCCAATGATACCCCAGAAGCTGAGGTGAAAAGCACAGGCCATGGATTTCGCGTAAAGTTCTTTCATGACCTTGCGCTTTCGCGATACATAGGCCGACTGAATCGCAGGTACATAGGCGCCAAACATGCCGCTGGCAATCCCAATCAGCGCATTGATGACCTGCATGGAAAAGGAATAAATCCCTGTTTCATA
>ENA-OQHR01000922-OQHR01000922.1-human-gut-metagenome-genome-assembly--contig:-NODE-922-length-17347-cov-3.640938_pt1 | contig 17347 bp, 14 predicted proteins | sample MGYA00242566_ERZ504725 | MGnify/ENA primary metagenome ERZ504725 (study PRJEB26092, sample SAMD00036217) | human gut metagenome | host: Homo sapiens | study: EMG produced TPA metagenomics assembly of... | reverse complement strand
TTTGGAGAAAAGCCTTTTTTTATTACAAGGCTAAAGACATATAGAGTGGACAGAGTAAATGCCTTTTTAAATTAGCGGAATGAAAAATAGTTAAGTATAGAAAGGAACAGACACTATGGGAGTTAATGTATCAGAAGTATTTGGACAGAATGTATTCGATGAATCAGTAATGAAGAATCGTTTACCTGAAGCAACTTACAATGAAATTAAGAAAATTATGCACGAAGGTGGAGATATCACAATGGATATCGCAAACATCGTTGCACAGGCTATGAAGGAATGGGCTGTTGAAAAAGGTGCTACACATTATACACATGTATTCCAGCCATATATCATTTCAGTAGGAGCTGAAAAACATGATTCCTTCGCATCATTACCAACAGATGGTAAGATTGATAATACATTTACAGGAAAAGATTTATTAATGGGAGAACCTGATGCATCATCATTCCCATCAGGTGGATTGAGACAGACATGTGGAGCAAGAGGTTATACAGCATGGGATGTTACATCACCTGCTTACATAAAAGATGATACACTTTGCATCCCAACAGCATTTTGCTCATACACAGGTGAATCACTTGATACAAAGACACCTTTACTTAAAGCAATGCATGCAGTAAGTAAATATGGTATAAGACTTTTAAGATTATTAGGAAATACAACATCAAGAAGAGTTCTTTCATATGTTGGTCCTGAACAGGAATATTTCTTAATTCCTGAAGATTTATATGAACAGAGACCTGACCTTAAATTCTCAGGACGTACACTTTTCGGTGCTATGCCTCCAAAAGGACAGGAAATGTCAGATCAGTATTTTGGTGATATTAGAGAAAAAGTTAAGAAATTTATGTCAGACGTTGATGAACAGTTATGGAAATTAGGAATCACAGCAAAGACACAGCATAATGAAGTTGCTCCTTGTCAGCATGAAATTGCACCTATTTTCTCAGTTTCAAATGTAGCATTAGATAATAACTACTTAGTAATGAACGTATTAAAGAAGACAGCTAAGAAGTATGGATTAGTTTGTTTATTACATGAAAAACCATTTGATGGAATTAATGGCTCAGGTAAACACAACAACTGGTCGCTTACAACAGATGACGGAATTAACTTATTCAAACCAGGTAAAGAACCTGAAAATAATAAAGTATTCCAGTTAGTACTTGCATGCCTTATGTCAGCAGTTGACAAACATGCAGTATTGCTTAGAACAGCCGCTTCTAACACAGGTAACGATCACAGATTAGGAGCAAATGAAGCACCACCTGCAATCATTTCTATTTATTTAGGAGATCAGGTTGGAGATGTAGTAGATCAGATTATTAAGACTGGAAAAGCTACTTCAAGCCTTCATTCAGGTGTAATTGATTTTGGTATTAACAAACTTCCTGTATTAGAAAAGGATCCTACAGATAGAAACAGAACATCACCATTTGCATTTACAGGTAACAGATTCGAATTCAGAATGGTTGCTTCATCAAACTCAATTGGTGATACAAATACAGTACTTAGTGCAATGATGGCAGAAGCATTTGCAGATGCAATTGATGCTCTTACAGGTGCTGAAGATTTAGATAAAGCTGTAGAAGAATATACACTAAAACTTATGAGAGAACATGAAAGAATTATCTTCAATGGAAACGGTTATTCAGCAGAATGGCCTGTAGAAGCTGAAAAGAGAGGACTTCCAAACTGCAAGTCTATCGTAGATGCAATTCCTTCATTAGTAGCTGATTCAACAGTTAAGATGTATGAAAGATTCAATATTATGTCTAAGGCAGAACTTGAAGCTCGTAAGGAAATCATGTTTGAACAGTATGCAGGAGTAAGAAATATCGAGGCTTTAACTATGATTGATATGGCAAGCAAGATGTTTATTCCATCAGTTGTATACTATACAAAAGAACTTGCTGATACAGCAATTGCAGTAAAAGAGGCAGGAGCAGATGCTTCAACTCAGATAGAATTATTAAATGCTGTAACAGCTAAGTTAAATGAAGCTAAAGCAGGATTAGAAGACTTAAAGAAGGCAACAACTAAGGCTCAGAGCATTGATGACAATCAGGAAAAGGCAGAAAGCTACAAGTCAGAAGTAATGGCAGCAATGGCAGAACTTAGAAAACCTGTAGATGAACTTGAAATGATTGTAGACAAAGAAGTATGGCCGGTACCTTCATATGGAGATATTTTATTCTACTAAAATCAAAAACTAAATATGATAAATAGCGAAAGTGCACCGAAAGAATGAAAACTTCCGGTGCACTTTTGATTTGAGTGGCAAGCAGCGCGAGCGTAAATTTCAATAAATATATCAGGGCCTTTCAGCCTTATTTGAAGAAAACAGAAATTAATCCGTTTACAATAATTATTAAAGTTATCAAAGGTAAAATCCATTTACAATAAATACGTATTTTATTTGGAACCTTAAGTCCTGAGCCTAAATTAACCTCAGCAATGTAATTATCCCATCCCCATCCATATTTGCTTGTACAGAATAAAGTGTAAATCAGGGAACCAATTGGAAGAATTAAATTACTAATCATAAAATCTTCTAAATCTAAAACACTAGTTCCATCACCTAAAGGATGAAAACCTGATAGAAGGTTAAATCCTAAAATACAAGGAAGAGATGCTAATATAATAACAATAGTATTTACAATAGCTGTTTTCTTTCTGGACCATCCCCATAAATCCATGCATGAGGACATAATGTTTTCAAATACTGCAATTACAGTTGAAAAAGCGGCAAATGCCATAAATATAAAGAAGCAGCTTCCCCATATTCTTCCGCCGGGCATTTGAATAAATATATTAGGTAAAGTAACAAAAATAAGACTAGGTCCCTGATCTGGGTTAACTCCAAATGCAAAGCATGATGGAAAAATAATAAGTCCTGATACAATTGCTACAAAAGTGTCTAAAGCGACAATGTTTATTGATTCACCTAATAGGCTGCGGTCCTTGCCCAAATAACTTCCAAAAATTGCCATAGAACCCATTCCTATACTAAGTGTAAAGAATGCCTGATTCATAGCAGCAACAATTACATTTACCAATCCGATTTCTTTTATTCTATTAAAATCAGGAACAAGATAAAAATATAATCCTTTATCAGATCCATCAAGGAAAATACTGTTAATGGCTAAAACTACCATAATTATTAAAAGTGCAATCATCATTGTTTTTGATATTTTTTCAACACCATTTTGTAAGCCTAAAGAGCATACAAGGAAACCAAGGATAATAACAATTACAGTCCAGAAAATCATTTCTGATGGAACATTAAGCATATCAGAAAAATGAGCCTGCACATCTGCTGTAGTAGCGTTTGTAAAATCACCTTTTGCCATGTCGAAAAAGTATCGTAACATCCATCCGGCAACAGTAGTGTAAAACATCATTAAAATATAATTTCCAGCCATTCCAACATATCCATGAAGATGCCAATATTGCCCTTTCTTTTCCAATGCCTTAAATGAACGTGAAATGCTTTGCTGACTTGCACGCCCGACAGAAAATTCCATAGTAAGAATAGGTAAGCCTAAAATTACTAAAAACAAAATGTAAAATAGTACGAAACATCCGCCTCCATTATTACCTACAACGTAAGGAAAGCGCCACACATTGCCAATTCCAATGGCGCATCCAGCAGAAATAAGGATGAAGCCAAGTCTCGATTTAAATTTTTCTCTTTCCATTAAATACCTCGATTCTATAGTGGTTCTTGCATCATATTAAAGAAATTAAAAGAATTTGTCAATTTAACGTGTTAGTGCATTAAAATTATATAAAAATATTTAGTAAATTTTGAAGAAAATTATTGTAAAATAGGGGAGTGTAAAGCCTTTCTTAGTTGAAATGAACAAACAATTGTTGTAGAATTAAGTGGCGTGTAAATACTAAAAATGAATAAAAAAGAAAAGTACTAAATTTTGATATTCATAATCTTATATTAATAAGAAATACAGATAGCAAAATTAAATTTTCCATACTTAATTTCAGTATTAAATTTAATAATATATAGAATAGAAAGGAGGAGCATCATGTTAGACGAGTTAGATGAATTAGTGAAAAAAGTAATTGAACTAATTGAAGATAAGAAATATGTACTAGTAAAAAAAGAGTTTGCTGACATGAATGAGGCGGATATAGCTGAAGTATTAGAAGAACTTCAGGAAGAACTGCCAACACAGGAATTTATAAGGGTATTCCGATTGCTCCCCAAAGATATAGCGGCAGATGTATTTGCTCATCTTCCTGTAGAAATTGAGCAGTATATAATTAATTCCCTTACAGATAAAGAAACAACAAACATTATTGAAAACATGTTTGCTGATGATGCTGCCGATTTGATGGAAGAAATGCCGGCGAGTGTTGTAAGAAGAATTTTGGCATTGGCTTCGGATGAAACACGAAATGATATAAATCATTTGTTAAAATATCCGGAAGATTCTGCCGGTAGTATTATGACAGTCGAATTTGCTGACTTGAAGGAAAACATTACTGTAAAGCAGGCGTTAGAAAGAATTAGAAAAATAGGAATTGATAAGGAGACAATCAATACCTGTTACGTACTTGATTTGCAAAGGCATTTGGTAGGATCGGTAACACTTAGAACTTTGCTTCTTGGCAATCCTGATGCTATTGTAAGCGATATAATGGATGAAAATGTGATTACTGTAAGTACGTTAGATGATCAGGAAACTGTAGCCAGACAATTCCAAAAATATGACTTTATGGCAATGCCTGTAGTAGATAGTGAAAACAGACTCGTTGGTATTATTACAGTCGATGATATTTTGGAAATTATTGAAGAAGAGGCAACAGAAGATATGGAAAAGATGGCAGCTATTTTACCATCTGACAAGTCATATTTTAGAACGGGAATATTTGAAACATTTAAATCAAGAATTCCATGGCTTCTTATATTAATGATATCAGCTACAATTACAGGTACAATAATAGACAGTTTTGAAGCAAAACTTGCAGGAATTACAGGATTAGTTGCTTTTATACCTATGTTAATGGATACCGGTGGAAACTCAGGTGGACAGGCATCAGTTACAATTATTCGTGCGATTTCACTTAATGAAGTGGAATTTAAAGACATTTTCAGGGTAATATGGAAAGAAATAAGAGTTGCAGTTTTGTGTGGCTTAACATTAGCGGTAGTTAATTTTATAAGAGTTTTAATTATGAATGCTTTAGGAACAGGAATTACTCACGAAGCTATAATGGTAAATATTACTGTGTGTATTACACTGTGTATTACGGTAATGTGTGCTAAGTTAGTTGGATGTATGCTTCCAATATTAGCAAATCAGTTGGGATTTGATCCGGCAGTAATGGCTAGTCCGTTTATTACAACAATCGTGGATGCTATTTCACTTGTATTATTCTTAAAGATTGCAACATTTATGTTAATGTGATAAAGTTTTGTATTGAAAAACCAAAGAGAGATACAAATACTTGTATCTCTCTCGGGTAAATTTATTCTAATAAAAAAAGGGAGGAGAATCGACTCCTTAGCCGATTCACGAATATGCCTGATGCATATTCAAAATTATGAAAAAATATGAAAAAACGAGTAACAAAATCAGTAACAACTGTTTTTGTTTACAATATATATACTAAAGTTAAATCGTGAAAAAATGATGTTTTCAATGTGAAAGTATATTTAATTTAGTATGAACAAAATATGAACGGAGGAAAAGCAATGGCAGAAAAGAATCCAATAGTAACAATTGAGATGGAGAATGGAGATATAATGAAAGCTGAATTATATCCTGAAGTTGCTCCTAATACAGTTAATAACTTTATCAGTCTTGTAAAAAAAGGCTTCTATGATGGAATAATTTTTCATAGAGTAATTGAAGGATTTATGATTCAGGGTGGAGATCCTGAAGGAACAGGAATGGGTGGCCCGGGATACAGTATTCAGGGTGAATTCAATTATAATGGTTTTGCAAATGACCTTAAGCATACACCGGGAGTGTTATCTATGGCTAGAGCAATGGATCCGGATAGTGCAGGATCACAGTTCTTTATTATGCATGAAGCCGCACCACATTTGGATGGACAGTATGCTGCATTTGGAAAAATCATCGAAGGAATGGATGTTGTTGATGCAATAGCAACAACAAAGACAGGTGCGATGGACAGACCTGTTAATGAACAGAAGATGAAAAAGGTCACAGTTGAGACATTTGGTGTTGAATACGACGAACCTGAAACATACTAATATTAATTTAGTGAATTATAAAAATGTAATGGTTATATACTAAAAATAGAATTGAATTTAGTTAAATATCATTTAATATATCAATTATATATGGAAAGTATTGAATTATAAAAGAGTTAATATTACAATTGGTTTGTCAGAAAGACCTTGGAGAGGGTCTTTAAAAACTACTACTGTATAGATAGAAGGAGAACTTATCATGGCACAGATTACAAAGAATATGATTATCGGCGATATTTTAAAAATTAATATGGGAGTAGTTCCTATTTTATTAAATGAAGGAATGCATTGTATAGGATGTCCTGCATCTCAGGGAGAATCATTAGAAGAAGCTTGCATGGTACATGGCATTGATGCTGATGCGCTTACAGTAAAGTTAAATGAATTTCTTGCAAATGTAGAAAATGAAGAAAATAAATAATATTGTATTAAAAATCTAATGAAGACAGCAATGTTATATATTTCTTATGAAACAATATATTAAAATTAAGATTGTTTTAAATTAACAAATAAAAAGCAATTGCACCAATGTATTAAACGTGGTGCAATTGCTTTTTATAATATATGTAATTGTTTAATTATAATGTAATAAAACCTGTAGCTTTGTCGATAACATAGTAAGCACGATTATCTTCAGGTTTGATATAAAGTTCAACAGATGTAACTGTTTTCTTTCCTGTTTTAGCTGTGTAATCAGCTTTAGCAGCTTCCTTTAATGCTTCAACATCAAATTCTTTTCCATAGAACTGAACTAATACTTTTTCAACTTTTTTAGCGGCAGCTTTTTTAGTTGTAGTCTTTTTAGCAGCTTCCTTCTTAGGTTCAGCTTTAACAGCTTCTTTTTTTACTGGAGTAACTTTAGCAGCTTCCTTCTTAGGTTCAGCTTTAACAGCTTCTTTCTTTACTTCAGTAACTTTAGCAGTTTCCTTCTTAGGTTCAGCTTTAACAGCTTCTTTCTTTACTTCAGTAGCTTTAGCAGCTTCCTTCTTAGGTTCAGCTTTAACAGCTTCTTTTTTTACTGGAGTAACTTTAACAGTTTCCTTTTTTGTGTCCTTAACTTCAGCTTTTGTATCAATTTTTTTTGCAGTTTCTTTTGCAACAGTTTTTGTAGCTTTTGATGTTGCCATAATGAAATCCTCCTTTTTGTAAGGTCGATTAATAAAAGCCCACCAATATTGTAAGTAAATCAACCTATATAAATAAAATTTTCTATAATATTCCGAAGATAATAATAACGCGGGCAAAAAAAAATTGCAATAAATGGAAAACAAATTTGGCAATACACACAAATAATAAGTCGTAATTTAAAAAAATGTATCAAATATACCAATAAAAAAGTGCCTTAAATATAGTAAATAATTGTTAATTACAGTCTGATGTTTCATACAATTATTAATTAATAAACATATAAAATAGAGGAAAACCGGTATAAATAATGTTGATATTGAACCCTAGGACAAATGCCTATTAAGGCTATTCACTTTGAAAAATTGTTTTTCATATTTGCAAAATCAGGTAATTAAATGTATTCAAAGTAACATAATATTTATTGTAAAAAGATATATATGTATGATAGAATAATATAGAAAAATGCAGAAAGGAGCGAAATATGGATTATGTTGTAGTATGGCTGGCTCTGTTTGTTATACTTGCAGTTTCAGAGTTAATAACAATGGGATTAACAAGTATATGGTTTGCTGTAGGAGCACTGGCCGCATGCTTAGTTTCGGCATTGGGGGCAAATTTGATTGTGCAGGCAATAGTTTTTGTTGTTGTGTCAATCTTAATATTATTATTTATTCGCCCATTTGCAGTAAATTATATTAACAAAGATCCTGAAAAAACAAATGTTGAGTCCATGGAAGGAAAGGTTGGAGAAGTGACGGCTGATATAAACAACGTACTTGCAACCGGAACTGTAAAGATTGATGGAATGGACTGGACAGCAAGAACTGATAATGGAGAAATCATAGAAGCCGGAGAATATGTAAAAGTATTAAGGGTTGAGGGTGTCAAAGTTATTGTCGAAAAAACGGAACTAAATAATTGAGCATGAAGTAAGATTGAGGAGGAGTAAAATGCCATTATTAATTGTAGTAGTAGTATTAGCGTTGATTTTAGTATCAACATGCGTAAAGATTGTACCACAGGCACATGCCTATGTTATTGAAAGACTTGGAGGATATAAATGCACATGGTCTGTAGGTCTTCATTTTAAAGTGCCATTTTTAGATATGGTAGCAAGAAAAGTTAACTTGAAGGAACAGGTTGTTGATTTCGCACCTCAGCCGGTTATTACAAAGGATAACGTAACAATGAGAATTGATACGGTTGTATTTTTCCAGATTACAGATCCTAAACTTTTCTGTTATGGTGTAGAAAGCCCTATTATGGCTATTGAAAATTTAACAGCAACAACTCTTAGAAATATTATTGGTGATTTGGAATTAGATGAAACACTTACATCCAGAGAAATTATTAATGCTAAGATGAGACAGTCTTTAGATGAAGCAACAGATCCATGGGGAATTAAAGTTAACAGAGTGGAACTTAAGAACATCATTCCACCAACAGCAATTCAGGATGCGATGGAAAAGCAGATGAAGGCAGAGCGTGAGCGCCGTGCAAGAATTCTTGATGCAGAGGGTGAAAAACGCAGTCAGATTCTTGTTGCAGAGGGTATGAAGGAATCTGCAATTCTTAAAGCCGACGCTGTTAAGGAGCAGAAAATCCGTGAGGCGCAGGGTGAAGCTGAGGCTATTCTCACAGTTCAGAAAGCTAATGCCGACGCACTTAAAATGCTCAATGAGGCTTCTCCTACCGATAGAATTATTCAGCTTAAATCGCTTGAGGCATTCGGTAAAGCCGCTGACGGCAAGGCTACAAAGATTATCATTCCTTCAGATATTCAGGGACTTGCGGGTAGTGTTACCGCAATTAAAGAACTCTGGAAAGATGATGTGCCAAAGGCATAAAGAATGTGAAATTTACGGCAATTTTTCGGGCACAGAATTCTGTGTCCGATTTGTTGCATAAAATTGTGGGGGATAGGAAATGCAATTTTTACTCGACCTGTTGTGGTACTTCGTAATTTTCTCGTTTTTTGGCTGGGTGGCGAGCAGTTTCCGTTCGCTTCTTCTTGAGAAAAAATTCAGTAACAACGGTTTTTTGACATCACCGTTTTGCCCTATGTACGGATTTTCGGCGGTTATTTGTTATACAGCACTAAAACCGTTTGAAAACAGCAAGCTGATTTTATTCATCGGTTCAACTCTGATATTATCTGCACTTATGGTTGTGGTCGGTGTGCTTGTAGAAAAAACTCTCAAATTCAAGCCATGGGATTTTTCTTCCTCGAAATTCAGCATAGGCAATTATATAACTTTTCCTTATGCACTTTTTCTCGGATTGCTCGGTATGCTGCTTGTCGGATTGATAATTCCGGTGCTTCGCACAGCCGTTGAAGCAATTCCTTTCTGGGTAAGTCTTATTCTTGTTCTTTGCTTCTGCGGAATTATTGTAATTGATTATGTTTTTTCAATGATAACAACAATCCGTCTGCTCAGAAGAATTGCAAAGCTTAAAAATTCTTCCGAGCTTATGGATAAAGGTGCAACAGAGGTTGAAATTCAGGAACTTGAAGAAAACTATAACCGACTTTTTACAGAAAATATTTTAAGAAAAAGACTTGCACACGCTTATCCCGATCTCACTCATATGGCTTATGTAAAGCAAATTAATGCTAAAATTGAGGAGATTAAGCAGGATAATATGAAAGAATATACACAAACCTTTGAAAGCAAAGATGACAAGCCGTTTGCTTACGGATTCTGTTTTACGAAGCTTTTTTATCTGTTTGTGATCGGTTCTTTCATCGGCACGATTCTTGAAACAATATGGGCGTTCTGCGTTGACGGACATTTTGAAATGCGTGTCGGTATGGTTTACGGTCCGTTTATTCCTGTTTACGGCGGCGGTGCGTGTTTTCTGACAGCCGCTTTGTATAAGCTTTACAAGCTTAATGATACGCTCGTTTTTGTGATAAGTGCTTTTGTCGGAGCAGGTTTTGAGTATTTCTGTTCGTGGTTGCAGGAGCAGATGTTCGGCACGGTTTCATGGGACTACAGTGACACTCCGTTTAACCTTGACGGCAGAACCAATCTTATGTATGCCCTTATCTGGGGATTCCTCGGTCTTGTCTGGGTGCGTTATCTGTATCCGTGGACAGCAAAGCTTATTGAAAAAATCCCTAAAAGAGCAGGTGCAATTATTACAACATTTCTGATTGTATTCATGGCATTCAACGGCTTTATGTCCGTAACAGCTACGGCAAGATGGACTCAGAGAACAGAGGGAGTACCTGCGTCAAACAGCTTTGAAGAATATCTCGATGAAAAATTCGATAATGAAAAGATGGAATTTCTTTTTCCGGGTATGAAAAAGGCTGCAGAGGCGGGAGTTACAACCGAGGGCATAATTTCCAATGAAAGACCGTATCTTGATGCTACAGATCCCGATAACGGCATGAAAATCGAACAGGGAAAAGATGTTTCCGAGATTAATTAATATCATGAAGTGGCTATGCTTTGCACAGTCACTTTTTGCTTTTTGGCGGTATTTTAAAAATAATTTCGCCTGACTATTGAATTTTAACCGATTTTTTTATATAATTAATTAGTAATGCTTTATTTATGTCGATTCAAAGCATAAATTGGCATATTTGTCCTGACTTTGTCTGCCCACGGCACGGTTTTTGCGGCAATTTATCAAGTGGGCGGAAAGGCTATGAGTAATTATGAAAAAGGTTGCAATTATTATGGGCTCCGACAGTGATTTTCCCGTAGTATCAAAGGCTGTCAGTAAACTCAAAGAATTTGGCGTAGAGTATGAGGTTCATGTAATGAGCGCACACCGTACTCCCGATGCGGCAATTAAGTTTTCGGCAGAGGCTAAAAAGAACGGTTTTGGCGTAATCATTGCCGCAGCAGGTATGGCGGCACATCTCGCAGGTGTTCTTGCGGCAAAAACAACCCTTCCTGTGATAGGAATCCCATGTAAGTCGGCTCAGCTTGACGGTATGGATGCTCTTCTCGCAACAGTTATGATGCCTACAGGAATTCCGGTTGCAACAGTAGCAGTTGACGGTGCGGCTAACGCTGCAATTCTTGCCGTTGAAATGCTCGCACTTTCCGACGATTCTCTTGCAGAGAAGCTTGAAAATATGAAAGCTGATATGGAAAAAGGCGTTGCCGAAAAAGACAAGGCAATGCAAGCTAAGGTGGCAGAGCTTTGATTAAGAACTATGTAGATATTGACACAAAACTTGACAAAGTAAATGACGAGTGCGGTGTGTTCGGTATTTACCGTAATGATGACGATATCGATGTTGTTGCCGCCGCAAATGACGCACTCTACAGCCTTCAGCACAGGGGACAGCAGAGTGCAGGTATCACCGTGAATAAAGACGGTGAATTTACAACTGTCAAGGAACTCGGCATGGTGTCCGAGATTTTTACGCCCAAAGCACTTGAAAAACTTCCAAACGGTAAGATTGCAGTCGGTCATGTCCGTTATACTTCATCGGAATCACTCGACCGTGCATCTAACCAGCCGCTTGTTATGCGATATATTCAGGGTTCAATCGGTATTGCAAACAACGGCTCAATTACAAACTTCAATGAAATAAGGCAGGAGCTTGAAACAGGCGGAGCTGTTTTTCAGTCCAATTCCAATGCTGAAATTATGGCTTATGTTATCGCAACCGAAAGATGTGTAACAGACACGCTTGAAGATGCTGTTCTTTCTTCAATGAGAAAGCTCAAGGGCGCTTACTCAACTGTAATTTGCGCACCGAGCCGTCTTATCGGCTTTCGTGATATGCACGGATTCCGTCCGCTCTGTATCGGCAAACTCAAAAACAGCTGGATTTTCACTTCCGAAAGCTGTGTTATCGACAGTCTCGGCGGTGAATTTGTCCGTGATGTTGAGCCGGGTGAAATGGTAGTAGTTGACGAAGAAGGCTTTCACAGCTACAAATTAAAGCTTTTGCCTGATAAAACATCTTTCTGCCTTTTTGAATATGTATATATCGCAAGACCGGACAGCGTAATCAACGGTGTCTGCGTACATAATGCAAGATTCAGAGCCGGTGAACTTCTTTATGACGAGTTCCCGATTGAGGCGGATATGGTGTGCGGTGTTCCCGATTCGGGACTTATTGCCGCGCAGGGTTACGCAAAGGCTTCGGGTATCCCGTTCAGCACAGGTTTTGTCAAAAATAAATATATCGGCAGAACAGTAGGCTCGGGTAAAGATAAAAAGAAAAGACTTCTCAGAACAAGACTTACCGCTTTGAAGGCTAATGTTAAAGGCAAGAGAGTTGTTATTATTGACGACTCAATCGTCAGAGGTGAAACCTCAAAGCATATTGTTCGTCTTATGCGTGAGGCAGGAGCTGCCGAGGTGCATATGCTCATCAGCTCACCTCCGTTTGTATGTCCGTGCTACTTTGGTGTGGACATTCACGATAAAGAAAGTCTTATTGCAAACAAGTTGACAACAAGTGAAATCTGTGAATATATCGGTGCAGATTCACTTGGTTATCTCAGTATAAACAGTCTCAGAAAAATTGCTGAGGGTGCAAATATAGAATTCTGTGACGGTTGTTTCACGGGCAGCTATGACGCTGAAATTCCGAGAACAATCTTTGTAGATAAATACGCTAAAAAAATTAACAGAAAGTGACGGAGTGATTACAATGAACAACAGCTTTTCCGAAAGCTACAAAGCGGCAGGTGTTGATGTAACAGCAGGCTATAAGTCTGTAGAGCTTATGAAAAAGCATGTGGCACGCACAAAAATTGACGGTGTTATTTCAGGCATCGGCGGTTTCGGCGGACTTTTTGCCCCTGATTTCAAAGATATGGAAGAGCCTGTACTTGTCAGCGGTACTGACGGTGTAGGTACAAAAATCAAGCTTGCTTTTCTTCTTGACAAGCATGACACAATCGGTATTGACGCAGTTGCAATGTGCGTAAACGATGTAATTTGCTGTGGAGCAAAACCTCTTTTCTTCCTCGATTATATCGCAATCGGCAAGAACTATCCCGAAAAGGTAGCTGAAATTGTATCAGGCATTGCAGAAGGCTGTGTTCAGTCCGGTTGTGCTCTTATCGGCGGTGAAACTGCAGAGCATCCGGGTCTTATGCCTGTTGATGAATATGATGTTGCAGGTTTCAGCGTTGGTATTGCAGACAAGCCAAAGATGATTGACGGTTCAAAGCTTTGCGAGGGTGATGTACTTTTAGGACTCCGTTCTTCGGGTGTTCACTCAAACGGTTTTTCGCTTGTCAGAAAAATCTTTGATATCAACGAGGAAACAATTAATGCCGAGTATCCTGAGCTTGACAAAACTCTCGGTGAAACATTGCTCACTCCAACAAAAATTTATGTAAAACCTCTTCTCGCTCTTATGGATAAGGTTGATGTAAAGGCTGTTTCACACATTACGGGCGGCGGTTTCTATGAAAACATTCCCCGTATGCTTACAGACGGTCTTTCAGCCAAAATCAAAAAGGACAATATTCCTGTTCTTCCTATTTTCAAGCTTATGCAGAGAGTAGGTAATATCCCCGAGCACGATATGTTCAACACATTCAATATGGGTGTAGGTATGATAATTGCCGTTGCCAAGGAGGATGCAGACAAGGCTCTTGAGGTTCTTGCGGCTAACGGTGAAGACGCTGTTGTACTCGGTGAAGTAATCAGCGGTAATGACGGAGTAGTGTTTGAATAATGAAAAATATCGCAGTTCTTGTGTCGGGCGGCGGCACAAATCTTCAGGCACTTATTGACGCTCAGAACAGGGGAGAGATTAAAAACGGAAAAATCTCTCTTGTTGTGTCCTCAAATCCAAACGCTTATGCACTTGAAAGAGCAAAAAACAATTCGATTGCAACTGAGGTTATCAGAAGAAAAGACTATGCCGAATTTGATGAGTATGATTCTGCTGTAACCGAGCTTTTGAAATCCAAGGATGTTGACCTTGTTGTTCTTGCCGGTTTTATGACTATTCTCGGAAAGCAGTTTATTTCTGCTTTTGAAAACAGAATAATCAAAGTCTTCATGACGTAAAGCGTTCCAGTTTGTTAGAAACATTACTAAATAAGACCAAACGGCTTTACCTTTAATACAAATGATATTGTCCATCCAATGACCATGTTTTACTTTCTTATTGATATATTCATCAGCTAAATTAGCACCACCACTAAAGGCAACTTTACCATCAATAACCAAAATTTTACGATGATCACGATGGTTCATAATCGTATTAATGATAGGGGAAATACGATTGAAGGAAACAGCTTTGATTCCTTTTTTCTCTAATTGTTTGGCATAAGAAGCGGGAAGTGTACCTAAAGATCCCATATCGTCATACATGATACGTACTTCTACACCTTGTTTTACTTTTTCTTCTAAAATAGAAAGAATGGAATTAAACATAAACCCTTCTTCAACGATGAAATATTCCATAAAAATATATTTTTCTGCCTTTTTTAGTTCTTCTAACATGACATTAAATCCATTTTCGCAGGGTGCATAATATTCAAAATCCGTATTCCGATAAAAAGGGAATCCCTCTTTATGTAAAAAAGCAAGCTGTGATACATAGTCTGGATTATCGTTACGAATTTCATCAATAATCGATTCATCTTGTATATAGTAGCTAGATGCCTTTTTTTGTTCTTTAATAATATTGCGGAATGTTTTTCCAAACAACAAACTTAATAACATCAATACATACACAAATGTACCAAAGACAGGAAACAACATAATCAGGATGATCCACATAAGATCTGAAGATAGATGTCTACTTGTACGTACGATATTTAATACGATTAAAATGGATAGAATGTGTAAAACAATTTCAATAAAGACAAAAGATGTTGTTAGCCATTTAAATAGATTACAGTATAATACAATTTCACCTAATGCGATGATGACTAAAGGAATAATTCTTCCGAACCATATTTTTAATTTCATAAATATCCACTCATTTCTAGCATAAAGTAATATACCATTTTCACGTACAATAAAAAAGAGCCAACTATGATTGGGTAGGTCATGCTGGCTCGAAAAATATATACCGAACAGGTCTAATCAGAAAGGAAAAGAAAAAACCTATCAGTAAAACATAGTATACCACTCGCGTTTTTGATTTGAAAAAAATAATAAAAATGAAACCCATACATTAGGTTTCATAAAATAATCTATAAAAAGAGGAGAGAACTAGTGTATTAGTGTTTTTTTGAGGAGACTAGTTCTCAATCGACTGTTAGATGGAATCACACATGAGATAGTTGGCGTTGTTTATGTGTGACGTATTATTATTGTTTGTTGGCTTATAAACATTCATCTAACTGCCAAAATTATACCATGTTTGTCTGAAAAATAAATTGACATATGTCACATTTTTGAAAATATTTTCTGAAATATACACATTATCCCTTTATATAAGGTAACATCAACTTATTAATTTCTGAAACAATTTTCTTGCGAACTCAAATATCCGTATTCGAAGCTATTGTATATCCATACAATAAATCAATCATACATTGATCAAAATCTTCACCTGACATCACTTCAAACACTGTTGATGTAACGCTTTTACTAGACAGTTGAAGAAAGAACTTTCAAATACATCTTTATGAGCGCTTGTACTTATTAACAAAGTAAAAGACCAATGCGAAAGAAAGGGTTTAAAAATTGCATTGGCCTATACATGCTAGATAAAATTGAGATGAGTTAAATAAAAAGGTTTCTTTATCTAGCATTGCCTAGTATATCACTATGTATTTGTGTTTTCAAAAGATATGATTCTGATAGATCATATTAAAAATGAAAGGATCATGTATTGAATATGATTTATAAATTACATCCTGCAATGATTGAACTATATAAAGGAGATTCCAAAAGAATTCAACATTTCTCTGAAGACTTTTTTTTGAAGAGAGTTTTTCAAAAGAAGTAGCCAAATCGGCTTATGATTCTATATTTAATACGGAATGTGGAAGATCAATTTGTAGGGAAATGTTTGGAAGGTCGTGACTATGGAAACCATGAATAAAATCACAAAAAATGAATTTAAAAAGAATCATACTATGCATTATAGGGTGAGAGAAAAAGTTGTTTGTTCAAATAACATGATTGCAGAAATCATCGTATATAGAAATCACAAAGATATTGATGTTAGAAATGAAGATGGATATGTTATTGAACATACAACGTATCAGAGCTTTTCACAACGAAACTGTTCTAGGCCAGATGAGAAGCCAGTGATATGGCACCAAGGTTTAAATGTTGTAGAAAAGAATATTGGAAAGAAAAATCGAACCTTACATGGACATCGAACGTTAAACGTAAGAAGTTATTCAATGTCGATTATATAGATGATAATGGTGAAATTCAACCATAGCCGATTGATGATGTTATAGATACTGTTTGTGAATGGAACTATGAACGGATACTTGATGCTGATGCACACAGGAATGATCCAAAGGATTTTAAAGATTACAGTGAGTTTCAGGATAAGTATGATAGTTGGAAAGCAATGGAAAAAGACTGGTATCAGGAAAATTGGACGCTGGATATTCAGAATATGTCATGGGTAGAAGATACAGGCAGACAAGTAGATTTTTTAATCAAGCAGTTACAGTTAAAAGGAACGGAAAAAATACTTGATCTTGCATGTGGATTTGGTCGGCACTCACTGGAGTTTGCCAGACGTGGGTATGATGTTACCGGTATTGATATTACACCGGCGTACATAGATTATGCAAACGAGCAGGCAAAAAAAGAAAATTTGAATGCAAAGTTCATTTGTCAGGACATTCGCACGATCACATTTGATAAGGAATTTGATGTTGTGCTGAATATGGCGGATGGAGCAATAGGATATCTTGAAGACGATGGGGAAAATCATAAGATTTTTTCTGTCATTGCGAAAGCATTAAAAAATGGTGGAAAGCACTTTATGGATATCATGAATGGAAGCTATGCCCAAACACATTTCCCTTGCAAGTTATGGGATGCAGGAGAAAA
>ENA-OQHR01000912-OQHR01000912.1-human-gut-metagenome-genome-assembly--contig:-NODE-912-length-17540-cov-4.512111_pt1 | contig 17540 bp, 9 predicted proteins | sample MGYA00242566_ERZ504725 | MGnify/ENA primary metagenome ERZ504725 (study PRJEB26092, sample SAMD00036217) | human gut metagenome | host: Homo sapiens | study: EMG produced TPA metagenomics assembly of... | reverse complement strand
CACTTTGGACACACAGAGACATTTAAGATTTACGATGTAGAGGAAGGAAAAGTAGTACATTCAGAAGTAGTAGATACGAATGGAAGCGGACATGGCGCATTGGCAGGAGTTCTTAATGCATTGAATGCAGATGTTCTGATCTGTGGCGGAATCGGAGGCGGTGCACAGACAGCGTTAGCGGCAGCCGGTATTAAGCTTTACGGAGGAGTTTCCGGAGATGCGGATGAAGCAGTAGAAGCTTTTATCAATAAAACACTGGATTATAATCCGGATGTGAAATGTTCTCATCATGAGCACAGCCACGGGGAAGGACATACATGTGGTGAGCATGGGTGTGGAAGCCATAGCTGTCATTAAGAAGAATAGCAAAAAATAATAATAATCCAACAGAGTAGATTTTACATGCTGAATATATTAGGTTATAAAAGAGTTCCACTTCCGTTTTATAAAACAAGAAATGGAACTCTTTTGTTATAGACTTTCATTAGGCAATGAAACTTTTCGGAACAATCCTTATGGTTGTTCCGCTTATTGTTTATGCATGACGGAAACTGTCCTTCCTGTCAGAAATGCACAGAAGACAGTGCCTATTCCGATTCCATAAAATCTGTGAAGGATTGTAAAGGACAGAATGGCTGTTGTTGTCAAACAGCTGAGGTCAAAAGTGGTTTTGATCACTTTATAATGTTTCCAGAAGAGCTGGAGTATTATCCAATCAGGGAATCTTGTATCCGCAGATCATGTTTTCAAAGACCAGTGGGTTCCGTAATCTGCAGGAGCAGATCTTTGACAAAGAGGGAATTAAGGTCAGGCCGGTTTGTACGGCAGAAGAGATTGAAGTTATTACAGGGCTTGTAGAGAATGGATTCGGAATTTCTGTTTTGCCATATATGGATATTATACGCCATCATAATATAGTAGCAATTCCGGTACAGACCTCTATCTGGAAATCAAAGTTCTATATAGCAAGGAGAAAGTATGGAATTCGTTCAGATCAGGAAGAGGCATTTTTCCAGTATTGGAGAAAAAACAGGCTATGAAGAAAGTATTGTGGAACGGCTCAGTCTGCCAATCCAAGGTCTGCAGCAATAAGGGACTATACATGCGTTATGTACAGTCCCTTATTTAAATCAGTTTATTTCTCGCATTCCAGAACAATTACTTCACAGCTATCGAGCTTCAGCATTTCTTCTGGACAATCGGTGCGGTTCTGATTGGACAGAAGCACTTTTTTTACCGGATATTCAAGTTTGGTGGAAACGGCTTCACGGCCGAAGTTGGCGGCGACGAGAACGCGTTGTGATTTCGTCTCACGATAATATGCCATAACTGTTTCGCTGTCCTGATATGCAGGAACTGTTTTGCCGTAAGTAAATACCTCTTTGTATTCTGGAGCCTTGCGGATGGCAGTCAGTTTACGGTAGTAATTTAATACGGAATCCGGATCCTTTTCCTGAGCTGCGACGTTGATTTCTTTATAATCAGAGTGAACCTTGAGCCATGGTGTGCCTGTAGTAAATCCGGCATTCACCTGAGCATTCCACTGTACAGGGGTTCTTGCGTTATCACGACTCATTTTGCCGCATACTTCCAGAGCTTCGGTATCACTTAAACCTGCTTCTCTTGCGAGCTTATACTGATCGATCGTACTGATATCATTGTAATCATGAATGTCGTTCCAGATTTCATTCTGCATTCCGATTTCCTGTCCCTGATAAATGAACGGAATTCCACGGAGCAGGATGTTTACGGTACCGAGCATTTTGGCACCGACAGGCGTTTGGGCATACTCCGGAAGAAAACGGGATACACCGCGGGGTTCATCATGATTTTCGATGATATTTGCTTCCAGTCCATATTTCTGGACATTGATCTGAGAACTCAGAATTGTATCACGCCATGTTTTGAAATCTACATGAGGTGCATCGTACCAGCCATGAGCACCATCGCTGAGGGAATGCGCACAGAAATCAAAGATTGTGGAGAAATGTCCGTTATCTCCAATAAATTGACCAAGTTCATCAGCTTTCATATTGAATACTTCACCAACGGTGAAAGCATCATATTTCTGAAAAGTGTTTTTCTTCAGATCTTCAAGGAATTCTCCTACACCGTCAACGTTTTCGACCATTTTCCAGCAGGCGGCCATGCCATCCGGTCCGTCCGGTTCATAGTCAGGAAAAGCAAGGTCTTTTTTGATGTTGATGATCGCATCGATACGGAAACCGGCAAGGCCTTTTTCAAGCCACCAGTTGATCATATTGTAAAGCTCCTGACGAAGCTTTGGGTTCTCCCAGTTCAGATCAGGCTGTTCTTTGGCGAACATATGGAAATAGTATTTGTCTGTTCCCGGAACCGGTTCCCAGCAGCTGCCGCCGAAGTAAGAACGATAGTTGCTTGGCGGGTTACCGTTTTTTCCTTTCCGGAAATAAAAATAATCTGCATATTCACCATCTGGATCAGCCAGAGCTTTTTGGAACCATTCATGTTTGTCAGAGCAGTGGTTGATGACCAGATCCATGATGATATGCATATTACGTTTTTTTGCTTCTGCAAGCAATTCATCAAACTCTTCCATAGTTCCGAATTCTTCTGCAATTGCATAGTAATCTGAAATATCATATCCCTGATCGACAAAAGGCGATTTGTAGATTGGAGAAAGCCAGATGATATCAATGCCCAGTGCTTTTATGTAATCCAGTTTGGAAATGATTCCTCTCAGATCTCCGATGCCGTCCCCGTTACTGTCCAGAAAACTCTTTGGATAGATCTGATATGCGATTTTGTCATGCCACCATTTTTCTGTCATTATTTGTACCTCTTTTATTCATGCATTATATGTTTAGTATAGATGATATTGTGCCTGCATTCTTGCGATATGTCATCATTATATAATACTATCCTGCTTTTGGAAAAGAAAATATCCATCTCTGCCGTTCTGTTTTGCACATGTAAATGACAAACTCATCTCCACCGATTCTTCCAATGATATCATTTTCTCTGAAATAATTTCGGAGTGTCTGTCCAAGTGTGCTGAGGACAATATCGCCGACAGCATGCCCATAATGATCATTTACTTCTTTGAATTTATCAACATCCAGAATAATAAAAGTACCTTTTTCATGAGGCCTCTGCTCCAGGATTTCGTTGATGAGTGCCTCTGTCGTGCGTTTGTTGAGAACACCTGTCAGACCGTCTGTCTGTGCATCGTGACGCAGCTCTTCATTGCGGATACGATTGTTGTGGATAATGTAGAAAACAAGTAACAGCACCAGAATGCAGAATACGGACATAAAAATGCCTTCATAACTTTTAATGAAAGAATAGGAGTTTTGGGCATCGGATACAGGAATAACATAGCAGATCATCCAGTTGTTCATGCCAAGCCGGGTATAAGCGATATACTGGTCAGATTTTTGGTTGGAGTCTGTTCGGATCTTAATCAGTCCATCGTTGCCGGCTGAAAAATCTTTTTTGACATTTACAAGAGAATTTTTGGACAGAAGTGTTCTGTCTTTATAAAAATCAAAAAAATTGTCACCATATGTGATTTTATGATATGAAGGTTCACCATCGTAGGCGATGATCTCTCCTTCTTTTGTGACAATCAGACTGTATCCGGCATCATCAAAAATATCATTAAAAAGCATCTGACTAAGGGCGGTCACATTATAAGATCCACCAAGTGCGCCAATGATTCTGTCATTACAGCGTACAGGAACACACAGGATCACACGTGTCTCCTGATCAATACTGCTGTCCAGTGGATCACTGAGAGTTGCCTGGCCTTTCATGGCTTCCAGAAAATATTTTCTCTGGGCTACATTCTTTATGGCACCGTTGTCATAGTATGCTGTACCGTCTGCTTCGATCAGGGCAGTTCTTTCGAAATCCGTGTTTGCTGCCAGGGATACCAGAAGCTCCATATTTTCATCGGAAAGAATATCAGAGGAATCTCCCATTTTGTTAGCGATACTGTTCAGAAATCCGTAATGAATATTGAGAATGGATAACGCATGATCACTTTGTTTTGCTACATTACTGGTCATGGCTTTCTGGGAATTGGTATCAATAGAACGTTGGACATACAGCAAAAAAAGTCCCAGACTGATGACTACGGCGCAGATAAAAATAATAATAGCAGCAACATAATTCGTAGAAATCTTTTTTTCTTTTTCATATTTTGTTTCTCCTGTAGATAGATACAGTTTGGGTATATACAGTATAAAATATTTTATGCGAGAATGCAAAAACGTTTTTGCTTTTTTTGGCCAATTAAAAAGCTCTTGACTATAGCAGATAAGAGTTGTAAAATAAAAAAAGCTTTTAACGAGGTAAAGCATAAGAGCAAATTCTATGAAGGGAATCAGTAAAAGCAGAGAAAATAGCTGTTTACAGAGAGCCGCAGTTGGTGTGATGCGGTAACGGCACTGTTTTGAATATCATCCCTGAGAAGGAAGACCGAACGTTACGTTTGAGATTTATCAGTAGGTTTTCACGGAGGCTCCCCGTTACAGGAGACGCGTATGCCGGTACGTTGCAGAATCGTACTTGTTTCAATGACGAAACAGGGTGGTTGCGGAATTATATATCCGTCCCTGATGGGGCGGATTTTTTTTATGCAGAATTTTCTGAAACCGGAACATCATCATATTTTACAAGGGAGGAAGAGAGGATGAAAGTCTACAAGAAACTCATGAATGCACTTGCAGCAGTAGAAAAAGTTGTACTGGTAGTTACAACATTGCTGATTCTCGTGCTCACTGTGGGAAACGTGTTTTCCCGTAAAGTGATCCACCGCTCATGGTCCTTCACAGAAGAACTTGTTGTAGCGGTCTTTGTACTTATTACACTTCTGGCAGCAGCATTGTCCTGCAGAGAGGGTGGCCTGGTCAGCCTGACACTGGTTACAGACCGTCTTCCAAAAAAACTGAAAAAACCATCTGTGATCCTGATCACAGTACTGAGTATTATTTTTTCAGTGATTCTTTTTAAGTATGGTATGGACAAGGTTATCACCCAGCTTGAAAACGGAAAAAGAACCTTTGTACTGAACTGGCCGGAATGGATCTTCTGGTCCTTTGTACCGATCGGAGCAGGCTGTATGATTCTTCATCTTATTGAGTACTGTCTGGATGTCTGTTTTGGAAATAAAAACGATAAGGAGGGCAAATAAATGATCAGTGCTGTTTTATTTATTTCATTTTTTGTTTTTCTGATCCTGGGTGTGCCGATCGCACTCTGCCTGGGTCTGTCCTCTGTATGTGCGATCCTTTATTCGGGAACCTCACTTACCATCGTTGCAACAAATATGTATTCAGGAATCAGTAAATTCCTTCTTCTTGCGATTCCGTTCTTTGTACTGTCCGGAAATATCATGGCAAAAGCCGGAATTTCACGCAGACTGATCGATTTTGTAGATACCTGTGTCGGACACAAAAAAGGTGGCATCGCGATCGTATGTGTTATTGTTTCCTGTTTCTTCGGAGCAATCTCCGGTTCCGGTCCGGCTACAGTAGCAGCTCTTGGTGCTGTTCTGATCCCGGCAATGGTTGAGCAGGGTGGTTTCTCTGCACCGTTTTCAACAGCTTTGATGGCAACGTCGAGTTCGGTGGCTATCGTTATACCGCCAAGTATCGCTTTCGTTGTATATGCGTCCATTACAGGTGTGTCTATCGCAGATATGTTTATGGCAGGTATCGTACCTGGAATCCTTATGGGTGTGGCACTTGTAATTGTAGTAATTCTTGAAGCAAATAAACATGATATCAAACCGTCCCGTAAAAAAGCATCTGCAAAGGAGAGATGGGCCACTTTTAAAGATGCATTTTGGGGATTCCTGATGCCGGTCATCATCCTTGGCGGAATCTACGGTGGTATCTTTACACCAACAGAAGCTGCGGCAGTATCTGTTGTATATGGACTTTTTGTAGGTATGGTGATCTACCGTGAGGTATCCTTCAGAGATCTGTTTGATATCCTGGTAGATTCCGCAAAGACTACCGGTGGAATCATGCTGATCGTTGCAAGTGCATCTCTGTTTTCATTTGTATGTACCAAGTTTGGTATTGCAGAGGCTGCATCCGGACTGCTTGCATCCATCGCGCACAATCAGTTTGTATTCCTTCTGATCGTAAATATTATCTTCCTGATCGCAGGATGTTTTATTGACGCAAACTCTGCAATGTACATCTTTATCCCAATCATGCTTCCGGTATGTAAAGCATTGGGATACGACGTTGTTGCATTTGGTGTTATGGCAACTGTAAACCTTGCGATCGGACAGGTTACCCCTCCGGTAGGTGTAAACCTTTTTGTTGCGATCAGTATCAAGATCAAAAAAGGTCTGGAGGTTACTCTTCAGCAGATCTCAAAGGCAGTTATGCCAATGATCGCTGCCAGCGTTGTAGTACTTCTGGTTGTAACCTATGTACCGGCAGTTTCAACAGCACTTCCGAAGGCTCTTGCAAAAGATGGTTCTTATACGGGAGAACAGTCTTCATCTGATACAGGAAGTACTTCTTCCAAAGATGCGGGAGATGGAAGTGATTCCTTTAATACAATTGAAGATTACAGCGACCTTGACTGGCCGGAAATGACCTGGAACTTTGCATGCTCCACAACGGAGACAAGTACCTGGGCAGATGGTGGACGTAAGTTCGGCGAACTGATGGAAAAAGCAACCGGAGGCAAGGTTAAAGTTAATGTTTATGCAACTGACCAGCTGACAAACGGAAATCAGTCTGAAGGAATCCAGGCACTGATGAATGGAGACCCGGTACAGATTTCCATGCATTCCAACCTGATCTATTCCGCATTTGATCCGAGATTCAATGTAGTATCTCTTCCATTTATTTATGATTCTTATGATGACGCAGATGCAAAATTTGACGGAGCAGCCGGTGAAAAACTGAAAGAATTGCTTTCCGAATATGGTCTGCACTGCATGGGTATCGCAGAGAATGGTTTCCGTGAGATCACCAACAGCAAACGCGAGATCAAGACTCTGGATGATATGAAGAATCTTAAGATCCGTGTGGCAGGTTCCAATCTTCTTATGGAATGCTATAAGAGATGGGGCGCAGATGCAACAAACCTGAACTGGACAGAGACCTACACGGCTCTGCAGCAGAATACAGTAGAAGGACAGGAGAACCCGCTGCCGGCAATCGATGCGGCAAGTGTGCAGGAGGTTCAGCCATACTGCTCTATGTGGGATGCAATCTATGACTGTCTGTTCTTCTGCATCAACCAGGAGATTTATGACAGTCTGACACCGGAGCAGCAGGCAGTTGTTGACGAGTGTGGTCAGAAAGCTGTTCAATACGAGCGTTATATCAACCGTTCCGGAGATGAAGAGATCATGGAGCGCTGGCAGTCAAAGAATGGCGTGACGATCACAAATAAAGAAGATATGGATATCGATTCCTTCAAGAAAGCCGTAGATGGTGTTGATGAGTGGTTTGTTAAGGAACTTGAGAAAGAAGGATACGATGACGCACAGGAACTGGTAGATCTCTTCACACAGGAATCTACGGATACAGTTGCGGATTACAGTGATCTCAACTGGCCGGAAGCAACCTGGAACTTTGCATGCTCCACAACGGAGACAAGTACCTGGGCAGACGGCGGACGTAAGTTTGGCGAGCTGATGGAAAAAGCAACCGGAGGCAAGATCAAAGTCAACATCTATGCGGCAGACCAGCTGACCAATGGAAATCAGTCTGAAGGAATCCAGGCGCTGATGAACGGAGACCCGGTACAGATTTCCATGCATTCCAACCTGATCTACTCAGCGTTTGATCCAAGATTTAATGTTGTATCGTTACCATTTATTTATGATTCCTATGATGATGCAGATGCGAAATTCGATGGTGAGGCAGGAGAAAAGCTGAAAGAAATTCTTTCCAGTTACGGACTGCACTGCATGGGTATCGCAGAGAACGGCTTCCGTGAGCTGACCAACAGCAAGCATGAAGTAAAAACTCTGGATGACATGAAGAACCTCAAGATCCGTGTAGCAGGCTCCAACCTTCTGATGGAATGTTACAAGAGATGGGGCGCAGATGCAACGAACATGAACTGGTCTGAAACTTATACGGCTCTGCAGCAGAATACTGTAGAAGGCCAGGAAAACCCACTTCCGGCAATCGATGCGGCAAGTGTGCAGGAGGTTCAGCCATACTGCTCCATGTGGGATGCAATCTATGACTGTCTGTTCTTCTGTATCAACCAGGATCTGTACGATACTCTGACACCAGAGCAGCAGGCAGTCGTTGATGAGTGTGGACAGAAAGCTGTTGAGTATGAACGTTACATCAACCGCTCCGGTGATGAAGAAATCATGAACCGCTGGCAGTCAAAGAATGGTGTGACAATCACTAAAAAAGAGGATATGGATATCGATTCCTTCAAAAAAGCCGTAGAAGGTGTGGACGAGTGGTTCGTAGAACAGCTGAAAGATGCCGGATATGACGATGGACAGGAACTGGTAGATCTGTTTGAAAAATAGAAGTCAAAAAATTTAAATTTTTAAATTAAGAAGCTGGCGCTTCGCAGATTGCGGGGCGTCAGCTTTTATAGTATAATAAAACTAATAATGGCTTTTTTTGAAAAAAGGTTATGAGGAAAGTATGTGGAGATTTTGGAAAAATCTATAAAGTATTTTACAGGAGTTTAAGCGGTCGATATGAATGAATTCAATCTAAATTTTTATAAAGGGAAGAAAGTTCTGGTGACAGGACATACCGGATTTAAGGGGACATGGCTCTGCAGGATACTTCAGGAGTTGGGAGCGGAAGTGACCGGATATTCTCAGAAGCCACCGACAGATCCATCAATATTCACGCTGACAGATCTGGAAAGTCAGATCCATTCTGTGATCGGAGACATTCGTGATCTGGAGCATATGATACAGGTGTTTAAAGAAACACAGCCGGAGATTGTCTTTCATCTGGCGGCACAGCCGATCGTAAGGGAATCTTACAAAAATCCGGTAAATACTTATGAGACAAATGTTATGGGGACGGTCAATGTACTGGAAGCAGTAAGGCAGTGTGGAAGCGTCCGCTCTTTTTTGAATGTAACAACAGATAAAGTTTATAAGAATAATGAATGGGAATGGGGGTATCGCGAAACGGATGAACTGGATGGCTACGATCCGTATTCCAATAGCAAATCCTGCTCAGAACTTGTAACACACAGTTATGAGAAATCTTTCTTGAAAGACATGGATATTGCAGTATCAACTGCGCGTGCCGGTAATGTGATCGGAGGCGGTGATTTTGCAGCAGACCGTATCATTCCGGACTGTGTGCGTGCTGTTTCCGGTGGAAAAAAGATTGCAGTTCGGAATCCACATTCTACCAGACCATATCAGCATGTACTGGAACCATTGGGCGCGTATCTTCTGATCGCGGAAGAACAGTATCAGGACAGCCGGAAGGCAGGATCTTATAATGTAGGACCAGATGACAGAAGCTGTCTGACCACCGGGGAACTTGCAGACCTGTTCTGCACAGCATGGGGAAATGGGGCAGCATGGGAAAATCTCTGTCAGGGAGGTCCTCATGAGGCAAATTTCCTCAAACTGGATTGTTCCCGTATTCGAAACCGGCTGGGCTGGAAACCTCGCTGGCAGGTGGATGAAGCAGTAGTCAACACTGCAAAATGGTATCAGGCATGGCTTGCCGGTCAGAATATGGCAGAATATACGGACTGTCAGATCAAAGAATATTTTGGAATATAAAAAGTATAAAAGGATAGAAGAAAAGAAAATATGAAAAAGAATAGAGAGGTTATCTGCGCTTTTGCAGCGTGGGTTTTATCGGCATGCTTTTTTATGAGCTGTTTTATGATTCCGGGACTGGCAGAAAAAATCAACAGTCTGGGAAACAGTAACATGCTTGTATATGGAATGTCTCTGATCCTGTTTTGTCTGCTCTTTGTAGTTGGAATGGGAATCGCACACAGGCATGAAGTTGCGGGAAAAACTTTTCCGGAGAATGTCAAAGCCAGAAAAACAGCATTTTGGCTGATGCTGTTTATACAGATTCCGTTCTGGCTGCTTTGTATCTCAGGAGAGACGGAACAGCTTGGATCTGTGGCGGCGAAATACGGATGGCACACACAGCCGGCAGTGATCGCAGCATTTTTGTTTTTGGCAGAACTTGCAATCTTTTTCTGGGCATGTCAAAATGTCTGCTTTCCGGAAAAAGACGGTGAGTGGATTATCCGGCAGGTATATGCAGCGTTGGTGCTCCTCGTTTTTTACAGTATGTACACACCGAATATTTTTGGAAGAGGAGAACTGAGCGATGCTTACCATGGGCACGCATATTTTAATTCTGTCTACAATATTTATCAGGGAATGCCATATACGCATAATGTTACGAGTATTTATGGACATTACGGACTTTTCTTTAAGATTCCAATGGAACTTGTTCATGGTGATTTCAAAGCCTTTGTTGCCATGGTTGCCGGAATTGGAGCCTTTGCACATATCTGTGCATTTTTTATCCTGGAACTGCTGGTCAAAAGCCGTGTGTTGAGGGTACTTGGTGCTTTGGCAGTTACATTTCCTGTACTTGGTATGCGAGGTGGCTTTTACTGGCAGGTTTGGCCGCATCGGGTAATTTTTCCGATGCTGCTGTTTCTGTATGGAGCATGGATCCTCAAAAAAGAGCTGTGCAATTTCTGGACAGCAGTGGGTGGGTATCTGATCTGTCTGCTGGCAATCCTCTGGAATACAGAGACCGGACTGATTCTTACTGTGGCGTGGGCAGGAATGCTTATTTCACGTTTCCTGTCTGTGGGAAAAATAAAGATCCGTAGACTATTGTGGTTAAGCTTTGCACAGTTTGCCGGAATGGCCGGGGCGGTGTTTGGAGCGTATGGAACAGTAAATCTCTATAATATCCTGAAACACAGTCCGGCAAATTCGTTTGAGGACTTTCTGATCCCATTGCTGTCAGGCAGTTATATGACGGGAGTTCTTCATCTGGATATGCCTACAGAACCCAATGCATATATGGCAGTGATCACACTGTTTCTGACCGGAACGGCTCTGGGAATGACCGGCTGGTTCAGTGGAAAAGAGAGACATTGCTGGCAAAAAGAATTTTTGTTTCTTCTGAGTGTCGGATCACTGGGATGTCTGGTGTATTATATTAACCGCCCTGCATATCACAATCTGGACTGCATTACCATGCCGGCTGTGATCATGGCTGCATACTGGGGGCAGAAGGGAATCAAATTTATCAAAAATGAAGAATGGAAAAGCTTTGACAGCCTTTCGCTCAGACATGTGACCGTCAGTGGTGTAGGGCTGATCTGTACGATTGCGGTTCTTGCAATGGCTACCGGAACGGTTCTTCAGTTTGCACAGAACAGCAAGATTAAAGAAAATTATCATAATGTGCAGGAATTTGAGGATTTCGCAGAGCAGATCGCAGCAGTTGTTCCTGAGAATACTCCGTCATTTGGTATCAATGTTCCCGAAATTTGCAGCATGCTTCATCGGCGGACAGAATGTTTTACAATGGATTTCAGTGATATGCTCGTTCGCCCGGACAGTTTGAAAGAGCTGAAAGACCAGCTGGAACATGCGGAAGTGCCAGGGGCATTTACCGGAAAATCATCCATGAATATCTGGAAACGGAATGATCCGGAAACATATCGGTGGTTCATGGATCATTATGAACTAAAAGAGACGATTCCTTTTTATGGGGAAAAGTTTCTGTACTATATAAAAAAATAAAATACAGAAGGAGACTATTATGTTTGAAGAAATGACAGAACAGCAGGCCAGAGAGCAGATTCTGGAAATGACAAGAAATTATTGTGAAAAATACCATAACAAAAAGAAACCATATCAGAAAGGTGACCGTATCCCGTATGCGTCCAGAGTTTATGATGCAGAAGAAATGGTAAATCTTGTGGATAGTTCCCTTGAATTCTGGTTGACCGCAGGACGTTATACAGATGAATTTGAACATGCATTTGCAAAATATCTCGGTGTTCGTTACTGTTCCCTGGTAAATTCCGGTTCCTCTGCAAATCTGCTTGCATTTATGACACTGACATCTCCGCTTCTGAAAGAACGGCAGATTCTTCCGGGGGATGAAGTGATCACAGTTGCGGCCGGTTTTCCGACTACAGTTTCTCCGATGATCCAGTACGGTGCGGTACCGGTATTTGTTGATGTAACGATTCCACAGTACAATATTGATCCATCTCTTCTGGAAGCTGCATGGTCTCCAAAGACAAAAGCGGTCATGCTTGCGCATACACTTGGAAATCCATTTGACCTGAAAGCAGTCAGAGAATTCTGTGATCGTCATAATCTGTGGCTGATTGAAGATAACTGTGATGCACTTGGATCTGTTTATACGATCAACGGGGAAGAGAAACTGACCGGAACGATCGGAGATATCGGAACTTCCAGTTTTTATCCACCGCATCATATGACAATGGGAGAAGGCGGCGCTGTTTATACAGATGATCCGCTCCTGAACAGAATCGCACGTTCGTTCAGAGACTGGGGAAGAGACTGTATTTGTGCACCGGGACAGGATAATCTCTGCGGACATCGTTTTGATCGTCAGTATGGAGAACTTCCGGTTGGGTATGATCACAAATATGTATACTCTCATTTTGGATATAACCTCAAGGCAACAGATATGCAGGCTGCTGTCGGATGTGCGCAGCTCAGAAAATTCCCGTCTTTTGTGGAAAGAAGAATCCACAACTTTAATTATCTGAAAGAAGCACTGAAAGGTACAGAGGATAAACTGATCCTTCCGGAGGCATGTGCAAATTCAAAACCGAGCTGGTTTGGATTCCTGATCACATGCAAGGAAGGCGTAGACAGAAACAAACTGGTACAGGAGATTGAATCCAGAGGTGTACAGACACGTATGCTGTTTGCCGGTAATCTGACAAAACATCCATGCTTTGATCAGATGCGTGTTTCCGGAAAAGGATATCGTATTGCGGGAAGTCTGGAAAATACGGACCGTATTATGAAAGACACCTTCTGGATCGGTGTATATCCGGGAATGACAGATGAAATGCTGCAGGCGATGGCAGATGCGATCAAGGATGCATTAAACTGATTTACAGCAGAAAGCAGGATGGAAAATAATGATTTTAGATGAAAGACTTCGCTGGATGGGGTTCTGGATGCTGGACAAAATGAAAGGTGGAAAGACCAGAGAATATTATGACCAGATTCGTTATGCCTGGAAAGAAGGCAGCTCTGTTGAGGAGACAGAGAAGAGAATCCAGAATCTGATCACGCATGCAGTTAAGACTACTGACTTTTATAAAGATTATCCGGAAACCTGTTCTCTTGAGGATCTTCCGGTGGTAAATAAAGATACCTTCCGACAGCAGTATGACCGTTTTGTATCTTCCACATATAAAGATGCACCAGATAACCGGGTAATGTGTACCAGTGGATCGACAGGAACTCCACTCAGAATGATCCAGAATCGTGACAAGATCCGTCATAATACAGCGGGTGGGATTTTTCTCGGAGCGGCAGCCGGATATTATATTGGAATGAAGGAAGCATTTATCCGGGTATGGGTAAATAATGTACGCAAAAGCAAATTTCAGCTTCTGCAGGAAAATCTGATCATGATGGACAGTTCCAGAATGGATGAAAAAGCTCTGGAAGAAATGTTTCATGTGATCGAGAAGAAAAAAGTCAAATGTCTGGTAGGATATTCTTCTGCCCTTGGAGAACTGAGTGAATATATCAGAAAAACAGGAAGAGACTGCAGCAGATGTGTAGTGAAAGCAATTATTCCGATTTCGGAGACAATGCCGGAACCGGTAAGAAGAACTCTGGAAAAACAGTTCAACTGTCCGGTGCGGGCATGGTATTCCAATGAAGAAAACGGAATCATGGGCCTTCAGAACAGGGAAGATGAAGGGTATCATATTGATACAGAAACCTATTATTATGAGATCCTGAAGATGGATTCTGATGAACCTGCAGAACCTGGAGAACTGGGAAGAATCGTGATCACAGATCTTTTTAACTATGCATTTCCGATCCTGCGTTATGACAATGGAGACACGGCAGTTGCGGTCCGGAAAGAAAAAAACGGTCGTTTTAAACTTTATCTTTCAGAACTTTACGGACGACGGAGCGACCTGATCTATGACTGTGAAGGCAAAGCGGTCACGCCGTATATTATTACCAATAATCTGTGGGACATTCAGGGAGTAAAGCAGTATCGATTTATTCAGGAAGATGTCAGAGATTATACGATCTGGCTGAATGGTGATCCGGAAGCAATGGATCGGGAGGAAATCCTGCGTCGTATTCGACCGTATCTGGGAGAGGAAGCCCGCATTAAAGTGGAAATCGTTGATGAGATTCCGGTGCTTGCTTCCGGAAAAAGAAAATACATAGAAAACCGATGTGAAAAATATCAGCAGCATAAAGGATTCTGTGGGTAAATGGCAGGAGGAAACAGTTTGGAAGGCAGAGAACAGAAAAAAGGTATTGCGGTAAATACCCTGTATACGATGGGCGGTCTGCTTTTTATGAATGCAGTGCTCCAGATTGTGATCACTCCGCTTCTTAATAGAATGATGGGAGCAGAACAGCTTGGCGGTCTTTTGTACATTACAGGACTTGTTGCGATTATATGTCCGTCTATCGGGCAGGCTCTGAATAACAGTCGTCTTGTAGTAAGACGGGATTTTGATGTGACCAATGGGGACTATGACTGGCTTTTGCTTGGCTTTGGACTGATCGGAAGTATTGTTGCACTGTTTATGTCCGGCAAAAGCCTGGAAAGTCCGTTGATGGCAGCTGGCGTTTTCCTGATGTTTATGCTGACTGTATTCCGCTATTATGGTGATGTGGAATATCGTCTGAATCTGAACTACCGGAGATATTTTATTTACTATCTTTTGATCGGAATCGGATATCTTGCCGGATTTGGTATATATCGCCTGACCGGACAATGGGTGTGGATCTATCTGATCGGTGAAGCCGCGGCACTGGCTTTTGTCGGTGTTACCGGAAATATTTTTCATCAGTTTTTCAGAAGAAGCGAATTTTTTACGACGGCACTCGGTCGAGGCTTTTTTCTTACGTTATCGTATCTTATTACCAATACGACAATGAATATGGATCGCCTTGTGATCAAACAGATCCTCGGTAATGAACAGGTCACACAGTATTATGTTGTTTCGCTGATCGGAAAGACGCTGGTACTTCTGATCGCGCCAATTAATACGATCGTGATCTCTTATCTTACAAAAAGAAAAGAACGACTGACGCGTTCACAGTTTGGAAAGGCTGTTCTTGCCGGAGGCGGTGTAAGTCTTGTTTTTTTTGTGGCCTGTCAGATCGGAACACCACTTTTTGTGTGGCTGTTTTACAGAAATCTTTATGAGTCAGTAAAAGGGATCGTAACGGTTGTGAATCTTGCGCAGATTCTTGGGCTGTTTTCTGCATTTTTGTTTATACTCGTTCTGACGTTTACAGATGAACGGTGGCAGTTGTGGATTCAGCTTGCACATTTTTGTATTTTGCTCGTGTCATCAGTACTTGCGGCACGCACATATGGAATGATGGGATTTGCTGTTGCTTCACTTGGAGCCAATAGTCTCCGTGTTGCAGCAGTAGTGATTCTGGGTATTGTGAAAGCAGGAAAGGATAAAGGAGACAGAAATGCAGACAGGTGAAGTTTTAAGAAGAGAAGTATTTAATCTTCTTGACGCTGCAAAGGGCGGCAGACTGAAAAAATTAAAAGAAGTCAATAAACATGAAATTGTTGAGGGTGTAACAGAAGACTATATGGAAAGAAGAGTACAGACACTTCTTTCTTATGTAAAACAGCACTCTCCTTATTACAAAGAACATCCGGAATGGACGAAACTGGAAGATTTTCCGGTCATGACAAAAGGTGACTTTATCGAACATTATGATGAGGTGCTGGTGGATTGTGTCAGAGAACAGGGAAATCTCTACAGGCTCAGTACCAGTGGTTCTACAGGAACTCCGTTTACAGTACTCTGTGACGGAGATAAAATGAGCCGTGTAAATATGAACTTTATCTCCTGCATGGAACTGAATGGCTTTCGTATGGGAATGAAACGTGGAGAATTTCGTGCGTGGATAAAAGGAAAAAATACGATCAGTAAGTGGAAATCTTTTAAAAATAATCTGATCATGGTGGATATTTCCAATATGGGAGATGAGTCACTGGATAAAATCTGCCGTGATATTGAAAAGAAGAAGATTCAGGTTCTGGTTACGTATTCCAGTGCACTGACGGCGTTGACTCAGTATATTAGAAAAACAGGAAGAGATATCAGCCGCTGGTCTGTTGAAATGGTATTTTCTATGGGAGAAGCACTTCCGCAGGAAACTTATGATCTGACAAAAGAGCTGTTCGGATTTTCTCCGGTACGGTCCTATGGAAATAATGAAAATGGCTTTATTGCGATCCAGCTTGATGAGGATCCGGAATATACGGTTGACCTGTATAATTTTTATCCGGAGATTCTGAAACTGGATTCCGATGAACTGGCGGAGCCGGGAGAACTGGGAAGAATCGTTGTGACAGATTATTATAATAAAACATTTCCAATGGTTCGTTATGACACCGGTGATACAGGGAAAATGCGTGTATATTATGACAAGAACGGCCGGATGCATGCAAAATATACAGAGATTTACGGACGCCGCGGTTCTCTTATGTATAACACAAAAGGTGAGCCGCTATCAATTCATGTTTTTATGAATACACTGCTGAAGTTTGAAGGAACTGTTTATCAGGCAAAATGCATCCAGTGGGGAGAAAAAGACTATGAACTGCTGGTGAATGCGGACCGTTCCAGACTGGACGAAACAGAACTTCTCGCAGCATACCGACATTACCTGGGTGAAGACGCAGAGCTTCGGATCACCTATGTGGACCAGATCCCGATTCAGGCATCCGGTAAATTTATGGTCTGTGAAAATAAATGGAATGGAAGGAAGCAGGCATAATGAAACAGAAAGTATCGGATTATATAGCGGATCATATAGCAGAGTGGGGAATCCGTGATGTGTTTACTGTAACAGGCGGTGGTGCCATGCATATGAATGATGCTTTTGGACATCATCCGAAACTGCACTGTACTTATCAGCATCATGAACAGGCATGTGCCATGGCTGCAGAGGCTTATGCACGTATGGATAATCGGATGGCAGCAGTCTGTGTGACGACCGGTCCTGGTGCAACGAATGCCATTACCGGTGTGCTCGGCGGTTGGATGGATTCGATTCCTATGCTGGTTTTTTCAGGACAGGCAAGATATGCAACTACGGTTGCAGCGTCCGGGCTGAAACTTCGAAGCATGGGAGTGCAGGAATGTAATATTGTACCGGTTGTGACCTCAATTACAAAATATGCACAGATGATCATTCATCCGGAAGATATCCGGTATCATCTGGAAAAAGCCCTCTATATGGCGGTGAACGGACGACCGGGACCGGTGTGGCTTGATATTCCGCTGGATGTGCAGGG
>ENA-OQHR01000890-OQHR01000890.1-human-gut-metagenome-genome-assembly--contig:-NODE-890-length-17894-cov-7.357019_pt1 | contig 17894 bp, 14 predicted proteins | sample MGYA00242566_ERZ504725 | MGnify/ENA primary metagenome ERZ504725 (study PRJEB26092, sample SAMD00036217) | human gut metagenome | host: Homo sapiens | study: EMG produced TPA metagenomics assembly of... | reverse complement strand
AGAGGTTCAAGAAAATCTACCCCTTATGCAGCTCAGATGGCAGCTGAAACAGCAGCTAAAGCAGCATTAGTACATGGTTTAAAATCAGTTGACGTAATGGTTAAAGGACCAGGTTCAGGTAGAGAAGCAGCAATTCGTGCCCTGCAGGCATGCGGAATCGATGTAACAAGCATCAGAGACGTTACACCAGTACCACACAATGGTTGCCGTCCACCAAAACGCAGAAGAGTCTAGTACTATTATTATTCACTACGTTAACGGATTGTATGTGTCCGAATTATATAGGAGGAAAACAAAAACATGGCAGTAAATAGAGTTCCGGTTCTTAAAAGATGTAGATCCCTCGGAATGGATCCAGTTTATTTAGGAATTGATAAAAAGTCTAACAGACAGTTAAAAAGAGCGAATAGAAAAATGAGCGAGTATGGTCTCCAGTTACGTGAGAAACAGAAAGCTAAATTCATCTATGGTGTATTAGAGAAACCTTTCCTGAACTACTTCAAGAAAGCATCTAAGATGAATGGTATGACAGGTGAAAACCTGATGGTACTCTTAGAGTCAAGACTTGACAACGTTGTATTCCGTCTTGGACTTGCTAGAACAAGACGTGAAGCAAGACAGATCGTTGACCACAAGCACGTATTTGTAAACGGAAAACAGATCAACATCCCTTCATACCTTGTAAAGGCTGGAGATGTTGTGGAAATCAAAGAAGCTAAGAAGAGCTCACCAAGATACAAAGAGATCGTTGAGGTTACAGGCGGACGTCTTGTTCCAGAATGGTTAGAAGCTGATCTGGAAAACCTGAAAGGAACAGTAAAAGAACTTCCAAAACGTGAAGCAATCGATGTTCCTGTAGATGAGATGTTAATCGTCGAGTTATATTCTAAATAATAAACCGTAACCCACAGGAGGTGGACTTAGTGTTTGATTTTAATAAACCCAATATTGAAATAACTGATATTTCAGATGATAAGAAATATGGTAGATTCGTTGTAGAACCTCTTGAAAGAGGTTATGGTACAACATTAGGTAATTCTCTTAGAAGAATTATGCTTTCATCTTTACCTGGTTCAGCAATCAGCCAGGTTAAGATTGACGGTGTTCTTCATGAGTTCAGTTCTATTCCGGGTGTTAAGGAAGATGTCACTGAGATTATCATGAACTTGAAATCTCTGGCAATCAAAAACACATCTGAATCTGATGAGCCTAAGACAGCTTATATCGAGTTTGAAGGCGAAGGCGTTGTAACAGCAGCTGATATTCAGGTGGATCAGGATATTGAAATCATGAATCCGGAAACTGTAATCGCTACATTAAACGGTGGTGCAGACAGCAAATTGTATATGGAACTTACCATTACAAATGGAAGAGGCTACGTGAGTGCCGATAAGAATAAAAATGACGAACTGCCAATCGCAGTGATTCCAATTGATTCTATCTACACTCCAGTGGAACGAGTGAACCTTACAGTAGAGAATACCCGTGTCGGACAGATTACAGACTTTGATAAGCTTACATTGGATGTATACACAAACGGCACACTGCTTCCGGACGAAGCTGTAAGTTTGGCTGCAAAGGTACTTAGCGAACATCTGAAACTCTTTATCGACCTGTCAGAAGTGGCTCAGGCTGCAGAAGTTATGATCGAGAAAGAAGACGATGAAAAAGAAAAAGTTCTTGAGATGAGCATTGATGAACTTGAACTTTCTGTTCGTTCATACAACTGTCTGAAGAGAGCTGGCATCAATACAGTTGAAGAATTGACAAACAGAACACCGGAAGACATGATGAAAGTACGTAACCTTGGACGTAAGTCTCTGGAAGAAGTACTTGCAAAATTAGATGAGTTAGGCTTAAGCCTGAGTAAAGGTGAAGAATAATCTGTCAGTAAGCCCGAAAGTGCATGGCAGAGCATTTGGCTAGTAAGCCCGAAGAAGCATAACCAAGTGTTATAATGGAGGATATTTAAAATGGCAAAATATAGAAAACTTGGCAGAACATCAAGCCAGAGAAAAGCATTATTAAGAAACCAGGTAACAGCACTTCTGAATAACGGAAAGATCGTTACAACAGAAGCTAAGGCTAAAGAGATCCGCAAGATCGCTGAAGGTCTTATCGCATTAGCTGTTAAAGAAAAAGATAACTTCGAAGAAGTTACTGTAAAAGCTAAAGTTGCCCGCAAAGACAAAGATGGCAAGAGAGTAAAAGAAGTTGTAGATGGTAAGAAAGTTACTGTATATGACGAAGTTGATAAAACAATCAAAAAGGATATGCCAAGCAGACTGCATGCTCGTCGTCAGATGCTGAAGGTTCTTTATCCTGTAAAGGAAGTTCCAACTGCACAGGCTGGAAAGAAGAAAAATACAAAAGAAGTTGATCTCGTAGCTAAATTATTCGATGAGATTGCTCCTAAGTATGCAGATCGTAACGGTGGATATACAAGAATCGTTAAGATCGGTCAGCGTAAAGGTGATGCAGCTATGGAAGTTCTGATCGAACTTGTATAGTTAGAAGTCAATTTTATAAAGAAGGGGGAACTACCAAAATGGGTTCCTCCTTTTTTTATAAAATTCGATATTGAAACCAGAAAAAAATATATTATATATGCAAACAGTGACTTTGAACGAAGTGAACGGAACAGTTTGCATATATAATATATTTTTTTTGTACGGAATAATATTCAAGATTTGTTAAAAATCTGACTATAGCGTTAAATTTACTACTATTAACAAATATGATTACAAATTATCAAATAAATGATATAATATCGTCAACGCAGTTAATATTACATTGTTCAAAAGACTGATAATTACAATTTATTTGGACTATAAATTGATAAATGAAATGGAAGGTAGGGATAAAGAATGAGCAGACTGGAAATTGCCTCTCCAAAAAGAGCAAAGATCGTAATGGAAGGCCTCTATAAAGATCTGGAAAGAAGAATTGAATCGAGTCCACCGGGGTTATGTCCAGTAGATATGGCAAGAGCATTTCTTGAGTTATGTCATGCACAGACATGCGGAAAATGTGTGCCTTGCCGTATAGGATTAGGACAGCTTAATAATTTCATCCGTGAAGTACTGGATGGAAAAGCGACAATGAAGACATTAGATATCATGGAACAGACAGCACTTTCTATTATGGAATCTGCAGACTGCGCGATTGGTTATGAAGCAGCGAACATGGTATATAAAGGATTGATCGGTTATCGTGATGATTATATTGAACATATTCAGAACGGAAGATGTACCTGTACATATAATCAGCCTGTACCATGTGTATCTTTATGCCCGGCACATGTAGATATTCCTGGATATATCGCACTGGTAGGGGAAGGACGATATGCGGATGCAATCCGACTGTTAAGAAAGGATAATCCATTCCCGACCACATGTGGATTCATCTGTGAACATCCATGTGAAGCAAGATGTAGAAGAAACATGGTGGATGATTCTATTAATATCCGTGGATTGAAGCGTGTAGCAGCAGATTTTGCAGGAGAAGTAGATCCTCCGCAGTGCGCACCAAGTACAGGTAAGAAGATCGCAATCCTTGGCGGCGGACCTGGAGGATTAAGTGCAGCATATTATCTGCAGTTAATGGGACATCAGACAACCGTATATGAGATGCTGCCGGAATTGGGCGGAATGCTTCGTTATGGTATCCCGAACTACAGACTTCCAAAAGAAAGACTGGACGATGATATCCGAGCAATCCTGAAGACAGGTGTACAGGTGAAGAATGGTCTGAAGATCGGACAGGATATTACGATCCAGGAATTAAGACAACAGTATGATGTTGTTCTGATCACGATCGGAGCAAGTACAGATAAAAAATTAGGATTAGAGAATGAAGATGCAGACGGAATCATTTCCGCAGTGCAGTTCTTACGTAATGTAGGAAAAAACCAGATTATAGATCTGACAGGAAAAGAAGTGGCTGTTATTGGTGGAGGTAACGTATCAATGGATGCGGTCCGTACAGCAAAACGTCTGGGTGCAAAGAAGGTAAGTATTGTCTATAGACGAAGAGTAGCAGACATGACGGCACTTCCTGGAGAAATCGAAGGAGCAGTTGCGGAAGGCATAGAATTACAGACGCTGAAAGCACCGGCATCTATAGATGTAGACGAGAATCATCATGTAAAAGGTATCTATGTGACACCTCAGATGGTAAGCTCGATCAGAGATGGAAGAGCAAGTATCAAATCTACAGGTGAAGAAGATATTTACATACCATGCGATGTATTAATCGTAGCAATTGGACAGAATATTGAGACACATCACTTCGAACAGGCGGGTATCCCGGTTGAACGTGGTAAGATCATTACTAAAAGTACGGGAGCATTTGAGAATCTTCCTGGAGTATTTGCAGGAGGGGACTGTGCAAGCGGACCGGCTTCGGTTATCAAAGCAATCGCGGCCGCAAAGGTTGTTGCAGCCAACATTGATGAGTATCTTGGATATCATCATGAAATTTCCTGCGATGTTGAAATCCCGGAGGCACATCTGGATGACCGTACACCTTGCGGAAGAGTGAATCTTACAGAAAGAGAAGCATGTGAAAGAGTCTGTGATTTTGAAGCAGTTGAAAACTGCATGACAGAAAAAGAAGCAAAACAGGAGGCAAGCAGATGTCTTCGCTGTGATCATTTCGGATACGGTATATTTAAGGGAGGCAGAGAGACATTATGGTAAATCTTACAATTGACGGAAGAAAGATAATAGTAAAAGAAAATACCACGATCATGGAAGCTGCAGCCCAGAATGGGATTCCTATTCCGAAACTTTGTTATTTAAAAGGAATCAATGAAATTGCGGCCTGTCGTGTCTGTGTAGTAGAACTGGAGGGAAAAGAGAAGCTGATCACCTCCTGCAATAATGTTGCAAAAGAGGGAATGGTCATTCATACGAACAGTCCAAAGGTAAGAAGGCACAGAAGAACGACAGTAGAACTGATCCTTTCACAGCATGACTGTGAATGTGTAACTTGTTCGAGAAGTGGCAACTGCAGTCTTCAGACAGTTGCCAATGATCTGAATATTATAGAGATTCCATTTAAGATGGAAATTGAAAGACAACCGTGGAACAAGGAATTTCCTCTGATCAGGGATTCTTCAAAATGTATTAAATGTATGCGGTGCGTACAGGTTTGTGAAAAAGTACAGAGCCTTGGTGTATGGGATGTAGAAGGAACAGGATCAAGAACAACGATTAATGTAGCCGGACACAGAACGATAGAGGAAGCTTCATGCGCATTATGCGGGCAGTGTATTACGCATTGTCCGGTGGGAGCATTACGGGCAAGAGATGATACAGAAGATGTATGGGATGCAATTGCAGATCCGGATAAGATCGTAGTTGCACAGGTGGCTCCAGCTGTAAGAACAGCATGGGGCGAGGAATTTGGACTTTCTGATAAGGAAGCAACTGTCGGAAAGATCCTTGATGCTTTGAAGAGAATGGGAGTCGATTATGCATTCGACACAACATTTTCAGCTGACTTGACAATCATGGAAGAAGGGACGGAATTTTTGCACAGATTTACTGCAGGGGAATTAAAAGAGCGTCCGATGTTTACTTCATGCTGTCCGGGATGGCTTAGATTTATCAAATCACAGTATCCTCATCTGGTGAGACAGCTTTCAACGGCAAAATCACCACAGCAGATGTTCGGAGCCGTGATGAAAACTTACTTTACAGAGAAGCTTGGGGTATCACCTGAGAAGATCTACACAGTATCTGTAATGCCATGTGTGGCAAAAAAAGGGGAAAAGGAGATGGAACTGTTCTATCAGGAATATGCGGGACATGATATCGATGCAGTTATTACGACAAGAGAACTGACAAAGATGATCAAATCAGCGCATATCAGTCCGGATACACTTGCAGATATTGACAGTGACCGGCCAATGCAGGATGGAACAGGAGCAGGTGTAATTTTCGGAACAACAGGAGGTGTAATGGAGGCAGCTCTTCGAACTGCATACTATCTGCTTAAAGGTGAGAATCCACCGGAAGATGCATTTAAAGCTGTAAGAAGTACCGGATTTAATCAAAATCAGGGAATACAGGAAGCAAATTTCCAGATCGATAATGTAACAGTCAGAACTGCAGCAGTCAGCGGACTTGGGAATGCAAGAGCTCTTCTGGATCGCATCAATAAAGGAGAAGTTCATTATGACTTCGTAGAGGTAATGGCTTGTCCGGGAGGATGCGTAGGCGGTGGCGGACAGCCAATTCATGACGGAAGAGAACTTGCTTATGAAAGAGGACAGAAGCTTTACAGTCTGGATAAAAATGCAAAACGTCGGTTCTCACATGAAAATCAGGACGTTCAGAAAATGTATGAGGAATACTTTGTAAAACCTAATTCACCAAAATCACACATGTTACTGCATACAGAGCATAAACTGGAAGGTTTTTAAGGTGAAAAAGCTACATGTTAAAAAAATATCAAATATGTGAAAAAAATATCAAAATGTTATTGACAAAGAATTAACAAACGGTTATACTAAGACCATCGAAACAAACAAAAACTCACAGGAGGATAATCAACATGGCGACAAAGAAAAAAGAAAACGCAGTACCAGAGATTATTGATAATGTAGAAGCTCTCGAAGCTAAGATGAAAGCAATGAGAGAAGCTCAGAAAAAATTTGCTACTTACACACAGGAACAGGTAGACAAAATCTTTTTCGAAGCAGCGATGGCAGCAAATAAGATGCGTATCCCGCTTGCTAAGATGGCAGTAGAAGAGACAGGACGTGGTCTTGTAGAAGATAAAATCATCAAAAACCATTACGCAGCAGAGTACATTTATAATAAGTACAAAAACGATAAGACATGCGGCGTGATCGAAGAAGACAAAGCGTACGGAATTAAAAAGATTGCAGAACCAGTTGGTCTGGTAGCAGCGGTTATCCCAACTACAAACCCGACATCAACAGCAATCTTCAAAACATTAATCTGTTTGAAAACAAGAAATGCAATCATCATCAGCCCACACCCGGCAGCAAAGGCATGTACAATTGCAGCAGCAAAAGTTGTTCTTGATGCAGCAGTAAAAGCCGGAGCACCGGAAGGAATCATCGGATGGATCGATGTTCCGTCATTAGAGCTGACAACAACAGTTATGAGAGATTCAGATGAGATCCTTGCAACAGGTGGTCCTGGAATGGTTAAATCTGCATACTCTTCAGGAAAACCGGCACTTGGTGTTGGACCTGGTAACACACCTGTTATCATCGATGATTCAGCAGATATCAAGATGGCAGTTAACTCCATCATCCATTCCAAGACATTTGATAATGGTATGATCTGTGCTTCTGAACAGTCAGTAACTGTACTGGACAGCATTTATGATGAAGTTAAGAAAGAATTTGCATACCGTGGATGCTACTTCCTCAAGAAGGGAGAAGAACTTGATAAAGTTCGTAAGACAATCATCATAAACGGAGCATTAAATAATAAGATTCCTGGAAAATCAGCATATGAGATCGCTAAGTTAGCAGGTGTTGAAGTACCGAAGGCTACAAAGATCCTGATCGGTGAAGTAGAATCTGTTGATATTTCAGAAGAATTCGCACATGAGAAATTATCTCCTGTACTTGCAATGTACAGAGCTAAGACATTTGATGAGGCTCTTGCAAAAGCTGAGCAGCTTGTTGCAGATGGTGGATACGGACATACATCATCACTTTACATCCACCCATCACAGACAGAAAAGATTGAGAAACATCAGCAGGCTATGAAGACTTGCCGTATCCTGATCAATACACCTTCATCACAGGGTGGTATCGGAGACCTTTACAACTTCGGACTTGCTCCATCTCTTACACTTGGATGTGGTTCTTGGGGAGGAAACTCTGTATCTGAGAACGTGGGTGTGAAACACCTGATCAATATCAAGACAGTTGCAGAGAGGAGAGAAAACATGCTGTGGTTTAGAACACCTGAGAAAGTATACTTTAAGAAAGGCTGCATGCCTGTAGCATTAGATGAACTCGGAACTGTAATGCATAAGAAGAAAGCGTTCATCGTAACAGACAGTTTCCTGTACAAGAATGGTTATGTAAAACCGATCGAAGATAAATTAGATCAGATGGGAATCCAGCATACATGCTTCTTTGAAGTTGCTCCAGACCCAACTCTGCAGTGCGCTAGAAGAGGTGTAGAACAGATCAGAGCATTTGAGCCAGATACGATCATCGCTCTTGGTGGTGGATCCGCAATGGATGCCGGAAAGATTATGTGGTTAATGTATGAGCATCCGGAAGCAAAATTCGAAGATATGGCTATGGACTTCATGGATATCCGTAAGAGAGTATACACATTCCCTAAGATGGGAGAGAAAGCTTACTTTATAGCTATCCCAACATCTTCAGGAACAGGTTCAGAAGTAACTCCATTCGCAATCATCACAGATGCTGATACAGGAGTAAAATGGCCTATCACAGACTACGAATTAATGCCAAACATGGCTATCGTAGACGTTGACAATGCAATGACAGCACCTAAGGGACTGACAAGTGCATCTGGTATCGACGTAATGACACATGCAATCGAAGCATATGTATCTATCATGGCTACAGATTTTACAGATGGTCTTGCTATGAAGGCAGTAAAAGCAGTATTTGATTACTTACCATCTGCATATGAGAATGGTGCTAATGATCCAATCGCAAGAGAGAAGATGGCTAACGCTTCATGCATGGCTGGTATGGCATTTGCAAATGCATTCCTTGGACTGAACCACTCTATGGCTCACAAACTTGGTGCATTCCATCACCTGCCACACGGTATTGCTAACGCTGTAATCCTGACAGATGTAATGCGTTACAATGCTGCAGAAGTACCTACAAGAATGGGAACATTCTCTCAGTATCAGTATCCACATGCACTTGCAAGATACGCAGAATTAGGACGTTTTGCAGGATGCAAAGGTAAGACAGATGAAGAAGTATTTGAGAACTTCATCGCTAAACTGGAAGAACTCAAAGAGAAGATTGGCATTAAGAAGACAATCAAAGATTACGGTGTAGATGAGAAATACTTCCTGGATACATTGGATGATATGACAGAGCAGGCATTCAACGACCAGTGTACAGGAGCTAACCCAAGATATCCACTTATGAGTGAGATGAAAGAAATCTACCTGAAATGCTATTATGGAAAATAAAACAGGCAAAAATATAATATCCAAGAGTTTTTGTTTGCAAATCGGATAATGTATTTAGCATAGAAAAAGTGCAGCGTTCAACGTTGCACTTTTTCTTATGCAAAGAAAGATGGAAAATGTAAAGGGATGTTTCGAGTAGAATGATTTTCAGAATCGGATCTGTTACTTGGGAGAATAGACGGATAATAATGTTAAAAAAATAACAATAAATATATACGATAAAAAATAGTGAAAAAAATATCAAAAAACTATTTAAAAATCTGATAATAAGGTATATAATACAGATAACAAGAAGGAAGGGGCCAAAGATTCAATAAAAAGGAGGAATCTGTATGAAGCTTGAGAAGAAAAATTTAATCGTAGAGAGACCTTATAAATCAGTTTATAAGACAGAGGAAGGTATTGTTAAAATATTTGCAACAGATCATCCGAAGTCAGCGGTATTTAATGAAGCATTGAATACAGTGAAAGTTGAAGAAACAGGATTGGATATTCCAAAATTAAAAGAGGTAACTCAGATTAATGGAGAATGGGCACTGCTCATTGAGAACAGAGAAGGAAAAACTTTGGAAGAGATGATGAAAGTTGACCGTGCCAATCTTGAAAAATACATGTCAGATTTTGTAGATCTTCAGCTTAAAGTACAGAGCAAAACGGCCACAACATTACCGAAATTAAAAGACAAACTGGCAGATGAGATAAGAAGTCTGAAAGATTTGGATGCAACAGAACGTTATGAGCTTTTGACCAGATTGGAAGGAATGCCGAAGCATACGAAATTGTGTCACGGTGATTTTAACCCGAGTAATGTGATTGTTGAAAAGAACGGAAAGATGACAGTGATCGACTGGGCACATGCTTCACAGGGAAATGCAAGTGCAGATGCTGCAATGACATATCTGTTATTTGCATTACATGATCAGGAAAGTGCAGATCTTTATCTTAAGTTATTCTGCAAGAAGAGTGACACAGCAAGACAGTATGTAGAACAATGGCTGCCAATCGTAGCTGCTGCAGAGCTTGGGAAAGATATCCGTCTGGAAAAAGACTTCTTGATGAAATGGATCGATGTTATGGAGTATGAATAGATGATATTAATACAGGAAAGGTGTTGCCGCTAATTTCTACCGTGTACTATGGTATAAAAAATAAGCCTCAAAATGAGGCTTATTTTTTATACCATAGTATGCAGGAGACAATGTCAGCTACTAAATAAAATTAGAAAAATACATTTCCACCAATGTTGATTCCGGATACACCGGTTGACGCGGATCTGAACTGCAGACAATTGATAACTGCAGAATGTCTTGCACCACCAAGTGCAGCCCGAGCTACAGAATAAGCGGTGGATGAAGCACCTTTACTCAGTACTTTATTCAATGAACCGTTCCAGGTTGGAGCGAATTGTCCTGACTGGTATATAACAGCACGCAGAGTATTCGGATAAGCCGGGCTTGCTACGCGGTTCATGATAACAGTTGCAACAGCAAGCATTCCATCATAACTACCTGCTTCACATTGAAGGATTGCTGCTAATAATGCGACATCCGTTGTAGATACATTGGTGTTGTTGCCTGTGTTGGTAGTATTGTTGCCGGTATTATTAGTGGTGTTATTTTGATTAGTCGAACCGTTTGTTGTTGAATTTGTTTTATTCGCGTTATTCGTAGTATTGGTTGAGTTACTTGGTTTTGAGGCTTCTGATTTTACAGAGCCAGATATTTTATCATTCTGTGCAAGCTTTAATGCTTCCTCGGCAGCTTTGGCACGATCCAACTGTGCCTGATAATTTGCCAGTTCTCCGGAAGTGGATGAAATCTTTGAATTCAGTTCATCACGTTTGCTTGTCAATGTTTCCTGAAGTCCGGAAAGTTTGCTTTGCTGTTCTTCCAGATCTTTCTGTTTCTTTTCTACATTAGCACGAACCTGCTGTAATTCTTCCAGCATAGAGCGGTCATACTTACTGATAGTTGCAACATATTCAGCTTTATTCAGAAAATCTCCCATATTTTCGGAAGTGAGCAGAATCTGAACCAGAGATGCTCCGCCGCCTTCATACATGAATTTGATACGATCTTTCATGGAATCATACTGAGCTTCTTCATTAAGCTGGGCAGAAGCCAGATCCAGTTTTGATTTCTCTACTTTGGCAGCCAGATCCTCTACCTGACTGGAAGCAGTGTCCAGCTCTTTACTTAAAGAAGATAACTGGCTGTTTAAATCGTTTAACTCACCTTTGAGATCAGAGGTGGTATTTTCCAATTCATCTGTCGAAGGTGCTGAATATACCGGAGTACTAACAGAAGCAATTGTTACGGTGCAGATGGTAATTGCCAAAGCCGATCGTAATGCTCGTTTCTTTTTCATACTTATCATAAACATATCCTTTCCCTTTTCGCGAATGCTTTTCTATTATACAACAAAATTCATTATAAAGCAAATTTTAGGTTTCTTTTGGCAGGTTAAAGATATATTAAACTTTATGTAAACTAATTCGGAAAAGGTTTACAGAGGAAAGAATTATGTATAAAATAAATAGGTAGAATGTCTGAATAAGAGAGGAATATATATAATATGAAAAAATACGAAGAAGAAAATTATAGGTTGGAAAATATCAGTGAGCAGATCTATCCGTGGATAAAAGCAGAGCTTACGGATTCCCAGGCTTTGAATGGAAAGCATTTTTCGGAAGAAGATGCACCTGTAATTGGGTTCCTTGGGGATCTGAACGTAGTGTTTGCAATTAAAAGAGGGGAAGATATATATGAGATCTTAAAGGATAACATGCTTCCGCCTGAATGTGATATCATAAAACTGTATCATAAAGCTTGTGAAAATCTGAACAGAGATGTAGAATTTGTAATTGCGAATACCTGGTATGGGGGATATGGGATCGTAGCAGACGGACATCATGAGGCAAGTTCCGTGTGCTTTAAGCATATCTGGCAGGTCTGCGCAGACAAGTTGAAGGATGATCTGATTATCATGATTCCGAGAAAAGATACAGTGTTGTTTGCTCCGGCCGGAAATAAAGATATCGTTGAAAAAATGATCGATCACGGAGAAAAGGCATATGAACAGGGAGGGAATAAGATCAGTAAGAAACTTCTTATGTTTTTAAGAGAAGGAAAGGAATTAATTACATATGAAAATTAAAACCAGAATGATTGGAATGGATCTGGATGGAACACTTTTAAAATCTGACAAAGAGTTGACACAATATACGAAAGATGTGTTGAAAAGAGCGATTGAACAGGGAATTATTGTGATGCCGGCGACGGGAAGACCTATTACGGGAGTGCCAAAGGAACTGCTGGAATTCCCGGGCATACGTTATGCGGTTACTGCGAACGGCGGAAGAGTTATAGATCTTGAGAAGAATGAAGCAATTGTAGAGGAACTGCTTCCACATGATATTGCAGAAGTAATGATGGACGTATTCGAACATTATGATACATTTCGGGAGATTTATTTTGATGGCGTAGGCTATGCTTCGCGGGAAGCACTGGAACATATTGGTAAATATCTGAGTGTTCCGGCAATGGCGAATTATATTATGTCTACACGTGTGGCAGTGGATGATGTGAGAGTCAAATTTGATGAGACGAAACTTCCTGTAGATAAGATCCAGGCGTTATTTACTTCTGTGGAAGATCGTGATGCGGCCAGAAAAGAGATCGAAGATGTTCCGGGAATTGAGATCACGGGAGCGCTTCCGATGAATCTGGAGATTAATGCAGCAGGAGTGAACAAGGGAAAAGCAATGATCGAACTTGGAAAGCTTCTTGGAATTCCAAGAGAAGAAATCATGGCGTTCGGAGATGGCAACAATGATCTGAAGATGCTGAAAGAAGTAGGAACGGGTGTGGCAATGGAAAATGCCATTCCTTCCGTAAAAGAAGCAGCAGATTATGTGACATTATCCAATGACGAAGAGGGCGTTGCGAAATTTATAGAAAAATATGTGCTGGATTAAGGAAAGGAGCGCAACATGTTAGATATTATCAAGGTTATAATTTTAGGAATTGTAGAGGGAATCACAGAGTGGCTTCCTGTCAGCAGTACCGGACATCTGATTCTGGTTGGAAATGTGCTGAAACCAAGTATGAGTGATGCATTTATGGAGATGTTTGATGTGGTTATCCAGTTAGGTGCGATCATGGCAGTTGTAGTACTGTATTTTCATAAGTTGAACCCGTTTTCACCAAGAAAGAGCCACAAGCAGAAGATGCTGACCTGGCAGATGTGGATCAAGGTACTGATCGCATCGGTACCTGCAGGAATCGTAGGAGTTCTGTTCAATGATATTCTGGATGAGATCTTCTATAAACCGATTCCGGTAGCAGTGATGCTGATCGTATATGGTATCTTATTTATCGTTGTAGAAAATCATAATGCAGGCAAAAAACCTTCTGTGACAAGGATCTCCCAGTTAAGTGTACAGATGTTATTATGGATCGGTTTCTTCCAGATGCTTGCGCTGATACCGGGAACATCAAGATCAGGAGCTACGATTGTCGGAGCACTGCTGATCGGAGTATCAAGAGAAGTGGCTGCAGAATTTACATTTTTCCTGGCAATTCCGGCAATGTTTGGTGCCAGTCTTTTGAAACTGATCAAATTCGGTTTCCATTTTACAGGCGCAGAATTTGGTCTTCTGATGCTTGGATGTATCGTGTCTTTTGGATTATCGGTTATTGCGATCAAGTTCCTTATGGGATATATCAAACAGCATGATTTTAAAGTATTTGGATATTATCGTATCGTTTTGGGCGGTCTGATCATTGTATGGACTATTATTCAGACTGTAATTGCATAGAAATGTATAAAGAAAATGGGTGGATGTTTTGCGAATATGTGGAATTATCCACTTGTTTTTTGATTAAAACATGATAATATATTAAGTATATATGTATTTTTATACAGTTTGTCAAAAGAATGGAGGAAAAGATTATGAAATTAAAGAAACTTATCAGTGTAATGCTGATTGGTGCATGTGTATGTTCTATGGCAGCATGCGGATCTAAAAAAGAGGAAAAGAAAATTGAAAGTGCAGATGATCTTAAGGATGCAAAGATTGGTGTTCAGACAGGTACAACAGGCGATATCTACTGTTCTGATGATTTCGGTGATGATCATGTAGAGCGTTTTAATAAAGGTGCAGATGCAGTACAGGCACTGGTAAAAGGAAAGATCGATGCAGTTGTTATTGATAACGAGCCTGCAAAAGCATTTGTAGATGCAAATGACGGACTGAAGATTCTTGAGACACCTTATGTAGAAGAAGATTATGCAATGTGCTTTAAAAAGGGCAATACAGAGCTGGAAGACAAATTCAACGCAGCAATCAAGGAACTGAAAGAAGACGGAACATTTGATAAGATCGTTGGATATTATATCGACGGAACAGAAGAAAAAGGATATGAGTCTCCGGCAGATGTCGATCATTCTAATGGTAAACTTGTGATGGCAACAAATGCAGCATTTGAGCCATATGAATATTATGAAGATAACAAGATTGTTGGTGTTGATGTAGACTTTGCACAGGCAATCGCAGATAAGCTCGGTATGGAACTTACTGTAAATGATATGGAATTTGACTCAATTATTGCAGCAGTTGACAGCGGAAAAGCAGATTTTGGTGCGGCTGGTATGACTGTTACAAAGGAAAGAGAGAAACAGGTAGATTTTTCTGATTCCTATTACACAGGAAAACAGATGATCATCGTTAAGAAATAATCCAGAAGAGTAGGATGAGAACATGCAGGAATTGAAAAGTAGTTTTATTTCGAATTTTATAGATGATAACCGCTGGAGATATATTACAGATGGTCTGAAGATCACTTTGCTGGTTACTGTATTTGCAGTATTGATTGGTGTAGTACTTGGATTCTTGATCGCAATTGTCCGTACAACACATGATAAGACCGGTAAATTAAAGATTCTAAACGCAATCTGTAAAGTATATCTGACTGTGATTCGTGGAACGCCTATGATGGTACAGCTTCTGATCATGTGGTTTATTGTGTGGGCTAGTGCAAGATCTACTGACAGCAACATGCTGCGCTGTGCAATCCTGGCATTTGGTATCAATTCAGGTGCTTATGTGGCTGAGATCTTCCGTTCAGGAATCATGTCTATCGATAAAGGACAGATGGAGGCTGGACGGAGTCTGGGACTTAGTTCCGGACAGACGATGAAGCTGATCATTATGCCCCAGGCATTTAAAAATGTGCTGCCGGCACTGATCAATGAGATGATCGTGCTGCTGAAAGAGACATCTATCATCGGTTACATCGGTATGACGGATATCACGAAAGCAGCGACACTGGTACAGAGCCGTACATACGAAGCCTTTGTACCGTTGATCGCAGCAGCAGTATTTTACTGGGTGCTGGTAACGATTCTGACATACTTTATGGGTAAACTGGAGAGGAGGTTGAGAAAAAGTGACCGCAAATAAAGGAAAAGTTTTATTGCAGGTACAGGGACTGGAGAAGAAGTTTGATGATAACCAGGTTCTGGACGGTATCACCACAGATATCTGTCAGGGTGAAGTGGTAGCAGTCATCGGCCCATCCGGTTCCGGAAAATCTACCTTTCTTCGTTCACTGAACCTTCTGGAAGTTCCAACCGGTGGCAAGATTCTTTTTGAAGGTGTGGATATTACAGATCCGAAGGTTGATATCAACCGCCACCGTCAGAAAATCGGTATGGTATTTCAACAGTTCAATCTGTTTCCACATAAGACAGTAAAAGAGAATATCATGCTGGCTCCTGTGACACTGGGACTGATGAAAGAAGAGGAAGCTTCTGAGAAAGCAGAAGAACTCCTTGCCCGTGTGGGTCTTCCGGACAAAGCAGATGCTTACCCGGACAGCCTTTCCGGTGGACAGAAACAGCGTATCGCCATCGCACGTGCCCTGGCGATGAATCCGGATGTGATGCTCTTTGATGAGCCGACTTCCGCGCTGGATCCGGAGATGGTCGGAGAAGTACTGGAGATCATGAAAGAACTGGCACAGACAGGAATGACCATGGTAGTTGTTACCCATGAGATGGGATTCGCCAGAGAAGTGGCCACCAGAGTAATTTTCATCGATGAAGGAAAGATCCAGGAAGAGAATACACCGGATGAATTCTTTGCACACCCGAAGAATCCGAGACTGCAGGAGTTCTTATCAAAAGTATTGTAACAGAAAACAGGCAATGACCGGAAAAGGTCATTGCTTATTTTACTTACAGGAAATTACTTTCATGTAAAGAAAAAAACATTCCGCGAGGATACGCAAGGCACATTTTTGGTTCTCTATAGTTTGTACAAAAAAATAACAGATTCAGAACTGAATATTTATAAAACGACGAAAAATGGTAATTCATGTTAAAAAAATTGCATTTATATTGAAAATGCACAAACCCAGTGTTATACTTTCGGATAGTATGATAAATATGTGAAAAAAAGTAATGAGAGAACAAAAGTAAAGTTCTCGTTTTCTGAGGGGGAAACAGAAAGATGTACAAAAAAGGCTCGAAGGGCTGGTTAAAACACTTTGATTTTATTTTGCTGGATATGATCTGTCTTCAGATCGCATTCCTGCTTGCCTATGTGATCCGTCATGACAGCGGCAGTCCCTACATAGTTCCACTATATCGGAACATGGCGATTTTTATGGAACTGCTGGATATCATCGTGATGTTTTTCTATGAGACATTATCCAATGTTTTGAAACGGGGATATTTCAGGGAGTTTGCAGTGACGGTAAAGCATGTGCTCCTTGTGGAACTGTTCTCGGTGCTGTATCTGTTTACGATGCAGGAAGATCAGGCGTACTCCAGAACCGCACTATATCTGACCGGTGTGATCTATGCGATTCTCACTTACATTGTCCGGATCATCTGGAAAAAAATTCTTCGAAGCAGGATGAGTGAAGGAAACCGTTCTCTGTTGGTCGTGACGACAAAAGATATGGCAGAGCAGGTCGTTCATAATATCCGGGAGAATAACTATGAACGCTTTGCTTTATCCGGTCTGGTAATTATCGATGATGATCTCTGCGGTACGAAAATCGCAGGCGTTCCGGTAGTAGCCAACGAAGAAAATGCAGCTGCTTATGTCTGCCGGGAGTGGATCGACGAGGTATTTGTCATTCCGGCAACCGATGTTCCCTATCCGTATGCTCTGATGGAACAGTTTGCGGAAGCGGGTGTGACGGTACATCTGAATCTGGCGAAAGTCTCCGAGGCGATGGGCGGTAAAAAACAGCTGGTGGAAAAAGTCGGACCCTATACCGTACTGACAACCAGTATCAACTATGCATCCACAAAACAGTTGTTTATGAAACGCGCGATCGATATCGCCGGTGGCCTGTTGGGCTGTCTGCTGACTTTACTGATCACTTTGTTCGTGGGTCCTGCTATTTACCTGAAGTCCCCGGGTCCGATCTTCTTTTCCCAGGAGCGTGTCGGTAAAAACGGTAAGAAATTCAAAATGTACAAATTCCGCAGCATGTATATGGATGCAGAAGAACGGAAAGCCGAACTGATGAAACAGAACCGTGTCAGCGACGGCATGATGTTCAAGCTGGACTTTGATCCTCGTGTCATCGGTAATAAAATCCTGCCGGACGGAACGAAGAAAACCGGTATCGGTAACTTTATCCGCGTCACCAGCCTGGATGAATTTCCACAGTTCTTTAATGTACTGAAAGGAG
>ENA-OQHR01000884-OQHR01000884.1-human-gut-metagenome-genome-assembly--contig:-NODE-884-length-17958-cov-4.448856_pt1 | contig 17958 bp, 14 predicted proteins | sample MGYA00242566_ERZ504725 | MGnify/ENA primary metagenome ERZ504725 (study PRJEB26092, sample SAMD00036217) | human gut metagenome | host: Homo sapiens | study: EMG produced TPA metagenomics assembly of... | reverse complement strand
TAGAGCAGATATTGCACTTTGAAATCGCACGATCTTTGCCAGCTGTTTGGGGCTGAGTCCGGTTTCATTCCGGAAACATTTGTCAATGTATCTGGTTGTGTAGCCGGTATCCTCCGCCAGCTGTTCTATGGAAATGCTACCGGCAGAGCGAATCATCAAATTAGAAGAATGGAGCACCAGCAGGTTTTGATGCTCCTGCGAACAGACCCGGCGATAGATGCTCATATAAGAGCGCATAAACACACGAATCTGTTGCCGGAAATCTGTAGTATTGCAAATGCCCTCCAGCATTCGCCTGTCCTGAATCAAATCGTCCAGCGGAATGCGGTGGTTAACCAGATGTGACATAATGTCAGCACTGCCCAAAACCGGATTATAGCCCGGCAGAAACCGCACGCCGAAATAGGAGGTGTTGCTCTCCGAGAGCACAATCTGCGGCGACAGGACCGTACCGCAGATTTCTGCGTAGGGATGCTTCGGATTACAGCAGAACACCATGTCCACACACCCGTCCGGAATCGCATAGCGAGGCTCTATCCCAGTAAAACAATGATAAAAATGCACGATGCCAAACCGGTTCAGAATGAACTTTTCATAGGAACGGGAGGATGTTACGAAAAACGGCTGCTTCGGTGTCATATAAATCTGTTTTTCCATGTATCGCTCCTCCTCTCATGCGATTTCCCGTTAAAATAATTTCTATCCTATTATAATACAGCCCCTTAGAGATTTCAAGTAGCATCTGATAAAAAAAGCAGCCTTACAGAAAAATTTTCTTTCTGTAAGACTGCCTTTTCAACAGAATATTTTCAGAGTTTATTTTACTTTTTTCTGCAAAGAATAGCGCAGTGATTTAGAAGCTGTTTTCACACGAATGCATATGGATTTTCGAGCAAAATCTGAAAACAGTCTCTTACTCCGGACGAGTCCCGGTGTTAACGTCCGCCGGGACACTCTGAACCTCCGGAACAGCATCCAGATGCAATTTCTTTGCCACTTCCGGATTGTGATTGATCTGATACAGATCAGACTCCATTGCCATGACTTCCTTGATCTGGTACGGCTTGAACATGGGACGTTTCATCACACACTTGATCCAGATGACCGCATAGACCGACAAAATCGCAACGGTAATGAGAAAGATCAGATAGATCCGTTTCTTGACCTCCCAGCTGGAGTCGATGTTGTAGATCATAAAAGCGTTGCCCAGAACGCCGATAATGGGAATCAGCGGGCCAAAAGGAAGCTTAAATGTTCTGGGGGCTTTCAGCAGGCGCTTCCGCAGAATCAGCACATCGCAGTGCAGAATGATGTAGGAGAAGATCCAGAACGTGCAGCCCGTCAGAATCAGGAATGTCAGCTGATCGCTGGTGGAAAGTCCGGTAATGTTGATGAGAATCATTGCGATTGCCACCAGCAGCAGCCCCACATAAGGTGTGCCATGCCGATTCTTGCGCATGAACACAGCGGGCAGCAGCTTCAGCTTTGCCATACCGGAACAGATCTGAGCGATAGAGAACATAGCGGTGTTCAGGGTGCTGACCACTGCCAGAAGAGAGATGATGGTCATCCAGATCGTACCGACTTTGCCATACAGCAGGGTACCGTACAGAATATGAGGGACAGTGCTGACGCTCAGTTCCTCCCACGGCGTATAGTGGCTAAAGCCAACGACCATGAAAATCTGCATCAGCAGAATTGCCAGCAGACTGATGACCATGCCCAGCGGCACTTTCCTCCGGGGATTTTTGACCTGTGTGGAAATGGGGACAATGAACTCTACGCCAATGAACAGAAAGAATGCCAGTCCCAGCAGGGAGAACACATCGCCTGGCTTCGAGGAGAGCACCTCCGGCTGTTCCACGACCTGACCGGTGCCCAGCTTGATCGTTCCCATGATGCCCAGAAACAGCAGCGAACCGATCAGCCCGTATGCCACAATATTCTGCACCTTGGCGAACATGTCTACGCCGAACAGGTTCAAGCCCAGCAAAAGCAGAATCAGCACAATAGAATAAACCGAACCCGGAATGGGAACATTGGGAAGGACACTGCTCAGAGTGTTGCCGAACATGGCAGCTTCCGAGCTGCCCATGATGGTCTGACATGTCAGATAACCGCCTACAGTGATGACGATGGACACAAACGGTCCGAAGCACGCCAGCGTGTACTGCGCCATACCGCCTGTCAGGTTCGGCATCAGAGCATTCAGCTCACAGATGGAAAACGCCGTCAGAATGTTAAAGGCGCAGGCAATCGCCATGGTAATGATAAACGGCAGACCAATGGCCGATGCCCCCTGCCCGATGGAGAGCAGACAGCTTGTGGCAATTATCAAGCCGACACCAGTCGCCACAATACTGGGTAAGCCCAACTTTTTCTCTTGCATCATTCTCAACTCTTTTCTTTCTGGAACAAATCCTTATTTCTCGCCGTACAGCAGGGCATCAATGCCCTCCTCACCAGTACGGACACGAATGACATTGGTCACATCGGAAACAAAAATCTTGCCGTCGCCGATGTGTCCGGTGTACAGTTCTTTTTTGACAAACTCCAGCAGCCCGTCCAGTTCCTCGGTGGGCAGGACGATCATGACAACCTCTTTCGGCAGCAGGCTGATCTCCTTGTTCTTTTCCTCCACCTCGAATTCCTGCGTGCCGTGCTGCACACCGCAGCCCAACACCTGATATACCGTCATGCCGGTAATGTGAAATTTTCCCAATGCCTTTTTCAGCGGCTCGATCTTGGAAATACCGGTGATAATTTCGACTCTGGATAACTTCATAAAAACTCCTCCTGTCATTTGCAACAATTCTAAAAAAGAAAAAAGATGCCGAATTTCTCAGAGAAACTCGACATCTTTGTCTTTCTGTTTCTATTATAGCAGACATACGTCTCAAAAAATTGTATAAATCCGAACTCACTGAAAACGGTCGTACCGCAGTGCGGAAAGGTCCACTGCTGTTTCCTGCTCCATTGCCAGCTGCGACAGCACCAGCCCGACTGCCGGCGAGATGCCGAAGCCGTGTCCGCTAAATCCGCACGCCAGAATCAGTCCCGGAACCTCCTCCACAGTACTGATAACCGGCACATGGTCGGCACAGGAATCCATCCAGCCCGCCCAGCTGCGGACAACCTTGATGTTTGCCAGATTCGGAAAATAGTGCATGATGCCGCGGCAGGCTGCCGAAGCAGCGATGCTGGAGGAAAGAGGCTTGCCTGGCTTTGCATACGGTTCCAAGCCGGAGTTCAGACCAAAGACAAACGAACCGTGTTCCGTCTGATGCCCGTAGAAATCCGCATCCGCAGTGCCAAGCATCTGCCAGAACATGGGAGCGACTGCCTCGGTGACCAGTGTTTCCAGCAGCACCGGCTGCATGGGAACATCAATGCCCACAGTTGATGCAATGAAACGGCTCTCATAGCCCGCTGCCAGAATGATTTTGTCGCCCTCGTACACATTGCCGGACTCAGTCACAACCTGACGTGCAGCGCCCTTGATTTTCCGCAACTCCACGACTTTTTCGCCGGAGATGAAGTGTGCCCCAAGACGGCGTGCCATTTTATAGTAGCCCATGGTCGCCATCAGCGGATTGGCGTGTCCGTCGGTGGGACACCAGCTGGCACAGGTCACAGCATCGGACAAATACGGATTGATGCGTCTTGCCTCGTCGCCGGAGATCATGCGCACATCCACGCCGCAGGCCACAGCACGGTCTGCCAGTCCCTCCAGGATCTTCTGATGCTTCGGCGTGCTGCCAAGACGGAGGTTGCCCTCCTGATAATATTCCACATTGGTGTCCAGCATCTCCGACAGGTGCGGCCAGATATGCTGGATGGCATACATCACCAGCGGCAGTTCTCTGGGATCACGGCCGGACTGGCGGACACCGCCGCCGTTGCGGGTAGAGCCGCCGTTGCCGATGTTCTCGCTGCCCTCCAGTACCAGAACGGAGACACCATTTTTTGCAAGATTATATGCCGCAGCGCATCCGATGATGCCGCCGCCAACGATAATGACTTCTGCATTCATTTTGTCTCCTCCTTATCTCTTGCCAGCACTTTCATTTCAATGGGGCGCATGGGCGCTCTGCCGGTGGCAGGACCGAGTTCATTGGGACGCACGCCCAGTTCCCGTGCAACGATGCCCTTTACCAGTTTCGTACAGGTCTGCCCCTGACAGAGTCCCATACCGGTTCGCAGATACCGGCGAATTTCGGTGAGGGTGAACATGCCGTCATGCACCGCACGGCGAATCTCCCCTTTCGTAATCTCTTCGCAGCGGCAGACGATCATGTCGTCGTCCGGCTGGGGAACAAACGGTTTCAGTTCACGGTTTCTGTCATTCATGCTGTCTCCTCCTCCCGAAAAAATCTTGCTTTCATGGCATATTCTTTCGGCACTTTCATGGTAAGCAGATTCGTATGGTCGAATGCCTTTGCGCTGCGCACATTGACCACCTCTGCCTCACAGACCTTATCGCCCTTTCGGTTCAGGGCAACGCCCTTGTCGCCTTTCTGCGGCAGGGGCAGGAACTCATACGGCAGTGTGATTTCTGCGGTACCGTCTCCGCAATCCTCGTTCACGAGGAAGATTGCCTGACCGGAACAGGAAGCTACACACATCCCGCAGCCGGTGCACTTTTTCTCCGGATCGATGGACGGCAGTGCGGTGATGTTGCTGCCGATGCGGATGCAGTGCTTCGGACATGCATCCTGACACGGGTTGCAAGGGATGTTCTGGGTACACTCAATGACCGGATGCACACCGCTGCCGTGGGTCACACCGGGAAAGCGCTCGATCTCCGCCTCGGCAACGAACCCGTGTTTCAACAGGTTTTGCGAAATTTCCACACCCTCTTCGGTCTCGGTAATCTGTTTGCCACGCATTCCCGGTGCAAACATACCCTGCCGCAGACCAGCCAGCGCAGCCTCCTGCTTGGCTGCCTCTTCCTTACAGGTTTCCTCCGAGATAAAGCCCAGCCGTGCAGCTGCTGCAATCCCGGCGATTCTTCCCTCGATCATGGCACTGGAAGCTTCTTCAATACCGGAAACATCTCCGGCAGCATAGATGCCGGGAATCGATGTTTCGCCGTATTCATCCACAACCGGAACAAATCCGGCCTTTGCCGGATTGTCCTCCATGGCGCATCCTGCCATATCGCACAGCTTGGACATGGGCGAAAGACCGACTGCCAGACAAATGGTATCCACATCGAAGTGCTTTTCCGTGCCCGGAATGATCTGCCAGTTCTTGTCCACTTCTCCGATGGTCACGCCAGTGACGCAATCTTCCCCGTCTGCGGAAATAATTGTATGGGACAGATAGAACGGCACACCGCATCTTGCTACCTTGGCTGCGTGAACGCCATAACCGCCCACACGGGGCGCTGCGTCTGCCACGGCAACCACTTCACAGCCCGCCTGCATCAGCTGGAAGCTGACCACCAGTCCCACGTTACCGGAACCCAGCATCAGCACACGCTTGCCCGGCAGTGTGCCGTGGAGGTTCATCATGGTCTGCGCTGCACCTGCGCCGATGACACCCGGCAGCGTCCAGCCCGGAAACGTGACCATGTTCTCACTTGCGCCGGTGGCAATCAGAATCGTGTCCCCCTTGACGTGGATGACATGGTCTTCGACCTTGACAGTCACTTCCTTTTCCGGAAAAATGCCGATCACGATGGCATTCAGAACAACCTCAACCCCCAGAGATGCTGCCTCTGCCAGAAGCTCTTCACCAATATGGAAGCCTCGAATCTTTGCCTTGTGTTCTTTCGAGCCAAAGAACTTGTGAATCTGCTTGAACAGCTGTCCGCCGGGCTTTGCGTTTTCATCGTATACCACAACGTGCATTCCCTTTTTTGCCGCCTCAATGGCTGCGGACAAGCCTGCCGGCCCTGCGCCGACCACAATCATATCATAACGCTTCATCATTTTGCTGCACCCCCCGGCTGTTCTGCAGTCACACCATACTGTGTCCGGATCTCCATGCCCTCTTCCAGCGGCGTGATACACGTCCGCACATTCGGCTGTCCGTTGACGACCATGACACAGTCGGTACAGCGCCCGATGGCGCAGAAGATTCCTCTTGGCTTATGCTCTTTTCTGGTGTAGCGGTGCACCATCACGCCGGCATTTTTCAGTGCCATGGCGATTGGCTCTCCGGCATATCCCTGTAGTGTTTTTCCATCAAAAGTAAAGGAAACCAGCTGTCCCTTTTCATATGTTCCCAGAATCGGATGTTCCTGTATTCTCATGTCTGCTCCTCCTGTCTCTTTATACCATCTGCGGGGTATCCCAAAGCTTCAGCTTTGTGCCGATGCCCTTTTTCAGCGCATTGCGGTAAACCATTGTGCCCCAGGCCACATCCTCTACCGGCATACCGCCAATGGAGTACACGATGATCTCATCGTCTTTCCGGTGCAGCGGAATGTTGCCCATCAGGATGTCGCCCAGATCGTCCACCTGCTCCGGTTTCATCTTGCCCTCTGCAATCAGATCCATGACATGCACTGCCGGAATCGGAACGGTGTTGTAAGCGTTGGGCTTCATCTCCTCTTCCCATGCCTCGTACAGCTTGATGTTGTCCGTCACGGTTCTTGCACGGTGAATTATGAAGTCATCATCGAACCGGAGCGCCGCCGTGGAACTGATCAGTGCACCCGGCTTGATCCATTCCTCTTTGATGTACGGATACAGGCTGGGATCGCCGGTGGGCGTGGAAGTGCTTGCCGAAACAATATCGGCATCCCGTACCGCCTCTTCCATGGTATCCACCGCATACACATTCACCTGCGGATATTCTTTCTTCACGTGGGCAATGAACTTTTCCAGCGAGGCTTTTCCACGACCCTTGACCTTAATGGTCTCAATGCCGGGACGAACTGCCATGATCGCTGCCAGCGCCGTCTTGCTCATCACGCCCGGACCAATGATGGCAGCCACCTTGGAATCCGGCTTGGACAAGTGCTTGTATCCCACACCCGGAACTGCGCCGGTGCGGTAAGCGGAGAGGATGTTGGCGGACATATATGCCACCGGTGCGCCGGTGTCCTTGTCATTCAGCGTCAGCATCAGGATGGAACGGGGCAGACCCTTTTCCTTATTGGCACAGTTGGAGCCGTACCACTTCATGCCTGCCATGTCGAACACACCGCCCAGATACGCCGGCATTGCCATAAAACGTCTGTCCGGACCGTCTACCGGCATTTCCGGAAACGGAGAGGACGGCGGGAACATGACCATACATCCGTGGGAGTTGCCGTTTGCGCCACCCATCCGATAATCGCCAACTTTCATCAGCTTGAACATTTCCTCCATGGCATCGATGCAGCCTGCCATATCCTTGACACCGGCTGCCACCATATCCTCTTCGTTCAGATACAAAAAATCAACTTCTGGATAGCTCATCTGAAATACCTCCTACGAAACGTCCGGCACACGCCAGTGTGTGCTGCGCTTCCTGAAAAATAAAGCAAAATAAAAAAGGAGTTCAGATGTTTGATCTCATCTGAACTCCTTTGTTCGAGTATTATCATACCACAGCCGGAACAGAAAAAATTGTAAAAAGCGGAACTAAAGCCTATGGCAGCATTGACGGATGATTTTCATTTCATTGCAGAAGGGGGGTTCTCAAAAGTCATACAAAATCTCCACAGACAAATTATCCGGATTCCTTGTTCCATCCACCCGATAGACGTCTAATATCTCTTTCAGATCCGCCATGATCTGCGGCCGTATTTCATCCGGCACGGATTGGATGGGATTCTCCCACGATGTGTTCAGACTCCAAACTCTGGTGTTGGGCAATCTGTTCTCTTTTCTCAGCGGCAGGATCATCTCCCACGCCCTCCAATGCAAAAAGAACAGTTCCTCATCCGGATAATCCCGATGGGTTCCGATTGCCACAAAAATCACATTTTTCTCGGTGTCTGCAATGCACGCACTGGGATGGAGCACCCCGAGGGCAGGAGAAAGCGGGTTTTCGATTTGTTTTCGCACAAACTGTTCCTGTTGTTTCGGCGTCAGTTTCTTCAAAGAAAATGCCATGAGAACCTCCTATGCCAAAATTTAGAACCTGTCTTCACAAGAAATATATGTGGATTTTCGAGCATAATTTTGTTGCAGACAAGGCAAAAATACGCAGGCGGGCTGTCGCCCGGCAAGTATTTTTCACGCAGTATGCAACAAAATTTGCCGAAAAGGCACGTGTATACGCTTGTGAAGACAGGTTCTTATTGTCTAAAATCACTGGAATCCGTCCCCGAAATTCTTCTTGTGATATCCGCAGTCGCAGTACGGACCTCCGGAGGCAAGCGTGTATTCCCGCACGAAATTCGTCACGCCACCCGCCTCACTCATGGTATAATCGAGATGACATAGTGCCGGAGTGAGATCATACAATCCCAGCTTTTTCATCAAAACGCAGATACCGCATTTGGTAAAGCGCCCCTCATAACCGCTGCCGTCGGGGTACTCATAAAACTCCATATTCCAAGAGTACGGATTGCGGTCGGCGGCTTTCAGTGCAGCTGTGGATTTCATTCCGGCGATATCCTTTTCGGCGAACTTCTTTCTCCCGCTCTTGCGGCAGAACCACCGCATCAGCTTTGTCATCATGGCGTCTGCGTAGTATTCCGTCAGTTTCTCCACATCCGGCCGTTCCGGCATGGACAGAACGAATGCGCCCAGCATTGCAGTATTGACAACATTCATCTTGAAACGATCCGCCTTTTCAAACTCCGGCAGCTCACGGATAATCTCCTGATATTTTGGCTTTGCGTGTTTGGTGATGGCTTTTGCCGTTTGCACATCGTAACCGAATGTGGCTGTCAGCTGTTTCTGAAACGATCCGGCAAACAGCGCCCACATTCCCAGTGGCATCCCCATGTATTTCATTCTGCATTCCCCCATTTTTCAAGAACCACGATCTTGTTGGAAATATTCCGCACAAATGGGATCTTCTCCAGCAGCTTGTAAATCGGCAGAAATGCTGCCATACCCTCGGTCAGGAAATGTTCCTCAGCAAACCGAAAGTCCGGCAAAAGCGCTGCCAATGCCTTTCCGCTCTTTATGCCCCATGTGAATTTTGCACGGCTGCCCTCAATGGACTTCTCCTTGAATCGTTTTGCAACAGCCGGATTCATGATCTCAACCGCTACAGCAGCTTTTTCAAACCGCTTTGAGATCACCGCAAAAATCTGCTTCACATCTGCATCGGACAGGTACATGGTCAGACCCTCGATGATTACCAGTGCCGGCATATCCTGCTCTGTGATTTTGCTGCCCCAGTCATCCATGGCAGACATGGCAATCTGCGAAATCGTGCCATTCTCCGGCAGCAGCTGTTCCCGCACAGCAATCGTCTGCGGCAAATCCAAGTTGTACCAGTGCGAATACCCCTGCATGCGATAGCATCGGGTATCCAGTCCGCAGGCGATGTTGACGACTACTGCACCGGCATTTTTGGCGAGCCATGCCCCCACCAGCTGGTCGAGCACCAGTGTGCAGGCGATGACACCGCTGTGCATGGCGGAATCCTTGTCCGCAAGGGAAAAATCATAGTGGAGTTTGCCAATGATCTCCTCCGCTTTTTTGTCTTGAATCACGCCACGACCTGCGCTCTCCTTGGCACGGGCATATACCGTTTGCAGCATGGTTTCCGGCACGCCGGAAAGTGTTATTGTTTCAGCCATATCAATGCAACGCTCCCTTTCCATCTCTATAGTTAGAGAATGCTAGCCACAATCCATTGAAAAAGCCGCACGAAAGCAGCGGTTCATAGAGTTGTGAATTTCAATTACTTCTATTATACCATATTACCACTGCAATTACAACCATTTTCAACAAGAAATTCACGTGCCCCCGCTGCAAAACAAACAGCCCGGAATCCTATTGCGGAATTCCGAGCTGTTTTCTTTGAGATACCGTGAAAAAACTCTAATCGTTCAGCAGTCCCACCACGACCTGCCGCTGCGTTCCGTCATCGGTGCAGGTGATGATGGTGATTCTGTCATCGCCGAAATCGTCAAGCACCCAGACGTCATCCGGATCAACGATTTTGCTTTCAGTCACAGTGTAATGATACGCCTGCTTTTGCTTGTCATACAGCGTGATCTCCATGCCGATCTCGACGTTTTTCAGGTTGTTGAAATATTCTTTGTACAGTGTGCTGCTGTGTCCAGCAATGCAATAATTGCCCTCGCCGAAGTCCCCGCTGTCCTTGAAATGCCCTGTCGCTTTGGAAAGCGTTTCGTTATCAGTGCCCTCTAAAATAGGGGCTTTGATGTCTAGATCTGCAATTTCCACAACAGGATTATTATCGAGCAATATCTTCTTTTGGTAAAGTCGATAACACTTTCGGACACCGAAAAATCCAAGGATGCTGACACCAATCAGAACTGCAATGAGTCCTGAGAGAAACATCGCCCACTGCTTTTTGGTCTTACGCATCTTCTTTACGCTTGAGGACACCCGACGCCTTTACTGCACCGAATCCGAAACCCATGAACAGTACCGCACCCACGCACAGAAACCAGTTTGTCATGGAGTTGTTTCCGGTCTGGGGCAGATTGACTTCCGTGTTGGAGGAGTCTGTGCCGGTACCGGTCTTCGGGTCAACGGTATAAACATCCAGCACATTGCCGTTTTCGTCGGTCAGCGTGATCTTGCAAGTATTCTCCGAACGTGCAGTGATTTCTGCATTCGCAGGTGTGATGCCTGCCTTTTTCTGGTAGTCGCTGATCGCCCAGCTGCAAAGATCTTCGTCTGCAATGTTGGTCACGCTCATGGTATCCGATGTTGTGGTCAGCGTGGTTTCTGCGGTTTCGGATTCGGCGGTGTGTGTCGTCGGTGTTGTAGAGGTTTCTGTGCTGGATTCTGTTATGGAAGAAGTGGGATTTGTAGTTGCGGAAAATGTTTCGCTGGTGGCAGTCGTTGCCTTTGTTGTAGTAGTCGTTCCGCTGGTAGTAGTGCTTGCCTTGGTCGTGGAAGTCGTTCCGCTGGTGGCAGTCGTTGCCTTGGTTGCAGAAGTTGTTCCGCTGGTTGTCGTCGTTGCCTTGGTTGTGGAAGTTGTTCCGCTGGTTGTAGTCGTTGCCTTGGTTGCAGAAGTCGTTCCGCTGGTGGCTGTTGTTGCCTTGGTCGTGGAAGTTGTTCCGCTGGTGGTGGTGGTTGCCTTGGTTGCAGAAGTTGTTCCGCTGGTTGTCGTCGTTGCCTTGGTTGCAGAAGTTGTTCCGCTTGTTGTCGTCGTTGCCTTGGTTGCAGAGGTTGTTCCGCTGGTGGCAGTCGTTGTCTTGGTTGCGGAGGTTGTTCCGCTGGTGGCAGTCGTTGCCTTGGTTGCGGAAGTCGTTCCGCTGGTGGCTGTTGTTGCCTTGGTTGTGGAAGTTGTTCCGCTGGTGGTAGTCATTGCTTTGGTCGTGGAAGTTGTTCCGCAAGTTGTAGTCGTTGCCTTGGTTGCAGAGGTCGTTTCGCTGGTTGTCGTCGTTGCCTTGGTTGTGGAAGTCGTTCCGCTGGTGGCTGTTGTTGCCTTGGTTGCGGAAGTCGTTCCGCTGGTGGTCGTCGTTGCCTTGGTCGTTGCAGTTGTTTCGTTTGCAGTAGTCGTCGTTGTTGTCGTGGTGGTAGTAGTTGTTGTGGTAGTTGTGGTCTGTGCATTTACGACAACCGTGCCGGTCACAACGTTGTAATTGTCGCTGTCCTCCGGTGTGAACTCCCAGGTCAAGGTGTTTTCTCCGGCAGTCAGTGCTTTGATCTCGCTGATAATTTCCGCCAGACCCTTGGTGTTGTTTCCGCTGAGAATCAGCTTCAGCTCGCTCACAAGGTCGCCCTCGGTGTGGGTATCGCCGTCCACGGTCACCTCAACCGTCGGGTTCGCTTTGGCAATGTAGAAGGTCAGTTCCATTCCCTTGGTTGCGCCGTTTTTCGCTGTCAGCAGCAGCTTCGTCTGTACCTTTTCGGCAGCCTTTTCCGGTGTGCCGGAAAGCACGCCATCCTCTGTCAGCGTCAAGCCCTCCGGCAGAGTGCCGTCCTCATCCAATGCAAACTGAATGCTGCCTAGAACATCAAGGTTTTCCACAAACAGAGTCAGATCCAGCGGTGCGATTTCCTGCTGATAAGTCAGTTTCATGGTGTCGCTCACACCCTCAGAGAGCACGATCTCCACCGGCACTTTCTTGACGGTGATCGCAGTGTCACCAGTCAGCGTATCGCTTTCGGCAAGCTGTTCCCCACCCTTGAAATACTGGTAGACATACGCCTGATCCGGAGATCCCTCCAGCTTGTCGCCGGAATTGTGGTAGGAAGTCTTCGTTTTCGCATCCTCGCCGAAGCTCTCGTCATAGGTCAGTTCCAGACGGCAAACCTGCTTGGAATCGGCATTCAGCGTGGGGTATTTTTCGGTAGAAAGATTCTGGTAGAAAGCGATATTGGACTGGTCGCCATTCAGCAGATAGCAGACTTCACCGCTCTTGAACTGTTCTGCGGTTTTGCCGCCATTTTCATCTTCTGTGTCTGCGAGGTAGTAGCAATTTGTGATTGGGCCAATATTGTATCCACATATACCGCTTATATCAGCACCTGAGCTAGCAGTAACAGTTCCTGTGTTATAGCAATTTGAAATTGATGCAATACAGGAACCACACACACCACCCACAGAAGCTCTTGAGCCGGTAGCGGTAACAGTTCCTGTGTTATAACAGTTTGCGATTGTGCCACTATTTTGTCCACATATACCGCCTATAGCAGCAGATGACTCAATAGCGGTAAGATTCCCTGCATTATAACAGTTTGTGATTGTGCGGTCATTGCTTCCACACACACCGCCCACAAAATTATTTCCTTTGAAATAGGAATCAACAACGCCAACATTTTTTATGTTGCCACATGAACGTCCAAACAAACCAACATACTCAGCGTCTTCATCATTAAAGTACAATCCGCTGACTGTGTGATCTTGTCCGTCGAACGTGCCAGAATATATGTTGCTAGCATTTCCTATGTTGCTAACATTTCCAATGGGTGTCCAATCTCTCCAGCCTTCTGCCTTGTTGCCGTCACAGCCGGAGACATCGCCCTCATTGACGGAGATATCCGCTGTGAGGACAGCGTTCAGACTGTATTCACCGTTGTTCACCTTGTCTGCGAACCAGTACAGCTGACCGGCGTTGGAGATCTCGTATGTGCCGTCGCCATCGCTATCCTCTGCCGGCTGATAGTGGGTGGTGTCGTTCTGGCAGAAACCGTTGGCATCAAAGTCGTGCTGCATAATCGTCACCGAATCCGCCCGGTCTTCAAAATCATTCTTTGTCAGTGCCGTACCGCAGACAACAGTAATCGCCAGTGAATCAGAGCAGTCCTCAAACACACCGCCTCCGATGCTGGTCACGCTGTTCGGAATCGTCATACGCTCTAAGCTCGTGCAGCCGGCAAACACACCATGTCCGATTCTGGTAACACGATCTGGAATTGTCACATGTTTCAAGCCAGTACATTGATAAAAAGAATAGCTATCGATATTTGTAACACTGCTCGGAATCGTAATACTCTCTAAACTGCTGCACTCCCGAAATGTTCCATTTCTGATATCTGTAATACCTTCCGGAATTTCAACGCTGGCTAAACTGCTGCACCATATAAATGCATCTTCCCCGATATCCGTAACACTCTCCGGAATTGTGATGCTTGTTAAGGCCGTACACATCTGAAATGCGGAAGTTCCGATACTTTTTACACTGTTTGGGATTGTCACACGCTCCAAATTCGTGCAGCTTTGAAAGGCAGAAGTTCCTATGGTATCGACACTTTCCGGAATTGTAACGCCGGGCAAACTGCTGCAGCAGGCAAATGAAAAACTGCCGATTTCAGTGACGCTATCAGGGATCATGACATCGACTAATCCGCTGCATCCCCAACACATATTCTTTCCGATTCTGGTAACGCCGTCTTCGATCACCAGACTTGTAATATTGGCATTCCCGTATACAGGACTTTTATCATTATAAGCGTAATCTCTCATTGCGCCTGTACCGCTGATGGTCAGTGCTCCGTTGTCATACAGTGTCCAAACCAGACCGTCATCTTCTGTTTTTGTCCACGTCACTGCGCCCGTATTCCCTGCATCCGCATTCTCCGCATTCGCAGCAATCTCCCACCGGATATTTTGCAGCGTTCCGCTCGGGAAATACAGCAGCGTTCCCGCTGCCATGACCGCTGCCGACAAAAGGGCAGCCAGCCGTTTCCACTGTTTCTTCACAATATGCCTCCTTTTTGTTTGAGGTGTGTCACACACCTGCGATATCTCTATTATATCACACCCGTTCGTTTGGTGTCAAGAAAAAATCAAACATTCAGCAGAAATTATACAACAAATCATAACATTTCAGTATTCTCGATAAACGGACAGCAAAAACGAGGAACAGGCGGTTAACGCCTGCTCCTCGTGCCGGGGGTACGGGATATGAAGCTCACTGTTTGTGTGCTGAAGAAATATCAAAGGTCCAAAATGAAAGCGGGGCGAATATGACGCTCTGAATGCCTCCAAGTATTACCGAATCCGCCGCTACAAACTACATCAATACAGCCGCTATTAAGTGGAGAGCCGCTATAATGTCGAGAACGAAGAAACCAAGTTTCAACACAACATCTTTCGTTCTCTGTCATCCAATTTTCAACTTCCTCTTTGCTCAAGAGAAAAATATCCGTTTTCTTCCCGTCTATGATGGTGTTGATGATGCGCTTTTGTTCTTCTGCACGAAACGCCTGCTGAAAAAATTTCCCGTTCAGATATGCTCTGATGTCACTGTTAGGCCAGTCACGGTTCTGGGAATCAAATTGCCTTTGGAAAAGGCCGTCTTTGCTGATGACAACCGAGCCAAGCTTGCTCTCTTTCAGGACGATCCACTTGATGGGCGTTCCGTCCCAGGTACCGAGCGTAACAATACGTTTTGACATAATCGACTCCTTTCTCACTCTCCCAGATGCACACGAACCACACCCGCAGGATCTGCGGAGGGTTCTCCCTCGGAAATACAATATTCCATGTCCTCCGGCGCATCCTCCACGCAGCGAATGAAAACATCTGCGTTATCGCTGGTATATGGCAGCCGGCAGCGCTTGTTGTAAATGCCGGTTTCGTCGATGGACATCTTGGCTGCGTTCGGCAGAGAGGTATAGTAAATTTCGAAATCCTCTACGCTCGCATCGGTCAGGCACACCCACTGTCCATAGGCAACCAGTGTTCTGTCCAGCACCATCTTGAATTTTCCACGCTTCTCGATGCCGATGTTAAAGCGGAACTTGGTCTGTTCGTCCGCTTTGATCTCCGAGATCACCTTGATCTTACCGCCCTCACGTCCGGTAATCAGGCCATAGGCAACGCCGGTTTTTCCGGTGGGCGCAGTGATGTCGTTTTCATCGACTCTGATGCCCTTTTCCCGCTGAATGGCAATGGCTTCCTTTGTGCCGAGGGGCGGGAACAGGTAGAAGTGGCTTCCGCCGGATACCTCCCGAAAGCTGTCGTTGTTCTCCTTGATGTACTTGTCAAACAGCTTTCGGAGAATCGGCGATTTGCTGGAGTTTCCCGCCAGAAAGATCTGAATCTCATTGACGCCGCTTTGCTGCAGCGATTCGTTGCGGAACGCCTTGCAGATAGAGGTGAAAAAGTTCGACACGCCACGTTCGATGCGCTTTTCCAGCACTTCCGCCAGGTTCAGCTGAATGTTTCTGTCCTTGTTTTCGACATAGAGCTTGAAGTTGGATTTCCGCTTTCCCTCCTTGTCAAAGAGATCTACTGTGATCGTGCCGTCATTGATGGGGAATGTGCAGATCTCGTCGTTTCTGAAGATATAGCCATTATAGGAAACGGTTTCCGCATCCTTTGATGCATTTGATTTCGGAGCAGCGGGGGCGTTTGCAGGCGCAGCAGTCTTGCTGTCAATTCCGATAATCCCCTCCCAGAAAGGGCGAAGCACTTCCATCAGCTGCTTGGTGTTCCGCTTTGCCTCCTGGGAATCGGAGATCAGCATCTCGCTGCCCGGAAAAGCGTCGCATTCCTGCGGTTTTGAGAATGAAAATCCCACCGCATCCCCGCTGCTGCCTTTCTTGTCGCCGCCGAGAAGATCGGCGTTTGCACGAAATACTTCAAACGCAAGCAGTTCCAGCAGATTTTCGCCGCCGAGATATCTGTCGCCCTCAGAGCCAAAGTGATTGATGACGTAGTCATAGCGCCGTTCTTCACGTTTGCTGTCGTCTGCGCATCTCCACAAGCCGAAATCAAAGTCCGTTGTGCCGCCGCCAAAATCGAAGATGGCGTAAAAAACATTTTCGCCCTCATCCGGCTCAAATCCGTATCCCTGCAATGCTGTAATGGCATACGCAGCCGGTTCGCTCACGCCCTGTCTTACTCTGAATTTTGCCATGATCTCTGCATTTTTCAGAATAGAATCCGGCAGCGATTTTTTCAAACCGATCTCGAAGCTCTTCTGGATTTTTTCCTTTACGGTCTTTTCATAGGTGGTCGGGAACGAGAGAACATAATCCAGATAAATGCCGTTCCGCATATTGTTGATGTACAGACCGAGGTAGTACGCATATAATTCCAAAGGATTGAATGCGCTTTCTTCCAGAGAAGTGAACGGCGACAGCACACGCTCCACGCCTTTTTGGTCGATGATCTTTACACTGCGGTTTTTGTTTCCGCACCACTGCTTGATGTCATAAAAGAACGAATAGAAATTGTCGCTGATCGTGCAGGATTTCAGGTCGTAGTTTGCGGTGTGGGAAACACGGAGATCATCGATGGAGGTCTCCGGTCTGCCGTTTCTGGTGCCGTAGCTCTTGAGAAACTTTTCGAGATCAATGAACTCCATGATCGTCGGATTCTCATAGTGCTGCGCCTCTGCCTTTTTGCTCAGCTGACCGGTGCCCACACGGAGAAGCGTCGTCTTCGCACGGCCGTCCCGTTTGGAAACAATGGTGCTTTTGGTACCAAAGTCAATGCCGATAAGCCCGTCTTCGTGGATGTCGGCAGCCGGATTCCGTGCGATCAGCGGCTTTTTCAGAGAAACAAGCACCTGTCCGTCTTCCGCTTTCGGCGCTTCGTCCGACCAGAGTTCCCAATGGCCGGAGTTGACATCCTCCAGGCACTTTTTATCGTAGACCTCCAGATCTGCACGCACTTTGTCGCATGCAAGAAGCCCCGCCGTGTACGTATCGATGAGTTCCGGCGACAGTGTGAAATTGCTTGCAAGTCTTTTGGAAACTTCTATTTCGATCTGTGTCCGGTTCAATCCGAGGATGGCCTGAAGCCGGTCTATCTCTTTCTCTGAGAGGCACTTGGATTTGTCTTCGGTTTCCAGAATGCTCCGATTTTTCAGAAGCTTAATGACCTTTTGAAAGATCTCATAGTCGAGGATCTGATATTTCTGCGTGCGAACTGCGTTCTGAAAATCTACAGAACTAATATCAACAACTCCTACTTGTACAGAATCCCCATCATTCCAATCGGCAAAGCGTTCTGTTTCAACACAATAAGAACCGTTCTCAAACCCAATCCAATGACCTTCACCGTATTTTTTTCCAGTTTTGATATATTGTAAGATATCAGAAGGACACTTCTTGCCAAACAAATCAACTACGGCTTTTTTGTCCAAATGTTTTCTTTTGAGGTCAAGATAAAATTCCTGTATCGTTCCCTTTTCGAGTATGACGGCAACTCTTTTTTCTGTATAGTAGTATGCTGTTGTCTTTCCGCATAAAAAACAGATGCTGTCCTTTTGGAAATATTTTTTCTCCATTTCACGATAATTTTCGTATAGCATCTCCCGCAGTGTTTTGTAAAGCTCCGCATGAAGCACATTTTCCAAGACATTGTCCCGCAAAACGACCTTGTCCACCTGTCTGGTGGTTTCTACTTCTGCCACGGTTCTATTCCCCCTTGTCGTAAATTTTCAGTCTTTCGCACATT
>ENA-OQHR01000864-OQHR01000864.1-human-gut-metagenome-genome-assembly--contig:-NODE-864-length-18198-cov-4.267204_pt1 | contig 18198 bp, 14 predicted proteins | sample MGYA00242566_ERZ504725 | MGnify/ENA primary metagenome ERZ504725 (study PRJEB26092, sample SAMD00036217) | human gut metagenome | host: Homo sapiens | study: EMG produced TPA metagenomics assembly of... | reverse complement strand
GGATGCGGGGGCGGACGCCGTAGTGGTCGAACACGGCCTGTATCTCGTAGTCGTCGCCCTCGTCCAGCAGGATCAGCGGGTATTTCTCCAGCGCCTCCGGCGTGGGGGCGTCATAATCCAGCCCCGCCTCCTCGGCGCAAAGGGCGGTAATGCTCTCCAAAGTCTCCGCCATACCGGCCTCGGTACTGTCCGTATAGTCCGTGACCACGCACTCCGCATGGGTAAAGCGAACGGCAAATTCGTACAACTCACCCTGATCGTCCCCCAGCAGCGCCGCCAGGCAAAAGGCGCCGTCCGCCAGGCTCACTTCCTCATGAAGCCAGGTCTTGCCCACCGGGTCGCCCTCGCTGCAAGTAATATCTGCATCGTACAGCACCAGCTTCTCCACATCGGAAAAGCTCTCGCTGTTGTCAAAATACAGCACCACCTGGTCTTGGCGCGCCGCCACATCGGTGATCACGCTGCCGTGGAAGGTCTTGCACACGCACGCCGGCAGCTTGCTTTGAATTTTAGACAGCGCCCGCTGATAGTCCCGCATGGCGTTGTCCGGCTTTTTATTGAATTTTAACTTGCCGCCCGCTGCTCGCTGCTGTTCCTCAGCCAGCGCGGCACGGTACCATTCTTTTGTAAAATACTTCATAATTGCCTCCATGGCCGTTATCGCTCAATATAGCCTACACCCATACCCGGCTGCCCACCGGCAAGCAAATAGGCTTTCAGCCGCCGTTGCAGGTCCGTCTCCACCGGGTAATCCTCTGTGCGGCGACACTTGGCGCCAAACACCCGCTCCATGGTCTGCGCCGGGAAAGGCAGGTCGCACACCGGATGAAACAGCGCCGCAAACTGCAAAATATTGCACCCCGGGCGCATAAAATCCTTGTTGCCGCTAAACAGCAGCCAGCTTTCGCTAAAAAAGCAGGTATAGGCATAATCCGGAAACACCCGGTCAAAAAACGCCCGTGCCCGGGCAATCGACAACCGACAGGCTTCCGTCTCCAGGGGCGCGCCCTGGGGAATATGGATATACACCACCGGCGCGCCTACCGTCAGCGGCGCGGTACGGGGATATGCGGCCACCGGCGGCAACCGATACAGCTGAAATTGCAGCCGCCCCAGGCGAAACAAACGGGCGTCCAAATGATTTTTGATCCAGTGCACATTGTGCAGGCCGCCACCGCCGCAATTGGCGCACCAAATGCCGATGTCGCTCATGGTATCTGCAAACACCGTATCCTCAATGCCCAATTGCCTGTATTTTTTGTGGGTATCCGGCAGCATAGCCAGCACCACCGCCAGGCGGGTCAAATCGTTGCAGTGATCCAAATAGCCAAAATACTGTCTGGTACGGCGCACCGCCCATTGCAGCCGCCGCGGGTGCGCCTCTATCCATTGGGTGACCAAGCTGCGGGTATCCGCCGGCAAATCTGCCGCACGCAGATAAAAATCATTGATCATTGCTCTTTGTTGCCGCAGCGGTCGACTTGGCGGTCTGCGGCCGGGTGGTCTCATTCTTAGAGGTCAGGCCGGAGGACACAATGTGCGTAATCTTGTAATTCATCTTATACAAGGACAGAGTAGACAGCACATTATTATTTAAGAAGTTGCTGTTGGCGTTCTCGTCCTGCACGGTAAAGGTGCTGCCTGCCGGCTCATATTTAATCGCCGCGATCAGCCCCTCTACGCCGTCCACCTCCTGGCCCTCGTAAAACAGATACGTTCCCTTTACGGTGATCACATGGTCGTAATTGGTGGTTTCATGGGTGGTGTCTTCCGTCTTTGCCGCCTGGGTGGTGGTCTCCTTGGGTTTTAAGCCAAAGTCGTATGTACCGGTAAAGTACAAGGCAGCGCACACAGCCACGGCCGCCACCAGCAACAGGATCAGCACATAGGCGCCCTTGTGGTTCTTTTTCTTTTTACGGAACCGGTGACGCTCAATGGTGGGTGCCTCCAGCTCGTCCTCCGTATGGGTGGCGGTCATTCCGTCCTCCACTGCATCCGGCTGGTAAGAGGCGTCTCCCTCTTTGTGCACGATCAGCGGGCTGCACAGCACCGGTGCGGTCTGCCCGGCCTTTTCCGTCTGCGGTGCTTTTGCCGCCGGGCTTTCTTCTGTCGGGATCGGTTCCTCTGCTGCCGGGGTCGTCGGCTCCCCGGGGGTTATATCGATTTGTGCCGGCGCTTTTGTTTCCTGCTCCGGGCGCTTTTTTTCTTCATTCATGGGTATTCCTCCAATTTGGTGGTTCTGTTTTGATCTTACCATAAACAAGTTTTTTTTTCAATTCATATTGTGTTGAAATTTGAATTTTTTGCTGATATAATAACAATCAAGGGGAAACCTGTTTGCCGATGGGTTGTTCTATCCCTTGCGGGACGAGCATACACTGGTACCAAGACCGGCAGGCAACGTTTATCACTGGAGGACGATTATGAACATTCTCACTTTTGACATTGGCGTGACCAACATTCGCTATGCACTGTGCGACGAGCAATTCCGGCTCAGCGATGTGCACACGGTGCCCACACGGGCGCAGCAGGGCGGCCAGCAAATTATGGAGCGGCTGCTGGAGATCATCGGTACATACCAGCACATTGACCGGGTGGCGGTGTCCACCGTTGGACAGGTAGACAGCAAAAACGGCATTGTGGTCTACTCCGCCGGAAATATCCCCTACTACACCGGTATGATGATCAAAAAGCGCATTGAGAACGACACCGGTCTGCCTACCTATGTGGAGAATGATGTGAATGCGGCCGCTCTGGGCGAGGCGCACTTTGGCGCCGGACAGGGACAAAAAGACTTTCTCTGCCTGATGTACGGCACCGGAATCGGCGGTGCGCTGTATCTCAACGGTCAGCTTTATAAAGGCTGCACCTCCTCCGCTGCGGAGTTTGGCCATATGATCACCCACGCCGGCGGTTTGGACTGCCCCTGCGGCGGAAAAGGCTGCTACGAGCGATACGCCTCCACCAAGGCGCTAATTGAAAAAGTGCGTACCGCCACAAACAAACCGCTGGACGCTTTTACAATCTTTGAAAAAGAAAATTTGCAGGACCCGGCTGTGCGCGCTGTGGTGGATCAATGGATTGACGAGATGATCCTGGGACTCACCAATTTGATTTATATTTTCAACCCGCCTTTGGTGATCTTAGGCGGCGGAGTCATCAACGAGGACTATATTATTGAGTTGATTGACCGGAAGATCTACAAAAATATGATGGAGAATTACAAAAAGGTGAACATTGTGCGCACCAAGCTGGGCAGCACCGCCGGTCTCCTTGGCGCCGCCTACGCCGCCGCGCAGTTGTAATCCTCCCATCACAAGTGCAATAAGGCAACACAAAAAGCGTTCCGCAACGGAACGCTTTTCTTTTTGTAAATCGCAGTTATTCTGGCCTATACCAACCGAGATTTCAGGGCTGGAACGGACAAGCAATCGGCGGTGCGAAGCAGGCGGCGATAGCGCTCCATATTCACATCGCTGTGCTCGGTCCCCTTGCTCCACAGGTGCATTACCCAGCTGTCTGCCCCAAAAAAAGTGGGCACCAGCACACCCACCACCGCCATTTTGGCAGCGGAGAGCACATCACCCTCCAGTCCCAAATTCAGGAAGTAGCGAAACAGAAAATACATGGCGATCTGCCGACCGAAATGGCTCTCTCCTACCGGGGCAGTCAGATCACCGGCTGCCACCTTCTCCGGCCACTGGGGATTGATCAGCTCCGGATTTTGGAACACAGAGCGAAAGTCCATCTTCTCGGTCACGGTGGGCAACGCACCGATTTGGCCTTGCAGCTCCTCTGCAAAATCCAGTAATTCCGCCAGGCACCGGGCAAGGGGCTTTGTGCTGTCCTGTACCAGGGCATAAGCGGTCTTGCGTGCCGACAGCAGGGTGAAGTATAACCGGGCGTCAATGTCATTGAGGGTTGGGGGCAGATCGTTCATCTCCTCGGTGAAAGAGAAATCATACTTAGGATCAAACATCATCTCAGCTGCCACCGGGCAACTAAAGGACAATCCCATCTCCCGCAATGCGCCAAAGTCATTGATAAACCGAGGAAAGGTACGGCAGGTAAAAGGCGTATGCTCCCCGCCGATAGCAATATGCATATCGCACAGATTCTCGCTGTTCAAAAAGGGACAGCGCTTTTGATCTGACAGGCGAAAAATAGTATTGCCGTACTCATCTTGATCCAAAACAGAAAAGATACGCCGGCGTATTTCACTTTCCGGCAGGGTGTGGTAATACGCCATGGACGCAGGGTCCGCATCCACCTCCCAGCCTTGGCAGCAAGAGTCCGGGCAAGCGCCGGCAATGCACGCAAAGTCCCGATAAAAAGCGGGCACACGCAACTTCATACAGATCCCTCCCCATAAATCGGTCTTTATTATATAATGTATGGCCGATCCCGTCAAGCCACCGCGTGCAATTCGGAAATTGCAATGAAAAACCGGGTATGCTATAATAGTAAAAAGAAAGGAGCCACGCCTATGTGCACAGCAGCAACCTATCAATCGGCCGGTTTTTATTTTGGCCGCACCCTGGATTATGAAGTTTCTTACGGCAACCAAATCGTGATCACCCCCAGGAACTACGCCCTGCGCTTTCGCCACACGGAGGATCAGCCGCACCACTACGCCATCATCGGTATGGGGCTGGTGGCAGAGGACTATCCCCTTTACTATGATGCGATGAACGAAAAGGGCCTGTGCATGGCGGGGCTGAATTTTGTCGGCAACGCTGCGTATTCCGAACCGGGTCATGACAAAGAAAATGTAGCACAATTTGAATTTATCCCTTGGCTACTGGGTCAATGCGCCAATTTGGCAGAAGCCAAAGAAAAACTGCAAAACCTGCAGCTCACCGATACGCTCTTTAACACCGCAATGCCTCGCGCCCAGCTGCACTGGCTAATCGCGGACCGCACCGGCGCAGTGGTCGTAGAGTCTATGGCCGACGGACTGCACCTGTACGACAATCCGGTCGGCGTACTCACCAACAATCCACCGTTCCCGGAGCAAATGCGTCATCTGAGCCTGTACCAAGGACTGTCGCCCCGCCAGCCGGAAAACAACGCCGTACCCGGAGCAGAGTTACCACTGTTCAGCCGCGGTATGGGTGCCTATGGGCTGCCCGGCGATCTGTCCTCCCCCTCCCGCTTTGTGAAAGCGGCGTTTACCCGGGCAAACGCCAAATCCGCCAGCTCGGAAACTGCCGCCGTCAGTCAGCTGCTGCATATTTTAGGCAGTGTGGAACAACAGCGGGGCTGCTGTCAGGTGGCAGAGGACAAGTACGAGATCACCCTATACACCAGCTGTTGCAGCGCAGACACCGGCACTTATTACTACACCACCTATGACAATCACCGGATCTGTGCCGTGCGCCTGTCCGGAGCAGAAGCGGACAGCGCCACGCTGCAAACCTACCCCCTGCAGCAAGAGCAGGATATTTTATATCAAAACTGAATGAACAAAAGGAAATGCCCCGGCACAAGAATTCTTGCGCCGGGGCACGGTGTTGTGGGGGCGACCCCCACTCGGCTGGCATCCACCCTAATTCCAATCTTCCATTTTTTCTTTGAACGAGGAAAAAAAGACCCTCTATTATATAGTGTGCCTTTTTTCCAAAATACGCCAAAAAAAAGCAAAAATTTTTCAAAAAAATTTTTTAAAGCGGGTAAGTGTTCATTAACTGCAAAACTTTACCGACAAAGTGTTGACAAAATGAACCGTTTATGGCATATTTCTCTTGTATACAGATGATTTTTTTATTTTTTCCTATGAGGCATTATGATAGAACAAACACCAAACGCGCCGCCGGCAGAAGTCACCGTTCAAAAGACGGTAGAGGACTGCCAGCGCTATCGAGACAAATTGTATTGGCGATGTCGGTTGTACTTCCGGGATTGGCCGGACTACGCGGAGGACTGCGTACAAGAGGCATACATAGAGCTGATGCAAGCGCTGCGTGCCGGCCGTTGCATTCACAATTATGAAGCCTGGCTGTTTAAAGTCGCTATTCTCAAAGGTCAGGTAATGATCCGGGAGGAAAAAATGCGCCGGGAAATGCAATTTGAAAACAGCAGCGACAAAGTGGTCGCCATGGAGCAGGCCGGAATCTATCAACAAACATTCCCTTCGGAAACAGATCCGGACCCTACGGATGAGGAGATCCGCCGTCGTGCCGTTACAGTTCTTTCCAAACTAAACGACACAGATCGTCGTATTTACTATGAGCATTATGTACGACGAAAACCGCTGCGGCAGGTGGCAGCCGAACTGAACATGACGGAGAACGCTGTCAGCAAACGCCATGTGCGATTGAAAGAAAAGATCAAGCGATCTATACGATCGCTGAAATAAAATCAAAGAACGAAATGAGAGAGGAAAACCACGATGACTGCAACACAAAAACAAGTAAAGCGGGCGTTGTATAACGGACTGCCCAATCTGAGCGACCGGGAGCTGCGGCAGATGATCGACCGGGAGCTGGAAAAAGACAGCAGCCAGATCGATATGAATTATATCGACACTTGCTTTGACTTAATGGAAATGCACGCCGACGGCAGAATCACCGTACAGCCCCGTCGCAAGTGGCTGAAAGCTGTGATTGTAGCAGCCCTGATTGCCGCCGCCACCGTATCTGCCATGAGCGTATCCGCCCATCTGTTCAACTTTAACATTCCGTCCGAGATCGCCCACAAGATCAACGGCAGTGCGCAGATTGACCCCAATCTGGCGGAGGCGGACACCAGCGTCGCCGGTTATGCGCTAACGGCAAGTCCGGTTGCCAAGCAACTGGCGGAACTGGGCATCTCCCCGGTGACCCTACCCCGGCAGTTGGCGCAAAGCAATATTCAGTCTGTCCGCTCCATTCAAAGCGACAGCGTCATGACCGCCGCCCAGGTTCTGTTTGAAGCTGACGGCGTTGCCGGCGATCTGACGGTGACCCGGTACGCCACCGCCAATGACTGGGAGGGCAAAGACCGGGTGACCGATATTGACAGCGGTAAACTGGTACACGCCAACGGGCTGGACATTCTGATTTTAGCCCGGGACGACAGCTGCACCCTACGCTATCGGGACGGTAACACCGAATACGATCTGTATTTGGAATGTGACGAGAACACAGCCGTGGCATTTGCCGAAGATCTGGCATAAACAGAATCGTCCATACAAAAAGACAGCCTTGTGCTCTGCACCGGCTGTCTTTTTTTGCTGCCGCAAAGCAGAAAAGCAGAACCCTAAAGTCCTGCCTTTCCGCTTATATTGATTTTGACCGTGGGTGCCCCCACTTGTATATCCGGGCCGCAGCCCCGATTACCGAATCACCAGCGGTGTGTAAGCAAAACTGCCGGCTTGCAGCCCCATACACCGCTCCACAAAGACCATATCCCGGGTGTTGATCATACCGTCGTGGTTCATATCCACATAGCTGAGATACCCGGCCTGACCCTGATGGGTGCCAAAGATCAGCTTAAACATATAGTAGTCCTGATCGTCGATCTTGCCGTCCTTGTTCCAGTCGCAGCCGATTACCGGCACACTGCCGCATTGCAGATCCCGGTCGCTGACCACCACATACAGGGTGCGGCTAAAGCCGTAAGCATAGCGCACAGTCAGGGCATAAGTGCCGCTTTTCAGCTGCAGGGAGAAGTTGCCCTTCTCGTCCGTAGTCGCCAGGGTGTAGCCGTTTAGCAGAATATCTGCGCCAATGGCAGCGTGCGTGCCCTTGGTTGCCGCTCGATCCGCTGCCAGCACCACCGTGCCGGTCACGGTGTGGGTCTCCTCCACCGCCGTGCCGCTGCCGGGCAGCACCGTGTAGCTGCTGTCGCCGCAGTTTTGGCAGGTGGTGATGCGCACCCCATCCCGACCGTCTGCCGCCGGGGTCTCGCTGACCACATAGTTGTGACCGGTGGCGGTGGTGTGCCGCTCTTCCAAAATCGCGGAGCAATACTCGCATACACCAATGGCGTAACCGTCATGGGTGCAGTCCGCAGCGTACACGGTCAGCCACTGAATATCGCCGTGACCGTCCGTGCAAAAGCCCAGATAACCGGCATAAATATCCCGCTTCATGGCGCACAGATCGGCAAACGCGTCTGCGTCCGTGTACAGCTTTGTGGGAATATTCCGGGTTTTGGCGTACACGGCCGCGTCCGACCCGGCCATAGTGTAAACGGTCAGTGCCGGGCAACGGGCAAACACATGGGTGCGGTTGGTGCCCAGCTGCACATACCGGGTGCTTTGGCTGCCAATGTACACCTCCGTCAGCGCCTTGCAGTCTGCAAATGCGCCCGGATTAAAGGTAGCTACGCTGTTTGGCACCACCACGCCGGTCAGTGCCGTGCAGTTGCGAAATGCATAGGTCGGCAACGCGGTCAACTGGTCGGACAGCAGCACCGAAGCCAGAGCGGTACAATTTTCAAACACATTGTCGCCCAGCGCAGTAACGGTATCCGGCAGTTCCAGCACTTTCAGCGCAGTACAGCCGGTAAAGGCGCTGGCGCCGATCTGCTGCAAGCCATCGGTCAGCTGCACATACTTCAGCTTCTGATCGTAGGCAAAGGCTTTGGTACCAACGGTACGCACGCTCTTGCCCAGCATGACCTTCTTTAACTTTGCATTACAAGACAGCGCCCAGTCGCCGATGGCGGAGGCGGTGTTTTCTGTATAATCCACCTTGCCGGTTACAGCAGCATAGAGCGTGGATTTATCCTTAGAATACAGCCCGCTGCCGTCTGCGTACAAATAGGGGTTCTCACTGCTGACGGTCACCTGCTCCAGGTACCCGTTGCCGATAAACTCGGCGGCAAAGGCATTAGTGTAATCGGCGGTGTAGCCCTTTTTGATTTCATAGCCGATCCGCTGCACCTGCTTGCCCAGGGTCACACGCTTGACCTTATCCGTCTGGGCTGCCAAGAAGTGCATACTCAGGGCGGTAGCATGGTCGCCCACCACCACAGCCAAGCCGGCGGTATTCTCGCCAATGCGGCGGAAGCTGTTGTAGCCCTCCACGGAGTAGGCCATGCCTGCGCCGGGGATCATAGGCTTTTGGCCGCCGTAATAGGCCAGGTGGCAAGCCACCATATCCGCGTTGGTCAGCGCGTTCACAGCACTGTCCAGAGTCAGTTGGTAACAGTTCACCGCGTTGTCAAAAGCATAGCTCTCCACCTTGGTTAGCCCGCTGCCCAAGGTGATCTTTTCCACATTCAGCAGTCCGGCAAAGGCACGACTGCCAACGGTGGTTACACTATTGGGCAGAGTCAGGAACACCACGGAAACCGCATTTTGGAACGCATTGGGACCGATGGTGACCACGCCCTCGTTAAAGGCAATGTCCTTGACACCGGTACAGTCTGCAAAGGCGTAGGCCGGTACTTCCGTCAGCCCACTGCCGATCTCGATACCGGTGGCGCCGGTACAGTTACGGAATGCACCCACGCCCAGCCGGGTCACACTGTCCGGTAAGCTGATGGCCGCCAGCGCCGTACAACCGGCAAAGGCCTCACGGCCGATGGACACGGTGCTGCCCAGATCTAAATTCGTTAGCGCCTTACAGTCTGTAAAGGCGCGATCGTCGATCACAGCCGCCCCTTTGCCCAGGGTCAGATCGGTCAGCCCGGTGCACCCGGCAAAGGCAGTGGAAGTGATCTTGGTCACCGCCGGCAGTTCCAGAAACTGCAAGGCTGTGCAGTTTTTGAACGCATGGTCGCTAATGGTGGCGGCCAGGGGCAGATCTACCGTTTGCAGTGCCGTACAATCGGCAAAGCTGTTGGCGCCGATCTTGGTCACTGCCGGCAGGCTGACGCTTTTCAGCCCGGTGCAGCCTACAAAGGCATCCGTGTTGATATTGGTCAGACTGTCCGTTGCCGTTACCTGCTCCAAGGTGGTGATCCCTGCAAAGGTCTCGCCCAGGTTTTTCACGCCATTTAGCAGGTGCACAGAGCGCACCCCCGCCTGCTTATATTTCCAAAGTTGGCCGTTTGTAAAATAAAAGCCCTGCTTCGTCTCCACATTGGTAGCGTTGGTAGACAGTGCGCCGGTGCGCTTGTCAAAGTACCAGTCGCCGTCGCCCACAGTACCATACAGGTAATTTTCCTCGTTAAAGTCCGTGTCCTCCGGGCCGGTCATTTTATACTTCAGGTCGTTTTCCTTGGCATAGCGAATGGACTCGCTGGCCGCCGGCGCAATGACAGTCACATCCTCCATTTTGAACACGGTCACATTGCCGTCGCTCTCCGAGGCGGTAAAGCCCAAGGGATACTTGCCCATCTCCGTCAGGCTCATAGGCAAACGGAAAGTGGCATTGCACCCGGCAAAGGCGTAATCGCCCAAGGTTTTGACGCCGCTGACCACAGATACCTCTGTGAGTGCGCTGCCTGCAAAGGCCATACGGCCCATCTGCTGCACCGTGTTGGGTACCACCAGCGAAGTCAGCCCACTGGTATAAAAGGCATAGTCACCAATGCTCACCAGCGACTCCGGGAAATCAATGGAAGTCAGCGCCGTGCAGGCACTAAAGGCGTTGTCCCCAATGCGGGTGACATCCTCGTTCAGTTCCACCGAGGTCAGCTTGCGGCAATTGCGGAATGCGCCGTCGTTGATCTCCGTTACATCTATACCGGTAGCTACCTTTTGCAGGGCAGAGTATTCAAAGGCGCCGGGGGCAATATACAGCTCCTGGGGAATATCAAAAGTCTGGATCTGCGTGTAAGCAAACACACCGGTGGGCAGGGTCTCCACACCGCCCAGACTCCAAATTTCTTGCAATGCACTGTGTGCAAATGCGCTTTCGCCCAGCGTTTTTACCGTAGTGGGCAAATCCAGTATTTGAATACCGGTATTTTGAAATGCCTCTTCTCCGATTTCCGTAACGCCGGCAAAATCGAACTCCGTCAGCGCCTTACAACCGTCAAAAGTAGAGGTGAGCAGCGTTTTCAAGTTTTCAGACAGCCGAACCTGCGACAAAGACGAACAGCCCTGAAATACGCCCTCACCCAGTTGGGTTACGCTATTGGGCAGCGTAATTTCCTTCAGCTTTGTACAGTTATAAAAAGCAGCGTCTTGAATGGTGGTCAATGTATTCGGCAAGTCCACCTGCGTCAACGGGCAATCCGCAAACATCACCGGTGCCAATTCGGTGATTCCTTCTTCTACATGGACAATTTCAATATTGCTGCCGCCAAACACCTTTTCACCCACATGCTTTAATGAGCCGGGCAGCGTTAGCTCCTTCAGCACCGTACAGCCGCTAAATGCCGAACCTTCAATAGTGATCAAACCCTCCGGCAGTTGTAAATCCGTTAAATGCATGCAGTTAAAAAATGCAGCTTTGCCAATGGATTGCAAGCCGACAGGCAGACTGACCCGCTCCACATAGCTGGCATAGAACATACGCTCCGGCACAGCCGTTATGGTCGTCGGCAGCGTGGCGCTGACCATGGAACGGGTCTGCTCAAAAGCACCGCTTCCAATGGAACGTACCGTATCCGGAAGGATTGCATTCTTGATACCGGAGCGATAAAAAGCCTTTTCTCCGATTCTTTCCAGCTGCGGCGGCAGTTCTACATCTAATGACTTACAACCGCCAAAGGTCCGCTTGCCGATTTCTGTTACGCCTTGCGGCATATTCAGCGTTTCCAGCCAAGTGCAACCGTCAAACATCCCGTCTCGCAAGGTATGCATACCGGCAGGCAGGCGAATTTCACTCAGATTACTGGCGCCTTTGCAGCTAAAGTTTTCTGCAGTCAAGCTGTCCGGCAAATAGATGGTATTCGTTTCGCTGTCGGCAATCGAATATACGGTAGCACCTTCCGGACCGATGGCAGTAATGCCTTCTTCTACGACCAACTGAGATACGCTGAATGCGTCCAGCATGTTCACTGCCGTTGACCCATCCGCACCCAACACCTGACCGGAAAACCGACCGGAGCCGCTGACCGTTAAGGTCTGGGTATCGTAATCATAGGTAATCGCAACATCTGCATTTGTAGGGTCGGTACAGGTAACAACATCCGTCTGCGCCTCTGCAGCCAGCGCTTGCAGGGGCGCGCCGGAGAGCATCAACAGCAGGCACAAAAGCAGTGCCGTCAGACGCCGTCCGTTTCTTATCCGTTTTGCGTTCATTTCGCCCCTCCTTAATCGTCTGTGCCGGGAATCACTTCCGGCAAATCCTGTTTCAATTCCACCTTGATCTGATTGGCCTTGGCGTACTGGTACGGGGTAGTGCCCAGATAGCACTGCACTACCAGCCGCTTGGAGCCGTACAACACCTGGTCCTCCATCACCGGGGACAGGCAGTTAAAGTTCACATCACGCAGCAGCACGCTGTACAGCGCCTGCTTGCCAATATACTTGACCGTGCCGGGCACAGTGATAGCTGTGGCCTTGCAGCTTTCAAAGGCACCGGCTTCGATCCGCTCCACGCCCTCCGGCAGCACAATGGTCTTGGCGTTGGTGGCACGAAACGCTTCTTCCGGCACCACGGCAATACCTGCGGGCAGCCGTACCTCCGTCAATCCGGGGCAATAGGCAAAGGCACGCTTGCCAATGGATTTTATGCTTTGCGGCAGGGCACCGATTTGCAGCTGCCGACAGAAGTAAAACGCATTTTCTCCGGCAACCTCCAGTTGTGCAGGAAATGCAAAAGTAACAGCTTGGCAATCCGAGAACGCGTAATCCCCGACCCGGCGCAAATGTTCAGTTCCGGTAACGGTTTTCAAACGACCGCAGCCTTCAAAGGCCCAACTGCCGATTTCTGTCACCTGACCTTGCAACCGCACGGACTCCAGATGCGTGCAATCGTTGCAAAACCCCTCCGGGATGACAGTCACACCTTTGCCCAGGCGCAGACGTTGCAACGCCGTTTCGGCAAAAGCGCGACGACCGATGTGGGTTAAGCTGTCTCCGGTTTCCGCTTCTGCCAATGCTTTACAACCTGCAAAAGCTTCTTCACCTAACTGCTGCAGCTTCGGCAGCTCCGCTTGTGTCAACGCCGTACAACCGGCAAAGGCTTTTGCACCGACATAAGTCACATAGGGCAACTCAACGGTAGTTAATTCCGTATGCTTTCGGAATACCTCATCCGCAATGGCAAAAATACGGTTGCCGTCTACCACATTGCAAATCAGCTCTTTTGCTGTTCCACGGTAAGCGGTGATGTACGCCCCCGCCTTGCAAAGCAGGTAGTCGTATCGATCCGTTTGGCAAATGGTACTTACTCTCGTTTCTTCATTGGGTCGCACGGTAATGGGTATTTCTACCAAAAAGCCCTTATACAGAATATTTAGGGTCACATCTGCCGTGCGGTTCATATTCACCTGAGTGGTGTAAGTACAATTCTTCAATGCCACCGGTTTGGTGGTACCGTCACTCCAGTCAGCCGTTAAGGTCAGATCGTCGTAGCTGAGCTGTTCGCCGTAAATGTAGTGGCTCTTAAAGCTTTCTCCCAACTGGGCATTAAATCCAATCACGTGCACAGCCTTGGTGGTCTCCTCCGGTCGATCCGGCTGGGTGGGCTTGTGGTGCACATTATCACCGGTCACTTTCTTGGTGGTGCTCTCCTGCTCCCGTTCCGTGGTGGTGGGCGTGGTCGTGGTGGGTTGCGTGACGGCAGCCGCCGTGGTGGTTTTCTCCGGTTGACGGGTAGCGGTTTCTCCGTTTGCGTTTGCGGTGGTACGCTCCGGCACCGTCGTGGACTGGCTCTTTTCCGTGGCGCCGGGCACAGTGGTTGGCTCGTCAGCATCGTCCTCGCCGCCAATGATTTCCGGCCCCAGCACAGAAGCGGAAATCGCCTTACCGATATGCTCTAAAATGTTGTAATCAAACGCAGCGTCTACCATGGCGTTTACACTGATGGTGGAGGCTAGAATCGCCGCAGCGATCAGCGCACCTCGCGCCGCACCGTTCAGTCGGTATTGCCGGCCTTGCGCTGAATCAAGTGCAAAAACGCTTTATCCTGCATCAGCGGCACCATCACGACCAAATGGTCCCGATCCTGCCGCATTTCCAGCAGCGCGTCTACACACTGGTCGATCAGGTCGCAGTTCATTTCCGCTTCCGGCCTCTGCATTTCTTCATCGATCACCGTCTCTAACAGACGGATAAGATCGTCCTGGTTCACTTTTTCTGCAATAATTTTGTCAATATGCAGTGTCGCCATAACGCGTCCTTTCCGGGAGTTAAAACAGCTGGTTTAAGATCTCCCTTAGTTTTTTTCGCAGCCGATGGAGCCGCGTGGTCACTGCCGGCACGCTCATATTCATGCGCGCGGCAATGTCTTCAATCTTTAGATCTTCTATGTAACGCATCGAGAACAGGGCTGCGTCCGTGTCTGACAGAGCGGCACTGATCTGGCGGGAATATTCCTCAAAGGTCAGTCGCTCATCCGGATCCGCATGCTGGGCAGGAATTTCAATCACCTCGTCCAGAGTGATACAGTTTTGCGCCCGCTTTTGCCGGTCAAACTGCTTTTGCACCAGGTGATCCGCCGTGCGGTACAAAAACGCCCGGGGCGCTGTGAATACCTCACCGGTGCGCAGCCGTTTATAATAGACTACAAAGGCCTCTTGCGCCACATCCTCACTTTTGTGCGGGTCGCCCAATCGAGAGAGCGCATAGCGGTAGATTGCCGTGTAATACTTGGCGTACCCCTCTTGCAGCAAATCGTCTGCTTTCTTTTTCTCACTGACTGCCAAATCGTGCCACCTCCTTTCAGCCGCCTTCCACTTAGTAGTCCGTTTGGCGGGTCAAAACCTTACACCCTTTTGGTATTTTTTTGCAAAAAAAGTGTCTCGTCTTATTGTACCATATTTTGACCCCTTTTGCCTACTGTGGGCACTGCATTCTGCCGCATTTTTCATTTGATGAGAATTTTTCACAATTTAGCGCATATTTCGACAGACTTCGACGGCGCCGGCAAGATATAATGCAGTTGTAGGGACAACCCCCTGCACCGTGCGCTTTGGCACAAAAAAAGAAAGAGGTGTACCAAAATGAAAAAATGGATCCAATCGGTGATTGCCGTTCTGCTGGCGAGCCTTTGCCTGCTGCCCAGCGCGGCCTTTGCTGCAGACAACACAGACACCGTACCGGAGGGCGGCTACATTGCAGCCGATCCCACAGAGGACGATGTGATTTTCACCCAAGAGGATTTGCTGATCTTGGACGCTGCTGAGGATTACGGCGCCACCGCAACTGGCGCCCGCACCAGCGGATTGATCACATCTGCCACGCTGAAGTTCGCCATGAACAGCAACACCATGACCATCAGCGGGCTGACCAAGTGTGTGTCCGGTGTAAAGAAGTGCGGCTTTACCAAGGTTGTGGTTATGCGCAGACTGAACGCCAGCTACACCTGGTCGCCCTACAAAACCTACAAAGACCTGTATAGAGATGGCACTACCTACAGCCTTTCCAAAAAGTTGGTGGTCAACCCCGGCTGGTATTATTATGTTGAGGGCGTGCATTATGCCAAAAAGAACGCCCTGTCTACCCAAAAGATCACTTCAGAAACCGGCGTTAAAAAGGTTTAACGCCCTTCTTACTCATTCCTCCCCAACGCCAAAGCCACAAAAACAAAACACACCGGGTGACCCGGTGTGTTTTTTATTATCATTCCGTATATAAAAGACGCAAATCGCGTCAGTCCATTTATTTCACCTGTTTTTCCAATACAATCCTTTGCTCCTTCATACCCAAGGATTTATAAAACGCCAATGCCGGCGCATTAAACGCCCATACCATCAAATCCATTCTTTCAGCACCGATCTCGCTTGCAGTGTCCTGGATTTGCCTGAATAACCTTTTTTCAAAATCACTGATCATCAATTCCCGTATCATAATACCTCCAAAAAAGCAGCTGCTTAAAACTTTCGTGTTCGTCCCGTTTGTTTAATCCATCAATAAGGAAACGGCATTAAATCCCGGAGGTGCACAACGGTGCCGTCGTTATCCACCACCACTTGTATATCGTTTGCATGACTGAATTGCCCCATAAATTCTCGGCAAGCGCCGCAAGGCGGCAACACTTTTCCATTTTTGTTCACGGCAATCACCATGTCAATATCAAATTCGCCTGCGGTAATCATTGTGCACAAAGCATTTCGCTCAGCGCACATGCCCAAAGAGCAATCGGTGTCCACGCAAACCCCTGTGAAAATACGGCCTTGCTTTGTGCATACAGCTGCGCCAACACCGCCGGAACACATTTGTTCACTGATCACCGTGGGAACTGCAACGGCTTTTGCCGCCAGATATAGCTTTTGAATTTGCGCATCGTGTATAGTGCGATGACTGTATTTTTTCTTAATCATTTGCAACACCTATTAATATGGTTTCTGTCCTGGCTCCTGCCCAAGCACTTTGGAAAACACATTATAATTATCGTCGGGCCTTCCATTACTTTTAATGGCAAAAACAACTTTAGAAAAACTGTGTTTATAAAGCTCCTCATGCAGCACTTCATGAAAAGCCTGGGCCACCAATTCCGGCGGATTGCGAAAAGCACCACAGCCGAAGGCGCCTAATACAACCGTGGTAACTTGGTGCTCCATGGCTACACGGCATATTTCCCGGATCCGTGACTTAAATAGGGCTTTCAAATCGCTTGGCGTAATATTCACCGGCTCACCAAGATATGGTGCAGCGCAAGTGAGCACATCTACCCGAAACCATTGCTCCCTGGGTAATAACTGCGGCACCGGCTGATCGTCTTTGAAGACCACTACGTCCGGCGTATAGACCACACGGTCCGTAAATAGATGATCCGCCCGATTGCGATGAAATTGATAATACTCCGCCTGGGCACAGGGTGCGAAAAGGCAGGGATACAAATTACTGCTACGGCACAAACATTCCTCTTGAGCCATAGCGCCATGCTCTACGCCACCACCGGCGTAATGGGGATTGGCAAAGTTCAGCACCGCGACTCGCTTCTGCTCATTTCCATTGCGTAGATACTTGCGTGCTGCAGAAAAGGTGGTATCAGCCACCACTTCCACATCACACGAATCAAAGTAAAGCCATTTGGCAAAATAAGCAGCCTGATTATTATCCCAAAAGACAGGATACACCACAGTATCAGCCTTGGACTTCATTGTTTCAGCGCGTAGAAATGGGTCCGTTTGGATCCGGTGCATGGTATCGTTAAAGCAATCTATAAGCTGGTGCGCATTTGCCATAATGATCCCTCCACCAATCATTATAGCGAAAACAGAAATATACCGCAATACACAAAAAGCAGATGAGATAAAAAAAGCGTGGCACCAGCCACGTAAAAGTAAATATAAAAGAAAAAGCCTCTCACAAAAGTGAGAGGCTTATGTCGGCACAGACCTATTTTTCCAGGCAGTCGCCCGCCAAGTATCTTCGGCACGAATGAGCTTAACTACCGTGTTCGGGATGGGAACGGGTGGACCCTCATCGTAATAAGCACCGACTGACTGTGATGATAAAGTCACAGTATTTGAAGAAATGACCTGTTGGCAATACCTAAGGTCAAAATGGTGACCCGTAGGAGAATCGAACTCCTGTTTTCGCCGTGAGAGGGCGATGTCTTAACCGCTTGACCAACGGGCCACTGATGGTACACCATCAGGGACTCGAACCCTGGACACCCTGATTAAGAGTCAGGTGCTCTAGCCAACTGAGCTAATGGTGCATAGCTCACATCATTCAAGGCATATACCCTGAAAACTAAATACAGATAAAGCGCAGTGGAACTCTAACAATTGCCTGACACATAATCTAACTTGTTAAGGTCAAGCCCTCGACCTATTAGTACTGCCTAGCTAAATATGTCACCATACTTACACACGCAGCCTATCAACCTCATAGTCCATAAGGGGTCTTAACTGTAAACAGTGGGATATCTTATCTTAGGGAGGGCTTCACGCTTAGATGCTTTCAGCGTTTATCCCATCCGCACATAGCTGCTCGGCCGTGCCATTGGCATGACAACCGATACACCAGCGGTGCGTCCATTCCGGTCCTCTCGTACTAGGAACAGCGCCCTTCAAATATCCTACGCCCACGACAGATAGGGACCGAACTGTCTCACGACGTTCTGAACCCAGCTCGCGTACCACTTTAATCGGCGAACAGCCGAACCCTTGGGACCGAATTCAGCCCCAGGATGTGATGAGCCGACATCGAGGTGCCAAACCTCCCCGTCGATGTGGACTCTTGGGGGAGATCAGCCT